>WNFJ01219703.1_pt2 | contig 15437 bp, 17 predicted proteins | sample 5400461 | NCBI WGS metagenome assembly WNFJ01 (sample SAMN13153349, study PRJNA577476) | soil metagenome | isolation source: 115 cm saprolite on Douglas fir-dominated hillslope | place: USA:California | collected 2013-09-17 | reverse complement strand
CTGGTCAACGCACAGACTGAGAAGCTCTTCGGCTACACCCGCGAAGAACTCATCGGGCAATGGGTTGAACTGCTGGTTCCGGAGAGGTTTCGCGGCAAGCACCCGAAGCACAGAGACGGGTTTTTCGCGGACCCGAAGGTCCGATCCATGGGATCGGGCCTGGAGCTGTACGGCCTGCGGAAAGACGGCACGGAGTTCTCAATCGAGATCAGCTTGAGCCCTCTCCAGACTGAGGAAGGAGTTCTGGTGTTGAGCGCCATCCGCGACGTCACGGAGCGGAAGAAGGCAGATGACCTGCGGGTTGGGCTGGCGGCCATCGTGGACTCCTCGGAGGATGCGATCATCGGCAAGACACTGGAAGGTATCATTACGAGCTGGAACCAGGGCGCGGAGCGGATCTTTGGCTATTCCGCCAAGGAGGTCGTGGGAAAACCGATTTCTGTGCTGCTTCCCCCCGGTCTTCAGGATGAGGAGCCACACATCCTGGAACAGATGAAGAGTGGCCAACGGGTCCACCACTTTGAAACGTTGCGGCGACGAAAGGACGGGCAAGACATCGATGTCTCGGTGACCATTTCGCCAATTCGCGACATCCGTGGCACCGTCGTTGGCGCATCGAAGGTTGCCCGCGATATCACGGAGCAGAAACTCGCCGCAGCCGCTGTGCGGCGGGCCAAGGAGACCGCCGAAGAGGCAAGCCGCGAACTTGAAGCGTTCAGCTACTCAGTGGCGCACGATCTACGGGCCCCGCTCCGGGGCATCGACGGATTTAGTCAGGTGCTGCTCGAAGACTATTCCGAGAGGCTCGACGAAGAGGGAAAGAACTGCTTGAACAAGGTGCGCGATTCCGCACAGCACATGGCACAATTAATCGAGAGCCTGCTGACGCTTGCACGCGTGACCCAAAGCGAAATTCGGCATGAGCAAGTCGATCTGAGCAGTCTGGCCCGAAGCACCGCCACAAGGCTGCAAGGGATGCAACCGGAGCGAGAGGCAGAGTTTCTTGTCACAGATCGATTGGTAGAGCGCGGAGACAGCCGGTTGCTGGCCATCTTGTTTGACAACTTGCTGGGCAACGCATGGAAGTTCACGGGAAGGCGAGCGAAGGCTCGCATTGAATTCGGTTGTAACCAGAAGAACGGCCAACCCGTCTACTTCATCCGCGACAACGGGGCTGGTTTCGAGATGGCCTATGCGGAAAAGCTGTTTGGCGTCTTCCAACGGCTGCATGCTGCGACCGAATTCGAGGGAACTGGCATCGGATTAGCAACGGTCCAGCGGATCATCCGGCGCCATGGTGGACGCATCTGGGCCGAAGGAGAAGTGGACCAAGGCGCCACATTCTATTTCACAATATCTGTTTCACAATAAAGGATATGGAGCGGACATGAAAGAGTCGGTCATCCTGCTGGTTGAAGACAATCCCACCGATGAGCAATTGACACTGCGTGCGCTTCGGAAGAGCAATATCCTCAACGAAGTGATCGTGGTTCGCGACGGCCCCGAGGCCCTCAACTATCTTTTTGCATCCGGCGCGCCAGACCGCGACGGCAATGAGCTTCCACAAGTGGTCCTATTGGATCTGAACTTGCCGAAGATCGGGGGGCTTGAAGTGTTGCGTCGCATTCGTGCCGAAGAGAGAACGAAGTTGCTGCCCGTTGTCATCTTGACGTCATCCAAAGAAGATAAAGACTTGGTTGCGGGTTATACGTTCGGTGCAAACAGCTACGTAGTAAAACCAGTAGACTTTAACCAGTTCGCCGAAGCTGTGAAGCAGCTAGGACTCTACTGGCTCCTTGTCAACCAACGGCCACCCCTATAGATGTTGTCTAGAGGTTAAGGTGATTCTGTTCGCTTGGATCACGGGCTAACATGGAAGCTATCTTTTTCGGGCTTTTCCGCCGGTGAGTCCACAGCCTCGGCAATTTTTACACTGTGGCTCCTCCAAAATCACGCGTTCCGGGTTCAATAAGGCGAAAGTTCTAATATCGTCCCTTAAGGCTGAGACTATTTCAACGTGGAGAGATTCAACCATTTGAAAGAAACTCGCGAAGTAGTCTCGGGTAACGATGTCGATGACGTAGATTTCCTCGGCGTGCATCCTAACGGTTATTCATTCTACCTTGTAATTGGATACTGGCCCGGTAACCCTGACTTCCTGGCAGCGAAGTTTCTTTCTTTGTCGAGACATGGCTCAGCTTGTAGGTTCCTTCAAGAAAAAAGAATTCTTGCGCTGAGATAGTTTCCAAGCCGCTCCCACTTTACAAGACGAGAAGCGGTGGGGCCGGATTGCACCCGCCGCGGAGTCCGTGCCTATAAAACATTAAGGAGATAAATCATGCATCTTAGACTTAGCAAACTGATGGTCGCATCATTAGCCGTGATCGGGGTCAGTCTGACATGTTTCATGCCGGCGTTCGCGCAAGCGCAGCCGCAAATTGCGGCGACTGGGGGATTCTACGGCGCCAGCGTCTCAGGTATTCATTTCACGTCCCCGCGAGTAGCCGGGCAGCAGACCTACGCCTGGGTCGGAGCCTGGAACGGATCGGGCTGGGATTTTGGCAAGTGGCTCGCCCTGAATTCAGACGGAGACTTCGACGCGCAAACCGGCTCGATCAATGACATCGCCAGCCCTGGCCATCCCAACGAGCTCGTGCAGGCGCCGCCCTTCAAGTGCAACTATTGGACTGTCGTCTACGGGTACGACAACACTAGCCAAACCTACTCGAACGGTGTGCCGGTTTTCATTCAGTGTCATTCCTAGTGACTCGTTGAGCATTGTGGTTGCAGCGCGCCATCTTCCGGGCTGGCATGGCTCGAGGGGAGTGAGGGCCTATCGGCCAGCCAGCGGGAGGATAATTTTCGGATAGCCGACAATATACTAACAACCCGCTGGTTGTTTCTTGCTTCCTTAGCTCGGGTACCGCGCTCGCATGGCGGCGACGGATTTGACGATCAGGGCCTCCAACACTTGTTGATCCACATCAGCGAGCTTCTTGATGTAGAGGCAGCCCTTACCGGTCGTGTGCTTGCCGAGCTTTGCCAGCAGCGCCTTAGAGTCGCTGAAGCCGGTCATGTTATACAGAACAGTTGCGGCCTTGCGCGGCGAAAAACCGATAAGGGGCATATCGCCCTCGCGCCCGCTGTCGTAGGTGTAGTGGTAGCAGCCGAAGCCTATGATCGATGGCCCCCACATCTTCGGCTTTTCGCCAGCCGCGCTTTGCATCAACTTGACGAGCGCTTTGGCGTCTGCGCGCCTGGTCCGATCCGTGAGGGCATCAATAAACGCCGCCACACTTAATTTGGTGGGCTTGGTTTTGTTATCCGCCATTCCCTCCTGCTTTCCCGCCTCTTTCCAAGGCTAACATGCTTGGGTCTCGACTACCCCAAGGGTTTGGCCAACTACAAAGAAAAGTAAAACTTTTGGATCCGGTCTTTGTATAAGGTCTAATCGCAACCCTCTACGCGGTTCTCAGGGACATATCTAATTGCCGCTCTAAGGGCGCGGTTTCTTGGCTTCGGGATCGTAGGTGATTTTGGCTTCAAACAGCGAATCGGCGATGCCACTATTGTAGGCAACAGCGGTGAGAAAGCGCTGCCGCGTCATTTCTCTGTTGTGTTCGCGCACGACCTGGAAGGGAGTATTGATTCCCTGCACCAGGTGGTAGTCGCCATAGACCTCGGCTTCTTCATTGCGATCTCGTGTTTCAGGGTCGCGCCAAGTAAAGGTTTTCTTGATGGGAAGATGGGTTTGCTGATCCAGGTAGAGCATGACCGCCTGTTTCTGGCTATTCATTATTGTTACCCGCTCGGCTTGGCGATTATCGGCGACGGTCTGGCCCTCATAGAACAGGGCAACATCCGGCTGGCTGAGCCACAAGCGCAGAACGTGATCAAGGGAGAACTCGCGTTGCCGCAGCGATTCGGTTACGCTTTTGGCCTCGTCCGGACGTGTACCACGGAAGGTGGTCTCGTACCCCTTGTCGCCGTTCACAATATAAATAACATCGCGCTGCTTGGTCAGCTCCACGCGGTCTTTATCGGGCCACTTCCAGAAGCGCCAGAACAGCGTGCCCAGGCTGTTGGCCTCACCGTGATAGAAGCTGTAGGCGCGGCCCTGCTGGCGTATATCTTGAATCGTCAAATATGCCTGCCCGCCCAGGGCTTGAATTGCCTGGTCAATCAGCTCGTGGGCTTTTTGCGCGTTGGCATCCTGCGGATTGGCGGCAGGGAGAGACGTCTGGGCTACAGCCCGTGTGTTGGACGTGGGTACCGGGGATTGAGGTGCGGAACTCTGCGCCGCGGCAACCAGGGAAAGCAGCAGGATCAGGCTGAATTTCATGTGAATCTATGTATTTAGACGCAAAAACCGGCAGGGTAGCTGCCTGTTTTTATCCTACCAGCACAGCGCCGCCGTTGACATTAAAGATCTCGCCGGTAATGAAACCCGCATGTTCGCTGCACAGGAACAGGATTGGGGCGGCAATTTCTTCCGGTGTGGCCACCCGTCCCAGCGGGATGGTCTTGAAAATCTTCTCGCGGGTAACCGGATCGTTCAGGGCAGGAGCTGACATATCGGTTGCTACCCATCCTGGGGCGACACAGTTGACGCGAATTCCCTCCGCCGCCAGCTCCGTCGACAGCCCCTTGACCATGCTGATGAGCGCGCCCTTGCTGGCGGCGTAGTCACAGTGGAAAGCCTCGCCGCGCTGGCCGGCGGTGGAGCTCACCAGCACGACGTTCCCGCTTGACTGCTGCTTTTTCATCGCCGCCACCGCATACTTCACCAGCCCGAAGACTGCATCAAGGTTGATGGCCAGCGTGTTGCGCCATTGCTCATCGGGCAGTTGATCGATGGATGCGTCATTGGGCGCCCATACACCGTGGTTGGCTACAAGAACGTCGATTCGTCCAAAGCGTTCGACGGTTGCGTCTACCAGTTTGCGCGCGTTGGCAGGTCCATTCAGATCAATCTGCACCGCCGCACAGTTGGCTTGGCCGCACTCGCGTACCAACTGCTCCGCCGCTTTCTGAGATTGTTGATAGTTGAATAGAACTTTGGCCCTGGCAGCGACAAACATCATGACCGCCGCGGCTCCAATGCCACGGGAGCCGCCAGTGATAAGGGCGACCTTGTTGGAGAGATTTAATTGGATTGACATAGTTTCGTAGCTGTCACCAGTTCAGTTGCCAGCCGCCAGTCGCCAGTTGCCAGTTTAGGCTAAGGAGTTCATCAATCCGTTCAGCAGGCGGCCAATTTCAGCAGCTTGGTTTAGCAAAAGTGTTGCTGTGTCTTGGGTACAGTATTTCAAATTTTGCCCGATAAGAATCTGGGTTTCCAATTCCATGATAGAGCCGCGCGCATGACCCAAAATTTGATGGAACTTCGAAGGAGGACGCCGGCCTTATCCTTCAGCAATGTTGCTCGGTATTGAAACCGCCGCTCGACGAATTTGACTGGTGAGACCATAAATCTCTTCCTGGGGAAACTTTTGGTAATTTTGTAAATATCTGTGACAAGTTGCATTGATCTCTGCCATACCACCAAGTCTCGATATGATCGACCCATTGTTATACCTCCAAAAGTTCGCAAAATCTTAAACTGGCAACTGGTGGCTGGCAACTTGTTTTCGGCAACTGGCTGCTGGCAACTATTTTTGCTTTTGATATGCCGTAGCTGCATTGATGAACGCGCGAAATAAGGCACGTGAAACGGTATCGTCCTCGTAGCTCCGCTCCGGATGCCACTGCACGGCTATCACGAAGTGACCGGGCGAGGTTCCCTCCAACGCCTCGATAACGTTATCTTCCGGGCAGCGGCCGCAGACACGCAGACCATCGCCGACCACGTCTGCCGATTGGTGGTGGCTGGAATTGACCTCCAGATCCAGGGCATTCAAATCGTGGGCCACCTCCTGGAGGTGAGCACCGATTTCCTGGTCGCGATGCAGCATTCGGGCGAGACTCGAGAAGGGGTCGATGCGCACCCGATGGGCATGGGCCACGGCGCGGCCGGCGGAGTGGTTTACCGGGGTCTTGATCTGCGAGGGGATATCCTGCACCAGCGTGCCGGTGCGCCAGACATTGAGCGCCTGCAGGCCATAGCAGATGCCGAAGATCGGTTTCCCCAGGTTGTGCGCGTCCTGCAAGAGCAGTTCGTCGGCGGCGTCGCGCAGCGCGTCAGGATCGGCAGTTTTGGCGTGGCGCGGTGCGCCGTACTTCTGCGGATCAACATCGGCCGCGCTGCCGGGTAGCAGAGCCGCGTCGCAGAGCGAAATCTGCTTTGCGATCTCTGTGGAGGTTTGCTCCAGCTCAATCACCACAGCTTCACCCCCGGCTTTCTCAACAGCGAAAACATACTGTGGCAGCGCACGCTCGGCATATTCCAACTGCTGCGAGTGCGGGACAGGGATGGCAATCCTGGGTCTCATACGCGGGCCGCCTTACTCTACTGCGATATAAATCTCGGCCGTGGTCTCGCCGCCGCTGCCGGGGTTGGTTCTGTAGAGTTCAAAATCGGTGGCGTAGGAACGCTGGCAGGTGGCGCCCGGAGAGAAGTAATTCCAAATATTTTTCCAGGCAGTAATGATCGCCTCGGGCAATTTTCCCGGAGCGGGAAACACCAGGTATTGGGCCGCCGGAATCTTGATGCCTACCATGCCGGCGGGAATTGCGGTCAGACCTTTTACCTCGGTCCCGGCGATCAGGGTGTAGAAGCCGGTGTGATCACTTTCGTAGTTGGTGTAGACGCCCAACATGCTATTCGGGTCTTTTCGATTGGAAATTTTTTCTGCCAGATTCTGCTGAAAGAAATTGTTCCACAGGCCTGCGATCTTTGCCGTAGCCGGATCGGCTTCCAGCACATTCCTGGTACGCACCTCAACCCCTACAATGTACATTTCCGGCTTGGCTGTCCTCGTGGGCTCCATCATCGCTCATTGTAATTGACCGGTGTTTCCCATGTGACCCAGGCAACGTATGGAAGCTTACTGCTGCTACCTTGCTTCGGGCTGGCCGACGGGCGCCGTGGCGGGAGCCTCCCGCGGATCGGGAACCTCCGCGTGCCGGTAATACAAATCTTCCACCGCCTTTTGCACTACAGCGGCAAGTTTTTTCATGTCGCGGGTAGTGTATCCCACAGTTGAGATAGGCTCGCCCACGATCATTTTGAGCGGACGCGGCCTGACATGAAAGGAATTGACAGGCAGCATTTCAAAGGTCCCCGCCAGCGCAACTGGAACTATCTCCAACTGCGTCTTGATGGCGACGTAGAAACCACCGGGCAAAAAGGGCTGCACCTGGCCGTTGTGGGAGCGACCGCCCTCGGGGAAGATCACCATGGGCATGCCACCGCGCAGGGTCTCGGCGGCGCGGTTCAGGCTGCGCATGGAAGAGGCGGCGCTGGTGGAATCAACCGGAATCTGCCGCGAGCGCCGCAGGTGCCATCCCAAAAAGGGATAGTGGAACAATTCTTCCTTGGCGATAATGCGAAACTGAAACGGAAGCTGGGTGTAGACCACAGGGATATCGAGCGCAGAAATGTGATTGAAGGCGTAAAGGTGCGGCTTGGTGATGTCAACGTGGTCAAGCCCGCTCACCGTAATGTGCGTCATGCAACTCTTCAGGATCAGCCACGACCACAGCCTGGCGAAGCCGTGCTGCAGGCGTCCGCTCGGATCAAAGAGAGAAGAGATCAGGGAAAGACTCCCTAAAATCCCGGTATAGACGAAGACCAGCGGATCGAAGATGAGATACGACCGCAAGCTGCTCAATATCGATCTAAGTTTCGATTCTTGTTTGGCCACGTCAGAGAGATTCCAGGAATTATTTACGGCCCTGAAGAATGCGCAGGGCCTCTCCTACAATGTAAATCGAACCGGTGATTACCACCACTTTGTTCTTGGCGGCCATAGCCATGACGCGGGCATGCTGCCAGGCGCTCTCCACCGTGGGCTCAAGCAGCATCTCCACATTCATGTGAGATGCCGCCTGCTTGATCTGCTCAGCGGTGGCGGCGCGGGGGCTCTCGGCATGGGTCAAGACCACCTGGTCTGCCAGCGGAAAGAGCACCTCTGCCATCTCGGCGATGGCTTTGTCGCGCATGGCGCCGAAGATCAGGATCAGCGGCCGGTCTTCATAGTGCTGCGACAGGGCCGAGCGCAGCGCCCAGGCTCCTGCGGGATTGTGGGCCACATCGAGCACAACTTCAGGGTGGCTGCCGTCGGCCGGCACAATCTGAAAGCGCCCCGGCCATTGGGTCTGGCGGATACCCGCGGCAATCTGCTGCGGTGTGACAGGGAATCCGAATGCTTTCAGCTCCAATGCTGCGGCAATGGCCAGAGCAGTGTTGCGGAGCTGGTGGCGCCCGGGCAGCGGCGACTCGATGCGAATCTCTTCGCCCAAAATGGTCAGCGGATAGGAAGACCCTTCCGCCCAAACCGGTTGCGCTCCCGGCGAAACCGGAGGCACAAAAGGCACGGCACTTACGCCGCGTGCCTCACGATCGAGAATGGTGTTTCCGATAACATCATTCGCCTCCGGATGCTGCGGCAGCGTGACCACCACGCCATGCGGACGAATGATACCCACCTTCTCGCCGGCAATTTCGCGCAGAGTGTTGCCCAGAAAATTCTGATGATCGAGCGCGATGTCGGTGATAACGGAAATGCAAGGCTCGACCACGTTGGTTGCGTCCAGACGCCCCCCCATGCCCACTTCCAGAACCGCAATCTGCGCCCCGGCGCTGGCAAAGTATTCAAAAGCCATCGCCGTCAGCATCTCAAAAAAACTCGGATGCCAGGGCAGCGCACCGTCTGCCAGCAGCTTCCGCGTTGCCTGCTCTACCCGTGAGTGCATCTCGGCAAACTCGGCATCGCTGATCAACTCGCCATCCACGCGGATACGCTCGTTCACACGAATGAGGTGCGGCGAGGTGTAAAGGCCGGTGGAAAACTTTGCCGCCTGCAAAATGGAAGCAAGCTGCGCCGCAGTGGAGCCCTTGCCATTGGTGCCGGCAATCAGCACGCAGGCAAAGCGCCGCTCGGGATGCCCAAGCGCATCGAGCAGCACACGCATGTTGGCCAGATCAAATTTGTGCGAAGGCGTTTGCGCCAGCTCGTGGCCAAGCTTTAGGAGTTCGGAGACAGCACTATCGTAAGCAAGCATTTAACACTCAGAAAAGCACTTGATAGTCCAAAAAAGCATTCAGCACTCAGCCGTCAGCATTCAGCCCCTACACATTACCGAGATTTTCTGTGCCTGGTGATGAGTTCTCTTGGCTGAATGCTGAGTGCTGAATGCTGAGTGCTTTTTTACGGCGTCATGAAATCCAACGCCCGCGCGACGTAGCTCTTCAGCTCTTTGCGGGGCACTACAGCGTCGAGCATTCCGTGCTCCAGCAGGAACTCGCTGCGCTGAAAGCTTTCAGGCAGCTTCTGGCGGATGGTCTGCTCGATCACGCGAGGACCGGCAAAGCCGATGAGCGCCCCCGGTTCGGCAATATTCAAGTCGCCGAGCATGGCGTAAGAGGCCGTCACGCCGCCGGTGGTGGGGTCGGTGAGCACAGAGATGTAAGGTACACGCGCCTCATCCAGGCGGGCCAGGGCGGCTGAGATCTTGGCCATTTGCATCAGGCTGACCACGCCTTCCATCATGCGGGCGCCGCCCGAAGCGGAGACAATAATCAGCGGCTTGCGTTTTTCGGTAGCGCGCTCGATGGCGCGCGTAATGGCCTCGCCTACGACCGCGCCCATGCTGCCGCCGATGAAAGAATATTCCATGGCGCTGATGATGATGGGCCGCCCGTTCATCACGCCTTCGGCATTGACCACGGCATCTTTCAGGCCGGTGGTGGATTGAGTGTGGCGCAGACGGTCGGAGTAGGCGCGCACGTCTACAAACTTCAGCGGATCGGTGGGAGCAAGATTCTCGTCTTCCACGGTGAAGCTGTCGTCTTTTTCGCCGTCATCCAGCAGCAGCGCCAGGCGGGTGCGCGCATCGATGCGGAAGTGGCGCTCGCACTTGGGGCAGACGTTCCAGTTCTGGTCCAGGTCTTTCTTCCAGATCACCTGGCGGCAACCGTCACACTTCACCCACAAACCTTCGGTGCGCACGCGCTTTTCGCTCGAGGCTTCCAGCTCCGTGTTTTCGCGTTTAAACCAGGACATAAGTCAGTTGCCAGTTGCCAGCACCCAGTTGCCAGTCACAGACTCGGGCGAGGGAAACTACCAGTATTTCGCAGTGACGGGCCAACTGGCAACTGCGAAGACGACAAACAGCTCGGGAAACGGGCAAGGCTTGTGTGGTACAGCCGTCTCGGCTGTGTCCTCTATATCTGCGGCAAATTTCTTCTTAGCCCGAAACTGTGTTTGTACACTGGCAACCGGCAACTGGCCTCTGGCAACTTTCCTTAGTATTCAATCCCCCGCTGCGCCATCACGCCTTTTTCATATGCGTGTTTCACCTGCTTCATCTCAGTGACGGTGTCGGCAATTTCCACGATGCTGGGGTGAGCATTGCGGCCGGTCAGGATCACATGCAACATCTCCGGTTTGCGCTTCAGCGCATCAACCACCGGCGCCGGCTCGAGCAGACCATAGCTGATGGCGTAATTGATTTCATCGAGGATCACCAGGTCCCACTGGCCGGAGAGCAGTTCTTTTTCCGCCTCAGCCCAGGCCTCCTGCACCATCTTGATATCTTCGGGATCGGTCTCAGCCCCGCCGACTTTGACGAAGCCGCGTCCCATCTGCTTCATGATGAAGTTGTCGCCGAAGGCTTTGACGGCATCCAGTTCGCCGTAATGCCACGAGCCTTTCAGGAATTGCAGCATGAGCACGCGCATGCCGCAGCCTACGGCACGCAGGGCCGTACCCATGGCAGCGGTGGTTTTACCCTTGCCCGGGCCGGTGTTGACGATGATGAGGCCTTTGCGAATGTCAGTCATTATTTTTCGCCGCGAATGCACGCGGATTAACACCAATTCAATGTTTTCTTTACAGATTCTTGATCAGCACTTGGCAGTTAGCACTTAGCACTTAGCCAATCGCGTGAATGCCCGCACCAGCGTTCCAAAATCAGTGAGAAGTCGACTTTTTCCTTTGGCTAAATGCTAATTGCTAAGTACTAATTGCAAAGTTCCAGATGCTCATTAATATAGATTCCATCCGAACTTCTTGCTGCTACCGAAAATCAGTGCCCTGTGTGATACGGATGTCCTTTTAGAATTGTAAATGCCCGGTAGAGCTGCTCCAGCAAAACCACGCGCGCCAGCTCGTGCGCCAGGGTCATCTTGCCCAGCGAGAGGCAGATAGAAGCGGCCTGGCGCGCGGTGTCGCTAAAGCCATCGGCCGGGCCGATGGCGAACAGCAGTGTCTGCGTGCCGCGTGTCTGATGATGTTCGAGAAATTCGGCCAGATCTTCGGAGCTGAGCTGCCGTCCGCGGAAATCAAGCAGGACTAAAAGCGGTGGCGTGCGCGAACTCGATTTTTCAATCTGCTTGAGCAACGCCGCTTCACTCGCGAGCTCGAGCGACTCGACGGGCACGTAGCGCGACAGGCGTTTCAGGTACTCCGCCGTCAGCGAATGAATCGCTGGTTCCTTAGTTTTTCCAATCCAGGCAACTTTCAGCTTCACAGAACAGATTTATCACAGCAACGGGAATATAGATAATGCACGCGAAGCTGGCCGTACTATAATCCGCCTGAGATTCCCCATGAAAACTACGATTCTTGCCATTAGCTTGTTTTTCTGCCTGCATGTTTTTGCGCAGCAACCGCCGAGCGGTAAGGCCCGCATGGCGATCCCCGGAGTGAAAGGCGTGCTGGAGTTCGATGTTGGGCCTACAAACTTCGAGACACGGGTGCGCCCCGATGGCAAAGAAGTGCAGTTGCAGGCATTAAAGCGTGCCGATCATCTCATCATCTCTGCCTTTCTGCAGAAAGTCGACTTTCCCGCGAGCCCGGAAAAATGCCGCGATGAGTGGTGGCCTGGCACGCAGAAAGCCCTCGCTGTGCAGCGCGGGAATCTTCAGGAATCGACGAAAGATGGCATCGCTCGCGTGGAATCCGTAATTCATGAGTTTCAGGGAGTCGAGGCGCACCAAAAGGACTTGCATGGCTACCTCGGCAGCCGGGACCTCTGCGCTGAGATTCACATCTCCAAACCGGGATTCAAGCCAGAGGATCAGAAGCTATTTGAACAGGTATTGGAGACAGTCAAGCTGCTGCCCGATGAGGCGGCTACCAGCTCCACAACCAGCTCCGGCGCTAACGCCGCAGTCGGCGCTCCGGGGCCGTCGCAGGACACCGCCTACTATTTTTCTCAAGGCAGCCAGTTTTATTTGCAGCGGAACTACATGGTTGCTGCAGAGTATTACCAACGAGCTCTGGACCTGGAGAAGCAGAATCGAACCTTATCGAAAGACATGTTCCGCGTTCTGGTTGACAATCTCGGGATGTCGTATGGAATCAGCGGAAAGCTGCCGCAGGCCAAGCAGATTTTCGAATATGGCCTCACCCAGGACGCCGAGTATCCCCTCTTCTACTACAACCTGGCTTGCACCTATGGCGAGATGGGCAACATGAACAGGAGCCTGGAGCAACTGCGCCTGGCTTACAAGTACAAGGCCAATATGATTGCTGGGGAAACCTTCCCCGATCCTTTACGCGACGATTCTTTTCGGAACTTCGTGGACAACGACAAATTCGTCAAAGCAGTAAACGAAATGCAACGGTAATAGCAAGCAGCATTTTCGCCGGTTGGCTCGCGCCGTTACGGTCTCTTGCGGCGGGCTGGAGCGCTCTTCCGTTTTCTGGTGCCGTTCTTTCTGGCCTTCGCCTTGGTCTTGCGCGGCGCCGTTGTACCCGTCGCCTTCTTCGGAGTCCGCCTCGCCGGCGCGAGCACCTCTGCCGGCGTCAGGCGTTTGGCCGATTTCCACAGCCGCTCCAGGTCATAGAAGCGGCGCGCGTGTTCGCTGAAGATGTGGACTACAAAATCCACGTAGTCCATCAGCACCCACTCCGCCAGGTTGTAGCCTTCCACGCTCTTGGGCGCAAACGCCATGGCATGCAGCCGCTCGCGGATATCATCAGCAATGGCCTGAATCTGCCGTGGATTGCTGCCACTGCAAATCACGAAGTAATCGGTGAAGGCGCCAGCGTTTTTATCCATCTCCAGAACGGCGATGTTGGCGGCCTTCTTGTCTTCGCAGGCCTGGAGGGCGGCTGCGACCTGTTGCCTCAGCGCAATAGTGGCTCTCATTCCACCTCGGATGCAGATTGGGTATATAGCTTCATCTTTTTAATGTACTCGGCAACTGCCGGATTGACCAGCTTCTCCAGCCGGCGGCCGCTGCGCACCGCCGCGCGAATCTGGGTCGCCGCAGCAGGCACGCGCACGCCTTCCAGCAAATGCAGGGCGATGCCGCGCAGCTTGAGCGTGCTGACCGGCGCCGCGCCGTGAAGAGCGCGCCTCACCACCGTCTTAGGACGAAGACTTGCCGGCAGGGCATCAAGCACGTCAGCCAGATAGTAGCCGGGACGGCTGACCACGATGAACTCGCATTCCCGAAGCAGCGCCTCGGGCTCGCGCCACGTGGTAATTTCCTTGAAAGCGTCGATGCCGGTGATGAAAAACAATTTGTCAGAAGATGGGAGCGAGGCCTTGATCCGCTGCACCGTGTCGATCGAGTAGTGAATACGGTTCTCGCCGGTAGGGTACTTCTCCTGAGGGGCCTCGAGCAGCGAAGGGAAAAATCCTTTTTCGCCCTGGAGCGCCAGCGTGACCATGGCATAGCGATGAATGAATTCGGTAACGGGTTGTTCGCGCTTGTGTGGAGGCACGTCGCTGGGTACAAACAAAACCTTGCCCAGCTTGCAGCGCTCTGCCGCCGCCCGCGCCACGGCCAGGTGTCCATTGTGAATCGGATCGAAGGTGCCCCCGAAAAGGCCGATATTCATGTGCAAAAAACTTACCATGAATTGCGCCGTCAGAGACGAGGATTCGTTGACGGTGCCATCGCCAACTCACTTCAGCGAGAGGGTAATCATCTCATCCGAAGCGGGCGGCTGGTCTCCCAGGCTGATTGAGCCTTGAGGCGCGCCCTCATCGCGGTGAAAAACCGACTCGCATGGATTATCAGGGTTATAGCGGATGAATATCTTCTGGTTTACCCATGACCGGGCTGCGGCGCAGGCTTCTTCTGATGAGGAAAAGATCGGGCTCAACATAAAGAAGCCAGAGTAAAACTCGCCGGCCACCTGGTAGGAATATTGCAATACAGCTCGCCAGTCATAGGCGCGGGCGACGGTAGCGGCAAGCCCACCTACCAACACAGCAGTCACTCCAGGATTGTTGGGGTTAGAAGCAAACTCGCTTTGTATGGTAGCTTCTGTCCTGGTCCACATAGACGAGGCGAAGCGCAGACGCCAGCGATGGTAACCGTAATAGCCGAGCCCACCAACTGCGGCTACGAGCAAACCCACACGAACGACTGCCTGCAGCAGATCGTCTACAGGATCATCCCCAAGCAGCAAAGCGAATGACGGCCAGAAGTTCATAACCGCACAAGGATACGCTCAGTCCGAGGCTGAGAACAACTGGTGAACAAAGCAATCGGATAGGAGGCGCAGGTGTTCGTAAGCTTTTCGGTGTACTTTGGCAAACGGTTGGTCTTGCCATCGCTTCCCGGTCATCAGCCCACCGCCGGACGCAGCTTCGCCGCTTCCACCTGGATCACCACTGAAGCACCTGCCAAGTCGGCGGAGGTAGCCTCGATGCGAATCTCGCCCGGCTGCTTCAGCGCCTGCACAAATACCATGCACAGGCCGTTGAAGGCGCTGCGTTTGTCTGCTTTGTCGGGTTCGTGACAACTGGGATCGCCGTTGCCTACGCCAATCAGCCGCCCGTTGCCGCTGATGTTAAAGGTCACAAGGTTCGAAGCGGTCGGCACGACACGTCCTTGCGCATCTACCACTTCGACCGCAATGACTGACAGGTCTTCGCCATCGGCAGCGATTTTGCTGCGGTCAGGACGCAGCACCAGCTTCGCGGGCGCGCCTGTGGTCTCGCGTTTATCGGTGAGGATTGTGTGGCCTTTTTTTCTGCCGCGAGCTTCCAGCACCCCCGGCGTATATTTCACCTTCCACTCCAGGTGCCCGTTGCGCTCGACCTTCTTCGATCCCAGGCTGTTCCCGTTCAGGAACAACTCAACGCTCTCTAAGTTGGTATGGCACCAGACGTCGATCTCCTGGCCCTCTTTTTCCGTGCCGCTCCAGTTCCAATGGGGAAGAAGATGCAGCACTGGCTTCTCAGACCACCATGCCTGATAGTAGAAGTAATTATCTTTGGGAAAGCCACAGGTATCGAGAATGCCAAAATGGGAACTTATGCACGGCCAGGCGTAGGGTGAGGGCTCGCCACGATAGTCGAAGCCGGTC
>WNFJ01006433.1_pt2 | contig 15438 bp, 16 predicted proteins | sample 5400461 | NCBI WGS metagenome assembly WNFJ01 (sample SAMN13153349, study PRJNA577476) | soil metagenome | isolation source: 115 cm saprolite on Douglas fir-dominated hillslope | place: USA:California | collected 2013-09-17 | reverse complement strand
GGCCAGGTCGCTTGGGGATGGAAGCCGGAGCTTCTGTTCGCCCTACCGAGCGGCGCATCAGCCAACCGGCGGCGACAGGACGAAGAACGGAGGGAGCAATCCCCCGGCTCCGGGTAGCCGACGTGTGGAGCCCCCGGGCGGCCTATCGTGCCGTCCCGGGGGCTTCCTTTTTTCCTCCCCGCTTGCTGTTTGCGTCCCCCCGGTCGGCGCGGGTTCGCTCAGGGCAGCACCCTATCCCGCCCCCTTGGCTCGACCCCATCGCGCGGACACCGAGCTACCCCGTCACGCGGCGCTGCCTCCTTCTTTCTTGAGCTGGGCGTACGCCATGCCGCGGAGGATGGTGATGCGCTTCGCCATCGGTGGGTGCGTCGCCAGCGCGTCCGCGAGGAACCCTTCGTGGCCGGTGAGCCGGCGCGCCAGGGGGTCGGCGATGCAGAGGTGGGCGGCGCCGCGCTTCAAGTGCGTGGTAGGGGTGTCCGTGTTTTCGATCTTTGCAACGCGCTGGCCAGCGCGAGGGGATTGCGGGTGAACTGCGCCCCCATCGCGTCGGCGAGGTATTCGCGTTTGCGGCTGACGCCCAAGGCCAATAGCTGGGCAATGATCGGGGCGAGCAGCCAGGAGATGATCCACACCACGAGGAGGACGAGCAGCAGGACGCTCCCCTTCCGCCCGCCGCCCCGCGATTCCCCGTCCATCCCGCCCCGCAGCAGCCGGTTCGTGCCGTCGTGCATCAGCGCCACCGCGCCCACCAGCGCCGCGAGCGTCGTCATCAGCCGCACGTCGAGGTTCTTCACGTGGCCGAGCTCGTGTCCGATCACGCCCTGCAGCTCGTCGCGCGTACACAGGTCGAGCAGGCCCTGCGTCACCGCGACGTGCGAGTGGAGCGGATCCGTACCGGTGGCGAAGGCGTTGGGATCGCCATCGTCGACGATCCAGATGCGGGGCCGCGGCACGCCGGCCGCGATCGCCATCTCCTCGACCACGTCGACCAACTGCCGCTCCTTGGGGTCTGTCGGGTCCCGCACCTCCCGCGCGCCCGTGGACCAGAGCACCTTTTCGGGCCCCGTCGCGTAGGCGTACCACGCCATCGCCACGCCCGCCACGGTCAGGACGATCCCCACCCACGGGAAGGTGTGGTGGTACGCCAGACGCGGAGCGTCGCGCGTCGAGAGGTAGTAGATGAGGTCGCCGCCGAATCCGAGCCAGGCGAAGAACAACACGAACCCGATCACCAGCAGCGCGGTGCGCCGGCGGTTCGCGTCCTGCTGCTGAAACAGGTTCGGCGAGGCGTCGTCGCTCACGCCTTCGGCTTCATCGATAGATCGACCTGCGGCACGGCCCGCTCCGCCTGATCATCGATCGCCCACAAGTCGGCGGGCTGCGCCTTGGCGAGGCCAGCGACGAGGCTCGTGGGGAACTGCTGCTGCCTCGTGTTGTACTGTGTCGCGGTATCGTTGTAGAGCTGGCGCGCGAACGCGACCTTGTTCTCGGTCGAGGTCAACTCCTCCTGCAGCTGGCCGATGTTTCCGGTGGCCTTGAGCTGCGGGTATTGTTCCACCACCACCATCAGGCGCTGCAGGGCGCTCGATAGAGCGTTTTCCGCCTGGCTGATCTGTTTGACACCGGCCGCCCCAGATGCGTTCACGCTCACCGCTTGGTTGCGCGCCTGGATCACCGCCTCGAGGGTCGACTTCTCGAAGTCCATGGCTCCGCGCACCGCGTTTACCAGGTTGGGGATCAGGTCGTGTCGCCGCTTGAGCTGCACGTCGATCTGCTTGAAGGCGTTGAGCGTCTGGTTCCTGAGGTTTATCAGCCCGTTGTAGGCTCCGACGAGCCAGCCGGCGAGCACGACGACGAGCAGCAGCAAGACGACCGAACCCATGTCAGCTCCTGGTTGGAGAGGAAGCGCCCGACCCCCTACGCGCCCGCCTGCGGCAACAGTTTCGCCAGCGCCTGCCGGATCGCCTCGGCGACGGCGCCCTCCTCCGGCCCCAGCCGGGCCAAGGGGTGGGCCGTGTCCACATGCAGCTCGACCCCGCGCCCCACCGGGATGCGGCGCCACGAGCTGGGGCTCTCGGGATCGCGTGTCGCGTCGCGCGCCAGCCAGGCCGTCAGCGCCCGCCCCGACTTGCCGCGCGGCGGCGCGCCCTTGCTGCGCAGCGGCAGGCGATCGGGCACCGGCAGCGAGGCGCCCAACGCCTGCGCGGCGCGCCGTTCCAGCACGTCGCCCGTCTGGTCCACCATTTCCTTGGTAATCGTGGCGAGGGTGACGCCCTCCATTTGCCGCAGCTTGATCCACAGGAGCTGGAGGAAGTGGCGGTAGGAGTAGGTCGCGGCGGTGCCGCGCCCCTCGGGAGGGCTGACCAGGCCCTTCGTCACGTAGAAGCGGATGGTGCGCTCGCTCGGTTGCGCGCGGGCGGCGGCGTTGATGGGGGTGATCGCCGACGCATCGAGCACGGCGCCGACCAGGGCGGCGAGATCGCGGAGATTCCACGGCGCCAGGCTGCGATACTCCCGCAGGACGTGCAGCGGCTCCTGCTGGGCCGCCCCCGTCACGCTTGGGCACCTCCCCGCTCGCGCGCTTGCCCGTGCTCGAGTACCGCCGCCAGCCAGCGGGATACGTCTTGCAAGTTGAACGGTTTGCGAAGCACCGCGCAGCGGTGGTGATCGAGCCAGGTGCGCACTTCCTCGGCGTCGGCGTCGCCCGTCATGATCGCGATGCGCCCTTCGAGCCGCGGCCAACGATGCACAATCGCGAGGTACAGCGCTAACCCCGACATGGTGGGCAGGTGGATGTCGATGAGCAGGGCCTCGGCCGACTCCACGGCAAGCAGCTCGTACGCCGTCTCGGCGCTGCTCGCGGCGATCACGCGGTAGCCGGCGCGGCCGAGCGAGCGCTCCAAGACGCGGCGCAGCACCGCCTCGTCGTCCACGATCAGCACGGTCGGGCGCGGATCGGTCACGAGACGGACGCCTGGGCGCGGCGGGGGGTGAGGAAGCGCTGCACCACGCGCGCCAGCGCTTCGTCGGGGGTGAGGGACAGCCGCATCTCCCCCGCAGTGAGCCCCAGGTAGTGGCGGGCATGCAGCTGCAATGTCTTCGCCTGGGCATAACCGAGCCGGCTGGCCACGTCCTCGATCGTAAAGCCGGGGTCCTGCAACAGGCGGTGCGCGTACAACACCCGCGCGGCCGATAGGAAATGCCGCGGCGACGGCAATCCCACACGGGTAAACCAACGCTCGCAGGTGCGGCGATCGACCCGGGCACGCGCCGCAACCTGGGTGACGGTCTGGACGTCTCCCGGCGCCCGCAACGCCTCCTCCAGCACCCAGCGCAGCTGGCTCGGCAGGGGCGCCAGGCCTTCGGCGAGCTGGTCGAGCAACTGCCGTGAGGACGAGCGGGCCTCCTCCTGGCCCAGCAGCTCGCGGAGCCGCGCCGGGTGATCCTCGTAATGCAGGAAGACGACGTGCTGGATGCCGCGCTGGCCGAGCGCCAGCAGCACCCCGGCGGACCGCGGCGTCAGCGTGGTGTAGAGGATCAGCGGCAGCGACGGAAAGAGCACCCGCAAGCGTTCAATCTCCTGGGAGCGTGCCTCGCCGGACAACAACGGATCCACCACGGCCAGCTCCACTGGGCGGTTGCGGATCGCGACCAGTACCTCGTCCCAGGTAAGGGCGTGTAGCACCGTGAAACGCGCTCCGGCAGCGCGGCGCACTCGGTGGTACTGCACGTCCGGCACAGCGGCTAGCACGAGCATAAATGCCCCAAAACCGCTAAATGTCGCAAAATCGCCCTATCGTGCCGCAAAAACGCCCTAAAAAAGGGCGGGTGACCAGCCCAGGTTGGGGGGACCCGATTTCATCATCCCCCAACCTGCCCTGCGGAGGTCGCAATGTCCCGTCAGCTTCGCGCCTTACTCAGCCTCATGCTCGTCTCGATTGCCCTCAGCGCCGCCGCGTGTGCCGGCAGCGCCAGCGCGACCGGCCCCCGGACTCAAACCTGCGACATCAACAACAGCAACACCTGTCAACCGCACTAACCCCTAACCGGCGACGAGCTGCGCCAGCGAGGCCGATACCTCGCGTAGCTCCGCGGTGTCGAACACGGGCTCGGTGGCTGCCGCTGGCTCCAAGTGGAGCTGGTCCGCGCAGGGACCGAGCCCGCGCTGTATCCGCTCGATCCGGAACTCGAGCTCGTGCAGTCCGGCGGCATTCGCTTCGACGAGCGCCTGGTCCAATAGCGCCTCGGCCCGCTTGAACTGCCCGAACCGCGCCAGCCCGATCCCCTGCTTGAGATAGAAATCCGCTCGAATGTTGGGCGGCATGTCGCCGAGCCGCTCCTCACAGCGCTCGCGCCAGCGGGCGAACCCGACTCGGTCCTGCCGGTACGACGCGCAATACATCAGCTCGATGGCCGCATTGGTCATCGTCTCGCGGGTGCCGCCCCGCCGCACCAGCTCCGACAGCGCCCGCTCCGCCCCGGCGACATCGCCCAGCGTGAGCAGCGTCGTCCCCACGTCGCCGAGGGCGCGGAGCCGCGAGTCCTCGTCCTCGTACAACTCGAAGGCGCGCCAGAAATGCGGTACGGCCTGGTCGGGCTGGCCGCGATAGAACAGCGTGGCACCGATGCCCTGCTCGGCGCGCGCTTCGGCGTCATGCTCTCCCGCCGCGCGGGCGTCGGCGAGGATGCCTCGCAAGCTCTGCTCGGACTCCGCCAGGTTACCGCGCCCCAGCACCGTGCTGGCGCGCCCGATCCGGCTGAGGAGCTCGGAGCGGCGGTCACCCTGGGCGGCCGCCAACGCGCCCGCGTGGGCGTACGCCGCCTCTGCGTCGTCGAACCGATTGAGCTTGCGGTGGACGCGCGCGATGCGCAGCTGCGCCGCCACCGCATCGGCCGCCGTTACCCGAGAATCACCCACGTCGAGCAGTGTCGCCAGCACGTCGAGCGCCTCGTCGAGGCGCAGCCCATCTTCGAGGAAGTGCGCGTAGGCGAACAGCGCCGGCGCGACCAAGCGCACGTCGCTTAAGCGGTGCGCGTCGACGGCGGCGGCGGCGATGCCGTGAATGTGGGCGCCTTCGGCGGCCGCGGCGCGCAACTCGCGACAGAACCGATCCGTGGCGACCCATTGGTAATGGAACGCATCGGCGGACACCGATGCGCGAGCCGGCGCGAGCAAGTCCACCAGCCGCAGGGCGAGGAACGCGCCTTGCCCCAAACGAGCTTCCAAGGAGATCGCAGAGGAGTTGTGCGACACCCTCTGGAGGAAGACCGCGTGAGGCAGCGAGTCCACTTTGGTGCGCGACAGCGGCATCGGGTGTATCTCCGAAAGGACCGTGGTAACTGCCGCCATTACCCTTGGCAGTCCGTGTGCCTCCCCGCAACCTGCAGTCGGCTCAGAACATAGCCCTTTCGGGCCCGGCGCGTTAGCCCGGCAGTTTTCGCTGTTTTTGGCGTTTCACCACATTCAAGGTCCGCGACGCTCTGGTGACCAGCGTCACGTTCTGGCGGGGGGGGCGCGAGCGCCCGGCCGCTTGGCCTAGCGCGTGCGGCCGGTGCAACCAATCCCCGGGGCAGGACATCTAACGATGTGGCGGTGAGCAGGGCGTCTTGAAACCGCGCGTTCGTTCCGCGCGTAGTGAAGACTAGCGAGCAGGTGGGTCGCGGCCGAAGTGTGACGGCCACTTCGCCCGACCGCCAACCCGGGGAGGAGTCAGCCCCGGGTTTGGTTTTCCTAGAGGGCCGGCTGCGCGACGCCAATCGCCTCGATGTCGAACGTCACCCCGTCGGCGACTCGGACCAATCCCCCCGGGCCCCCGCGGTAGGGCCTGATCCCGAAGTCCGTCTGCTTGATCATGAAGTGTGTCGTTGCCCGCAGGGTGTCGGCGCTGATGGCGACCGCCACGTCGACGATCACGTCCCGAGTCGCCCCGGCGAGCGTGAGCTCGCCCTGGACCTGGAAGCCGCGATCGGTGGGCGTCACGGCGTGGGACGTGAACGTGATCTCGTGATAGCGGTCGGCCCGGAGTACGTCGCGACGCATCGCGTCCGTGACCTGCCGGCGCTCGGCAGTGTCGGGGGACGAGACGACGTCGAGGCTGTCCGTCGCTACCGCGATGGTCACGTGAGAGGCGGCCGGGGTGTCGCGGTAGCGAACGATCCGCCCCCAGAGTGCGCGGGCGCGAACCAGGTGGTCGTGGCCCGCGAAGCCCAGCAACCCCGCCTTGCCGGTCTTGACTTCGAACCGACTCGTGGCGGAGACGACGTATACCACCGAATCGACCCCAGCGCTCCCACCCCCACCCCCCGCTCCTCCCTGGGCTGCGGTCGCGGCGGGGAGCAGCCTCAGCAGCATGAGGATGTGACGCCGCCCGAGCGCGCGTCGCGCCAGCACTGCGGGCTCCATCAGGATCGGCGGGGGCCGCGAGGACCCAGGTACTGTTTCAACCCTGCCTCGAACGGCAGCGGCTCGATGCCGAAGACCGGCCGCAGAGCGTTGGCGGGGGTGGCGCTCCCTTCCACGAGCATTTGCAGCTGGTCGCTCGTGAGCGGCGCCCGCCGACCCAGCAGGTCCCCGACCCGTGCCACGGCGCGGGCGAGCGCGAGCGGCAGGTGGACGAGCGGTCGAGGGTGACCGGCCGCGCGGCCAATCGCGCGCACGAACTGCTCGTAGCTCAAGACGGCGGGGCCGCCCAGCTCGAACGCTCCCATGACGGTCGCGTCTTCGGCCGCACGCGCGAACGCGAGGGCCACATCCTCGATCCATACCGGTTGCATAGCAAAGCGGGCGTCGCCGAACACCGGCACGACGGGGGACCAGCGGTGCAAGCGGGCGAGCATGCGGATGGGGACGTTGCCCGGCCCGCTGACGATCGACGGGCGAAAGATGGCGGCTGAGACCCCGGACGCGCGCACCAACTCTTCAGCCTGCCCCTTGGTGCGGTGATAGGGCGTCGCGTCGGGCGTGTCGCGCGCGCCGATGGCACTCATGTGCACGAAGCGCCGCACGCCCCCCTCGCGCGTCGCCGCGAGCAGACGTTCGGTCCCCATCACGTGCACGGCGCGGAACGTGGCAGCGCCGCCTTCGACGATGATCCCCACGAGGTGGACCACGGCGTCCGCGTCACGCACGAGAGTGGCGAGGGCGGCGGGCTGGGTGAGATCGCCCACCACGAGCTCGGTGGCTGGACCGCAGGCGCGGCGAGCGGCCTCGGGGTGACGCGCGAGCGCCCGGACGCGGTGCCCGCGCCGCGTGAGCAGCGCGGCGACGTGCCGTCCCACGAACCCCGTGGCGCCGGTGACTGCAATCACCATAAGCGGGCCGGTCAGCCTGGCGAGTCGGTCCCGCCCTCGTCCAAGAACACGAGCGTGTGGCGTCGCGCCACCACGGCAGCGAGCGCCTCGTATACCCTGGGGTCGACGACGCTCCCCGACAAATCGGCAAGCCGCGCCACGGCCTGCTCTGCGGTCATCTTCTCCTGATAGGCCCGCGACGTGCTCAGGGCGTCGAACACCTCGGCGGCGCCGATGATCCGGGCGGCGAGGGGGATTTCGTCCCCCCGCAACCCGTCGGGGTAGCCGGTGCCGTCCCAGCGTTCGTGGTGCCCCCGCACTGCCGGCATGATATTGCCGAGGTGGGCCAGCGGCGCCAGGATCTGAGAGCCGATCACCACGTGCTGTTTCACGTGCTCGAACTCCTCGGGCGTGAGCGTGCCCTGCTTGTTGAGCACGGATTCACGCGTCCCGATCTTCCCGATGTCGTGCAGCCGACCGGCGACTCGGACCGCTTCCACCTGGTCCTCGGGCAGCCCCAACTGGTGGGCGATCGTCGCCGAGAGATCGGCGACGCGGGCGGAGTGGCCGCGCATGTAGGGATCCTTTGCCTCCAACGCGTTCACCAGCGCCTCCAGGGTCGCGACCGAGATGCGCTCGAGCTTCATGCGCTCGCGGTGAAGCTCGGCGGTGCGCGTCGTGACTTCTTCCTTGAGCCACTGGTTCAGGTGCCGGTTCTCCAGCTGCAACTCGCGCCGCCGCAGCGCGCGCTGGACGGCGCGGGCTAAGTCGGCCAACTCGATCGGCTTGGTGAGGTAGTCCATCGCCCCGCGCTGCATGCACAGTGCGGCACTCGTGGCGTCGTTCACGGCGGTCAGCATCAAGATCGCGACGTCGGCCTCGATCTCGATGGCCTGGGGCACCAAGTCCACCCCGCTGGTACCGGGCATGCGAATGTCACACAACATCAAGGCGATGCGGTGGCGGCGCAGCTGCTCCAGGGCTTCCTCGCCCGAGCCCGCAGCGTACACCTCGAACTGCTGCTGCATCAGGAACTTCTTGAGGGCGCTCCGGATGGGCTCCTCGTCGTCCACCACGAGGATCTGGACGGGCCCCGCCTTGTCGACCACTCAGGACTCCCTTCGCAATTCTCCCTAGTCAAAATGGTGCGGGGCCGCTCCGCTGGGTAGCCCCGGCCGCGCGATGCCGACACCGCGACTCACCAGTCGTCGGCGGTGACGAACGTCAGCGGCGGGGGCGCGGCCAGCAGGCCGGCGCGGTGCGCGCGCGCGAACAGCGCGCTGATGGCCCGCCGGCCTGTCGCCCCGTAGTCCACGGTGTACGCGTTCACGTACATGGCGACGAATCGGTCGATGCGCGCCGCGTCGAGGCCGCGGCCGTAGGCGCGCGCGTGCGCCAGGGCCTCCCCGCGGTGCTCGAGGCCGTATCGAATGCTCGCCTTGAGATCGCGCGCGACGTCGCGCATCAGGGGTTCCCCGAGGTCGCGACGCACCGCGTTGCCCCCGAGCGGGAGCGGGAGGTCGGTCTCGGCGTGCCACCAGACCCCGAGATCGGCCCACAGTGAGAGGCCTCGCTCGGCGTACGTGAGCTGGGCCTCGTGAATGAGCAGTCCGGCGTCGGCGTGGCCGGAGAGGACGTGATCCTCGATCTGATCGAACGGCACGACGACGTGGCGCGCCGCCGGTTGGTAGAGCTTGAGCGTCAGGAACGCCGTGGTCAACTCGCCCGGCACGGCGATTGTTACGCCGGGCGCCCCTAGGGCCGCCTGCGGGTCGGCGGGGCGCGGCGCACGGGCCACGATCCGCGGCCCGTAGCGCTCGCCGAAGCTGGCGCCGTGCGCGAGCAGCGCGTAGCGGTCGGCGAGATAGGCGTAGGCGTGAAACGACACGGCTGTCACCTCGAGCTCGCCCGCGAGCGCTCGGCGGTTGAGCGACTCGATGTCGCTCAGCTCGTGGAGGTAGCGACGACCCCCGGTATCGATTTTCCCGGCGGCGAGCGCCCAGAACATGAAGGCGTCGTCCGCGTCGGGACTGTGCGCGAGCCGGATCGTCCGGGGACGCTCAGCGTCCAGAGGTCGCCCTCCCGGTCGTCGTCGCCATCGGCTGCCGCCGGGGCGCGCCACGTACATGACACCACATCGCGGGCGGAAATCTAACTGGCAGGATTCCCCGGCAGAGCGCATAGTGTAGCCATGAGCGCCGCGTTCCCGGGGCAGGACCGCGCCAAGCACATGGGCGAGTTGAAGCGAGGCGACGAACGCTGGGAGGTGTTCATCGAGACCCAGCCTGACGCCGAGGTCGGCCCCGGGGCGGTGCGGGGGCGGCTCCACTTCGTAAGCGGCGAGCGCCGCCGGACCACGAGTTGGATCTTCTTGGAGCTCTCGGAGCGGGAGATCCAGGAACGATTCGGCGAATTCTCGGCGGTCGAGTTGTGGCACTTCGTGGCGGCACTTGAGGGCTGACCCTGGTGTGTTGAAAACTCTGCAATTCGTGCATACTCCTCGTGACACTTTTAAATAAAATGCCGGGACGCCGACCCACCGGATCACCGGCTGTTGCGGCGTCGACACAGAATGGTTGACAGCTGGCCACAGCGCTCGTACGTTCCGCCATGCCTGACGTCGTCCGCCACACGAGCCCGGCGCCGCCACCGCGACGTCGGGCTCGTGGCGTTCGTGGCACCAAGCGTGCAACCCCGTTCATGAACCACCGCTTAGGAGAGCTATCCCTATGACCGCGACGTTGGGCCCGGCGACCCCTCCCCAGACGAGCAAGGCCGCGGCCGGCACCGCGCCCGCCGACGTGATCCGCAAGGCGAAGGAGGCAGGAGTGCAGGTAGTGGACGTGAGGTTTACCGACCTCCCCGGCACGTGGCAACACTTCTCGATGCCGCTGAAGGAGATGACCGAGGACCTGTTTAAGGAGGGGATCGGCTTCGACGGGTCGTCGATCCGCGGCTTCCAGGCGATCAACGAGAGCGACATGCTGCTGCTGCCGGATCCCGCGAGTGCCTTCGTCGATCCGTGCCTCGAGGTGCCGACGCTCTCGCTGACGTGCGACGTCGTGGATCCGGTGACGGGCCAGCGCTACTCGCGTGACCCGCGCTACGTCGCGCAGAAAGCGGAGCAGTATCTCGTGAAGACGGGCATCGCCACCACCGCCTACTACGGTCCCGAGGCCGAGTTCTACATCTTCAACTCGGTGCGGTTCGACCAGAACGCCCACGAAGGCTACTACTACATCGACTCGGAGGAAGGCATCTGGAACTCGGGTGCTAACGGCGGCGGGCCGAACCAGGGCCACCGGCCCCGGCACAAGGAGGGCTACTTCCCAGTGCCGCCGGTCGACCGGCTGCAAGACCTGCGCTCGAAGATCATGCTCGCGATGATCGCGTCGGGGATCGATGTCGAGGTGCATCACCACGAGGTGGGCACCGCCGGACAGACGGAGATCGACATGCGGTTCACGACCCTCACCCGCATGGCCGATCAGCTGATGATGTACAAGTACATCGTCAAGAACGTCTGCCACCAACACGGGTTCACCGCCACGTTCATGCCCAAGCCGATGTTCGGAGACAATGGCTCGGGCATGCACGTGCACATGAGTCTGTGGCAGGACGGCAAGAACCTGTTCTTTGATCCGAAGGGGTACGCACTGATCTCGGACGCCGCCCGCTGGTACATCGGCGGCCTCATCAAGCACGCCGCGGCGCTGCTCGCGTTTGCCGCCCCGACCACGAACAGTTATCGACGCTTGGTGCCGGGCTACGAAGCGCCGATCAACCTCATTTACTCGCAGCGCAACCGGTCGGCGATTTGCCGTATCCCGGTGTACTCGAAGTCCGCGAAGGCGAAGCGCATCGAGTTCCGAGCCCCCGATCCGGCGAGCAACCCGTATCTCACCTTCGCCGCGTTGCTCATGGCGGGCCTCGACGGCATCAAGCACAAGGTCGAGCCGCCGAAACCGATGGACGTCGATCTCTACGAGCTCGAACCCGAGGAGCGGCAGCACGTCAAGAACACCCCGGGCTCGCTCGCCGAGTCGCTGGCTGCGCTCGAGGCGGACTCGGACTTCCTGCTGGAGGGCGGCGTCTTCACGCCCGACCTGATCGAGACCTGGCTCTCCTACAAGCGCGCCAAGGAAATCGACCCGGTGGCGCTGCGACCGCACCCCTACGAGTTCTTCCTGTACTACGACGTGTGAGCTGAGGCGGTGATGGGCGGCAACGGGCAGCTACCGGCTCGTTGCCGCCTTGTGGCGCCCAGGACCTCCCGCGCATGACCGCTCATGCCTGAAACGACCGCCGGCGCCTCTAAGCGCGACCTCCTCGAGCTGTGTAAGAAGGAGGGCGTTCGCTTCTTGCGCCTGCAGTTCACCGACATCCTGGGCATCAACAAGAACGTCGAAGTGCCTGACAGCCAGTTCGACAAGGCGCTCGAGGGCGACATCATGTTTGACGGCTCCTCGATCGAGGGCTTTGTGCGAATCGAGGAATCCGACATGATGCTGAAGCCCGATTGGGAGACCTTCCGCATCCTCCCCTATGACGACGAAGGAGGCCGCGTCGCCCGGCTGATCTGCGACATCTACCACCCCGACGGCAGTGCGTTCGCGGGGTGTACGCGGCAGGCGCTGCGGCGCCAGCTCGCCCGGGCCGAGGCGCTGGGTTATGAGATGATGGCCGGCGTCGAAGCGGAGTTCTTCATCTTCCAGCTCGATACGAGCGGGGACGCCACGACCGAGACGCACGACAAAGGGGGGTATTTCGACCAAACGCCCGTCGACAAGGCCGAGGAGATCCGACGGCTCATCATCCGGGACCTCGTTTCGATGGGGTTCGAAGTCGAGGCGGGGCATCACGAGGTGGCACCGGGTCAGCACGAGATCGACTTCCGCTACACCCCGGCCCTTCATACGGCCGATAACCTCGCCACGTTCCGCTTTATCGTCCGGAACGTTGCCTACCGTCACGGCTTCCTCGCCACCTTCATGCCCAAGCCGATCTTCGGCCAGAACGGTTCCGGCATGCACACCCATCAGTCGCTGTTCCGGAAGGGCAAGAACGCGTTTCACGATCCGCAGGGGAAGTGGGAGCTGTCGGACACGGCGCGGCAGTACGTAGCAGGACTCCTGCGCCACGCCCGCGGCTTTTGCGCGGTGACGAATCCCCTGGTGAACAGCTACAAGCGGTTGGTCCCCGGCTACGAGGCGCCCACCAACGTCGCGTGGTCGATGCGGAACCGCTCGCCTCTGATCCGTATCCCGGACCGTCGCGGCATCGGAACGCGCTGCGAGCTCCGCATGCCCGATCCCTCCGCCAACCCCTACCTCGCCCTCGCCGTGCAGCTCGCCGCAGGCCTCGACGGGATCGCCGGGAAGCTCGTGCCCCCCGACCCGGTGAACAAGAACATCTTCACCATGAGCTTTCGCGAGCGGCGCCGGTACCGCATCGATGAGCTGCCGCGCGACCTTCACGAAGCGCTGGAAATGCTCGAAAAGGACGCGGTGATTCGCGAAGCGCTGGGCTCGCACATCTACGAGCGCTTCGTCGACGCGAAGCGCGAGGAGTGGCAGGAGTACATCGGGCAGGTCAGCGAGGGGGAACTGAATCGCTACCTGGGGCAGTACTAGGAGATCGGGCGCGGTCTGCAGCCCCGGACGGGCCGTCGCGTCGCTCCCGGGGTCGCCTGCCCGCTGACTCGGGCGGGGCGGCGCGCTCGGGACGCCGCTCCCCCGCACGACTCCCGAACACGCTCGAGGAGACCCCACTGCGGCGCACCCGCGCTGATGCCACCCTGCCCTTCCGCCCGCCCGCCCGGAGGCTGCGCGCCGGCTGGCCGCCCGTGTTCGCCCTCGTGTCTCTCGTGGCGGCGTGTGACGTCACATACCGGCCGGGCGACACGCCGGGCGTGCAGAGCTACGGCCGCTGGGAGTGGCACGGTCGTGTAAGCGTGCGGCCCGACCCGCAGTTGACGCTGGTGCGCCTCGCGCTCGACACGACCCACGGGGGTGGCGATGTGGGCCTGGCACGCTTCGATTTCAATCCCGGGGCGGGGGAAGCCGCGACCTATGCCCTGACCCTGAGCCTCGACTTCGGCCGCGTCCGCGACCTGCGCCAGGACACCCCCTATACCCTCGGTCCGCCGCCCGCACGGATTGCCGCCCACGCCACCGTCGCCTGCTTTTGCCGCCCGCTTCGGCCCGATTCGGTACGGGGCACGTTCCTCCTCGCGACCCGCGGCCTCCGGCACATCGCCGGCCGGGTCGATGCGACACTGTACTTTACGGAGTGGAACGACCCGACGCGCCACGCCACGTACCCGCTGCATCAACGCATTGACTTGGTTAAGTAGGATCGGTGCAGCGACGGCGCTGTGCTGCGCCGCGCCGCCCGCTCGGGCGTTGGCCCAGACCCCAGCCCCGGCGATCGACACGATCATCGTGCTCAACGGCAACGTGTTCGATCGGACCGACCACGGGCCCCGGGGGCTGGCCCGGCTCGCGAATGCGCTGCACCTGACGACGCGGGCCGGGATCATCCGCCGTAGCCTGTTCCTCAACCCCGGCGACCGCTACGACTCGGCCCGCGTCACCGAGAGCGAGCGGGCGCTTCGCCGCTTGAACGTGTTCAGTCGCGTGCGCATCGACACCACCCACGTCGACGGCCGCCTCGCCCTGCGCGTGACCACCACAGACGGCTGGAGCACCAAGCCGCAGCTGGGCTACTCCTCGGCGGGGGGGTCCACGAGTTGGCTCGCGGGAGTCGTGGAGGACAACTTCCTCGGCACGGCGACATCGCTCACCGCCGTCTACAATCGGACGCCCGATCGGCACATCGTCGATATCGCCTACCTGAGCCCGCATTTCTTCGGGCGGCGGACCCGGCTTGCCGCCGAGTACGCGGTCAAGTCGGACGGCACGACGGAGCTGTGGCAACTGGGTGTACCGTTCTACGAGACGGCGGCCCGCCGCGCCTTGACGACCGACGGCACGGCGGCGTCGGAGCGCGTGCTCATCTACAAGGACGGCGGGCTCGACACAACGCTCCAGCATCGCGAGCTACGGTTCGGGGTCACCGCGGGACTCGCGCGCCGGGCCACGAGCCGCGACTACGTCCGGCTCTGGGTCAGTGGGCAGTGGCGCCGCGAGGGCTACGCCCCGGAAGCGACGCCGGTGCCGCAGTCGGTTTTTGGGGCCGCCGGCGCGGGGCTTGATGTTGGGCATGTGCGGTTTCACGTGCTCGAGCGGTTCAACTCGTACGCGCGGCGCGAGGACGTCGACGTGTCGCAGCTCGCCCACTTCGGCGTATGGGCAGCGCCACGGGCGTGGGGCTATGGCGCGGGGCAAGCGGGCGTCGGCATCGAGGCGAGCGCGCAACTCGCGGCCCGCTGGCGCGGCGGGTTCGCCGCGCTGCGGGGCGCTGGCGACGGGGTGTTCACGGCAGGCCGCCCCGACTCCGGTCGCGTCACCGGGGCGCTCACCATCGCGAGCCAAAGCCTGCGCGCCCAGACGCTGATCCTCCACCTCGAGGGGGCGCGGCTCCGCCGCCCGCCCACGGGCTACCAATTCGATCTGTGGACCACCCGGAACGGGCCGCGCGTCTTCGGGATCCACGAGTTCACGGGCACTCGCATGGCGTGGCTCGCGCTCGAAGACCGCGTGCTCGTCTCGGACGACGTGTGGGGCCTCCTGGGCGTCGGCGTCGCGCCGTTCTGCGACTACGGTGGTGCGTGGTATCCCAGTGAGGCGGCACGCCTGGGGGGTGACGTGGGCCTGTCGCTCCGTCTGGGGCCCACGCGGGCCGGCGGGGGCGACGTAGCGGAGTTCGCCATCGGGTATCGCTTTGGGGCGGGATTCTCAGGCAGCCGCTGGGGACTCGCCGTCCGGAAAGGCCTGATCTACTACTAGCGGGGAAAGGAGCAGCCATGGAAATGCAGTCGCCGGGCGGCACGGGAACCCTATGGGCCGCCCGCGCTGGCCTCACCTTCGCCGTCGTGGGGCTGATGATGGTGGTGGTATCGGGCTGGGGCTACCGCCACGGCTGGTGGGGCCTGCGGGTCGCCCTGCGGGGCGTCTTCGCTACGGGCGGGGTGGTCGCGCTGCTCGGTTGCGCCACGTCGCTCAGTGCTCTCAGTCTTGCGATCGC
>WNFJ01005729.1_pt1 | contig 15442 bp, 18 predicted proteins | sample 5400461 | NCBI WGS metagenome assembly WNFJ01 (sample SAMN13153349, study PRJNA577476) | soil metagenome | isolation source: 115 cm saprolite on Douglas fir-dominated hillslope | place: USA:California | collected 2013-09-17 | reverse complement strand
GTACGACATGGAAGCCGACCGACGCCGCTTCCACGTCACCGATTCAGGCATCGTTGTCGTTGTTCGCCAGGAATCCCTCATCGAAGAACCCGAATCGGCCTAGCGACTCCGCGGCATTCTTCTGTAAAATCATCGATTCGCATCCACTCAGGAGAACAGACCAACATGTCCACCAAGATCGCCAAAGTCCATGCCCGCCAGGTCATTGATTCTCGCGGCAATCCCACCGTCGAAGCCGACGTCATTCTCAGCGGCGGGGCGCTTGGCCGCGCCGCTGTCCCTTCTGGCGCTTCCACCGGCGAACACGAAGCCCTCGAACTCCGCGACGGTGACAAATCAAAATATCTCGGCAAAGGCGTGCTCAAAGCCGTTGCCAATGCCAACAACGAAATCGCCAAATCCATCACGGGTCTCGACGCCGCCGACCAGCGCGCCCTCGACCACAAAATGATTTCCCTCGACGGCACGCCAACCAAGTCTCGTCTCGGCGCCAACGCCATTCTCGCGGTCTCGATGGCCGCCGCCCGCGCCGCCGCTGTTGCCCTCAAGCAGCCGCTTTATAAGTATCTTTCGCGCTATTCCACCGATACTTCCGCGAATCTTCTCCCTTGCCCGATGATGAACATCCTCAACGGCGGCGCGCATGCCGACAGTTCCGTCGACTTCCAGGAATTCATGGTCATGCCGGTCGGCGCACCGAGCTTTTCCGAAGGCCTCCGCTGGGGCGTCGAAGTTTTTCACGCTCTCAAGACCGCGCTGAAAAAGCATGGCTACTCCACCGCTGTCGGCGACGAAGGCGGCTTTGCCCCTAGTTGCAAATCAAACGAAGAGGCCATCCAGATTGTTCTCGAAGCCATCGCCGCCGCCGGGTACAAGCCCGGAGAGCAGGTGAGCATCGCGCTCGATCCCGCTTCCAGCGAGTTCTACGACAAAGCCAGTGGCAAGTACGTTTTCAAGAAGTCCGACAAATCCGCTTATGCTTCTTTTCAAATGGCCGCCTACTGGACCAATTGGGCCGAAAAATATCCCATCGTTTCCATTGAAGACGGCATGGCCGAAGACGATTGGGCCGGCTGGAAGGCTCTTACGCAATCTATCGGCGGCCGCGCTTCGGCCGGGACCGCGGCCGCGTCCAGTTCCAAAGAAACCTACCAGGGGAGCGGCTATCCAAACGCTTATGTCATCCCCACTCCTGTGAAAGCTTCAACAACTCCATCCTCAAGGCACATTCAACTCGTCGGCGACGACCTCTTCGTCACCAACACCACACGCCTCTCCCGCGGCATCAACGAAGGCATCGCCAACGCCATTCTCATCAAGCTCAATCAAATCGGCAGCGTTACCGAAACCATCGACGCCATCGAACTGGCTCGCAAAGCCGGTTACAACTCCATCATCTCCCACCGCTCAGGCGAAACCGAGGACACCTTCATCGCCGATCTGGCCGTCGCCACCGCCGCCGGCAAAATCAAAACCGGCTCCGCCAGCCGTACCGACCGCATCGCCAAGTACAACCAACTCTTACGCATCGAAGAAGAGCTCGGCTCCGCCGCCCGCTTCAACGGCAAGGCCGCTCTGTCGTAGTGGCGTTGGCAGTCGAGCCCGCGTTCACTCTCAGGAGGTGCATCTCACATGAAGAGCCATCTACGATTCCTGGCAACGGTGTTTCTGCTTTTCTCCTGCGTCTTGCGCGCGTCTGCGCAGGGGGAAGATTTTCCCACCATCGCCGGTGCGCCGCCCAAAATACTTCTCCTCGTCCACCAGGAGTTCAGGTCCGGCAAAGCCGCTGAACGCCGCAAAATCGAAGCCGCCATCTCGCATGCCTGCGATCAGTTAGCCGTTCCCAACTCCTGGATTGATCTCGAATCCATTTCCGGCTCTCCCGAAGCGCTCTTTTTCGATCCCTTCGATTCCTTCGAGCAGTTGGACACGGCCTTCGTGGAATGGGGCCGGATTTTTGCCACCCATCCGGACCTTGCCCGCATGCAGGAGGAACTCCAGTCCCTTGTCGCCGGGGAACGCACCATCATTGCTGTACGACGCGACGATCTCGGCTATCGCCCGCAGTCCATCGATTTTTCCAAAGCCCGCTTTATGCGCGTCCTCGAAGTTCGCCTGAACCCTGGCCATGAAAGCGATTTTGTCGAGGCCTTTCGCGACCTCAGCAGCGCTTACGAAGCGATCAAAGCCAGTACGCCCTGGGTTGTCTACCAAGTGAATGTCGGCATGCCTTCGCCTACCTTTATCGTCTTCTTACCCATGCGTGCACTCAAGCAAAACGATGACCTGCTCGATTGGCGCCAAAGCCTCCGTGAGGCGGCAGGCGAAGAAGCCGCGCAGCGCGCGGATCAAATCGCGCGCGAGTCTTATCTCTCCACGGAAAGCAATCTGTACGCCTTTAGCCCGGAAACGTCCCACGTCTCCAAGGACTTTGCCAATGGCGATCCCGAATTCTGGTCACCCAAAAAAGCAGCGGCCCCCAAGCCATCGGTTCGGAAGGACTCGGACTCGAAGCCCAAACCATAGTTGTTATTCACGATCCTTGCTTTGCCGGGCCGAACTCGGCTGGCGTCGCCCGCTTCAACGGCAAAGCTGCCCTCTGCTAGCGAGGCGCTCTAGGCCAAGAGCTTTTGGCACCCGCAGTCACAGCTCTAGTATTGCCCGCAGTCCGTCTTCCACGGCTGTCAGTTGTTGCGCGCTGACGCTCTCTATTCTTCGTAGGAACCGCTCTTTTGTCACCGCACGTATTTGGTCCACCACTGCGACCGTTGCCCGGCCTTCACAGGTCAATGGCACCAAAAGTGGAGGACTGCCAGAGGGAGAGCTCGACAAAGGGATTACCACCACGGTCCGGCGATGCTGGTTCACGATATTCGTTGTCAGTACCAAGCAGGGCCGGGTCTTACGAATCTCGGCGCCGAGCGTGGGATCGAGTCTTACCCACCAAACTTCGCCGCGGCGCGGAAAGGGTCCACGGCTCTGCGGTTTCCTCGGCGATGGCGTCGAATTCTTTTTCAATGGCCCGCACCTCCGTATCGTTATTTGCGATGCGGCACGCCTCCACCAAATCCCGGTCGCGCGCGGAGAGCTTCTCATTAAGCGCGGTAGCTAGATACTTGGAACGTTCTCGCGGTGGAATCCGGCGCACGAATTGCTCGGCGAGATCCTCCGGCAACGTGAAGGTCATCTTTCGTGTAGCCATATTGCCATACTACCATACTAGCTTGCTGTTGGCGACTGTGGCCCCCAATACCGGTAGTGGCCCGCAATTTTCCAGCTGAACAACGCATCTTCCATCTTCGGCCCCTGCCCGATGTTGTGCACGATCGTGAAGCGGGTAGGCCAGGTTATCTCCCATTACCGTATCGCTGAAAAGCCCGGTGGCGGGGGCATGGGTGTTGTCTACAAGGCCGAAGATACAAATCTTGGCCGCTTCGTCGCTCTGAAATTCCTCCCTGACGAGGTCGCCAAGGATTCTCAGGTCCTCGAACGCTTTCGCCTGTCCGAGTACTATTGACACGCCTCGCGAGCCTAATTAGCATACATGCTAGCTCCCACCCTAGATCCTCACGCTCTATTTCATAGGAGATTCACTATGGCAAGAGTCCTTTACTGTAACGACCTTGTTCCCGGGTGCAGACACGAGACACGCGGTGACTCCGACGAAGAGATTCTTGGCGACTTCGCGGATCACATCGCGACAGTGCACGGCATGGCTGATATTTCCGACGGAATATTGGCGATGGTGTGCAAGGCGATTCACGAGGAGGTTCGAGTCCGCTCGCGCGCAGCTGGCGCTAGCCTTTCCTCGTAATTGGAGAGGTCGCTTCCTTGAACCTTCAACAGCCTTATCCGCCTCAGCGGAGCTGGGCAATACCACTTCGCCTCTGCGGACCAGCGCAATGGCGCTCGGTGGCGGAATCCTCTTGAGATAAATGCGCGTTACAATGCTGAAACGCGCATGAGCGAAGCGGCCAAATCATTCTCTCCATCCGACGCCTTGCGTTTCCGCACAGCAAATCTTGGCGACGTCGAGGCGCTGGCCCGTTTGATCAATGCCGCTTTCCGCGTCGAGCAACCCTTTATCGAAGGCGACCGCATCGACCCTCTAGGCGTACGCGTCTATCTCCAAAAAGGAAAATTCCTGCTCGTGGAAGATGCCACCGGCCTTGCGGGATGCGTCTACGTCGAGCTACGCGGCGACCGAGGCTATCTCGGCCTTCTTGGAGTAGATCCGCGGCGCCAGGGCGCTGGCTTGGGCCGCAAACTGATGGACGCAGCCGAGAATTTCTTCCATGAGGCCGGCTGTGTCGCGGTCGACCTTCGTGTCATTAGCGCACGCACACCGCTCCCCGCCTTTTACCGCCATCTCGGCTACCTCGAAACCAGCACCGCCCCTTTCGCTCCCGACGTGCCACTAAAAGTCCCCTGCCACTACATCCTTATGTCGAAGAATCTCGGTTGACTCCCGGACCACTCGAGGAGGCTTCTTGTCGGCCTTGAGGCGCCGCTTCTCTTGATTGACTTGTCCTTGGAATCGGCCTAGCATCCCTCCAGGTTCTTCCCCCCTGCTTTGCAAAGGAGATCCATCATGGCAAAAATCCTTCGCTGTAACGACCTTATGCCCGGCTGCGATTTCGTGGCGCGCGGCGATTCGGAAGAAGAAATCATGGCGCAGGCGGCAGAGCACGCTAAGACCGCCCACAATATGACTGAAATTTCCGAGGGCGTGGTCTCCATGGTCCGCAGTGCCATCCACGAGGACGATCAGGCTCGCACGCAATCCGCGGGCTCGTAACTTCTCGCTGCTGCCCGAAGATGCGCGCAATTGCTAGCCCGCGCGGGTCCCGCTCGGAACGGGGCGCTCCGGAACTGAAAGAACGGGCCTCACGCCGTCCGCGTAGCCGATATCGAAAAGCATGCCTTCGGAAATTTCGCCGGCCATTTTGCGCGATTCCAGGTTCACAACAAAAAGGGCCTGGCGTCCTTCGATCTCCCGCGGATTTTGCCGTTCGTTTTTTATTCCCGCGACAATGGTCCGTGAATGATCGCCAAAATTCACGGTCAGCTTCATGAGTTTGTCCGAGCGAAGAACTTCCTCGACGCGCTCAATCGTCCCGACGCGAATGTCTAGTGCCTCCAGCACAGCGATGGCGACCGTAGGTTTGATCGGTGCGGGAGTGAATTCGCTCATGGCTCACCGCTTGTACCGCGCCGCATACGCAGGCGTGGGAATGGAAGCATCGCATCTCTCATCGCGGATTGGCGCGCCCGGCGTGAGATGCAGGGGGATCACCCCCGCCCACACCGGCAGCGCGTAGTCCGCGGCGTCGTCTTCGACCGGGCCGCTTCGAATCTTTGCCGAAACTTCCGTAAGCGGCAGCCGCAGAATGCTTGTGGCTTTCAATTCTTTTTCGTTGGGCTGCCGCGCATCGTTCCAGCGGCCCGCAATTATTTTTTCCGTGAAGGCGTGGAGCGCCTCGAGTTTTTCTTCCTGGACGTCAACGAGCGTGGCTTTGCCGATTGCGACGACCGAGCGGTAGTTCATGGAATGATTGAAAACGGAGCGTGCGAGAACGAAGCCATCCGTAAGAGTGACCGTCACGCACACGGAAATTCCGTTGCTTGCGTTGCGCAACATGCGGCTCGCTGCAGAGCCGTGGAAATAAATTGCGTCGCCAACACGCGCGAACAGCGTGGGGATCACGTAAGGCTGGCCATCAACGAAAAATCCAACGTGGCAGACGAATCCTTCGTCGAGAATCTTGTCAATGGTTTCTCGATCGTAAGCGCCGCGATGCGCTTCGCGCACTACGCGAGTACGCTCCGTCGGCGGAATAGGTTCGGGCACAATGCACCTCATGGAGAAGCATGGCGCGGGCTGGCCGTTTCGCGGCCGCCCATTTGATTTATAGCCGGCGCCAAAGCGGCATGAGTGAGGAACAATCACCAATATCGTATCACGGGCGCACCAGTGCAAATTTGTGACCGGCGAGGAGCTTGGGAAAATGTGGTCCCAATTTGGATGCATCGCCGCTCCTCAATCCTGTAGGGGCGCGGCTTTATCCTGAGCGCAAGCGAAGGAATGCTGCGCCCTACTACGCCAGCGCCACGTGTGAGAAACTAGCCTGCCTGAGATCGGTACCATTCGTGACCGGAAAAGAAACCATGAGCACACCAGCAATGCGCGGGACAGAGAACAAGGCATTTGATATTGCGTGGGTAAGGGAACAGTTTCCCTCGCTGAAATTGCAGATCAACGGGCACGCCGCCGCATTTCTCGATGGGCCGGCGGGGACGCAAGTGCCGAAGTATGTGATGGACGCGGTGCAGAATTATTTTCTGAATGCGAACGCGAATACGTACGGCGCTTTTCTGACCAGCCGGCGAAACGATGAAATGATTCGGTCTGCGCGCTCGGCGATGGCGGATTTTCTCAACTGCGATTCGAATGAAGTCGTCTTCGGGCAGAACATGACCACCATCACATTTGCACTGGCGCGCGCGATTGGGCGCGAACTCAAGCCCGGCGACGAAATTGTCGTGACGACGCTGGACCATGACGCCAACGTCGCTCCGTGGCGCGCGTTGGAAGAGAAAGGTGTGGTGATCCAACAGGTTGATATTCGCGAGAGTGATTGCACCCTGGATATGGACGATTTGAAACGCAAGATTACCGCGAAGACCAAGCTCGTCGCCGTTGGATATGCCTCGAACATGGTTGGCACCGTCAATCCGGTCGCTGAAATCACAAAGCTCGCGCACGCGGCGGGTGCCCTGATGTTTGTGGATGCCGTGCACTACGCGCCGCACGGCTTGATCGACGTGACGGTTCTCGACTGCGATTTTCTGGTCTGCTCTCCATACAAATTCTTCGGACCCCACATGGGAACGCTTTACGGTAAGCGCGAGCATCTCGAGAAGTTCAAGCCCTACAAAGTGCGGCCGGCGACGAGCACCTCACCAGAATGCTGGGAAACGGGAACGCAGGTGCAGGAGTTGATCGCGGGCATCGGCGCCGCTGTGGATTACATCGCAGATCTGGGACGGCATTGCGACCCCAGCGTGAAGAGCCGCCGTGAAGCGTTGCAGGCGGCGTATCGCACAACGCACCAATACGAAACCGGTCTGCTGTCCCGTTTGATCGCCGGATTGCAGACAATTCCGGGCGTGCGAATCTTCGGCGTCATCGACCCAAAACGATTTGACGAGCGCTGCGCCACTCTATCGTTCTGTCTTGGCGATCACCATCCTACGAAAATTGCCACGTTTCTGGGAGAGCGCGGGATCTTCACCTGGGACGGTAATTTCTACGCGCTGAATCTTTCCGAGCGCCTCGGCGTCGAGCAGCACGGCGGTGTCCTGCGCATTGGCTTCGTCCACTACAACACCGCCGACGAAGTTGACCGCCTGCTTGCTGCGCTGCGCGAATTTGCGGCACGCTAACAAGGTCTGGACCCCTCTTGAAATCACATTCGTAAACGAAAAACTATGAGCAAACGACCGAAGCCGATTGTGCTGACCGTGTTGGATGGATGGGGATACCGCGCGGAGACGAAGGGAAACGCGATTGCGCTGGCACGCAAACCAGCGTATGACGAGCTCATCAAGAAATTCCCCAACACGCTGATTCATACCTCGGGGCCATTTGTCGGCTTGCCCGAAGGGCAGATGGGCAACAGCGAAGTGGGCCACATGAACATGGGCGCGGGGAGGATCGTGCACATGGACATTACGCGGATCGACCTGCTTATTGCCAACAAACAATTACAGAACGTGCCTTTGTTTCAGCTGGCGATGGAGCGCGGGCGCGCGCGCCAATTGCATTTTGCCGGATTGCTGAGCGATGGCGGCGTGCACTCGCACATTCAGCATTTGTTTGCGCTGCTGGAGATGGCCAAGCAACAAAAAGTGCAAAAGGTGTTTGTGCACTGTTTCATGGACGGACGCGACACGCCGCCGCACAGCGGCCGCGACTACGTGCGGCAGTTGCAGCAGAAAATGCGCGAGCTAGGTATCGGCGAGATCGCCACGCTGGTAGGGCGCTACTACGCGATGGACCGCGACAATCGCTGGGAGCGCATCGAGCTGGCCTATCGCGCCCTGGTCCACGGCGAAGCGGAAACGCTCACGGACGATCCGGTCGCCGCACTCCAGCGGAGCTATGAAGCTGACGTGACCGATGAATTTATCAAGCCCATTGTGGTGACCACGGGAAAAGGCGCTTCTGCCATACCTATGGGTCAGATTCGCGACGATGACGCGGTGATCTTCTACAATTTCCGCGCGGACCGCGCTCGGCAGATGACTTACGCTCTGGCGGCGCCGGACTTCGACAAGTTCGTGGATTCGAAACGTCCGAAGAATCTCTTTTACGTGGGCATGACGCAGTACGACAAAAACTGGCCGTGGCTGAAGTACGTAATTGCCCCGGAGAAACTGGAGCACATTTTGGCGCAGGTCTTTGCGGAACTACAGTACAAGAATTTGCGGACAGCGGAGACGGAAAAATACGCGCATGTGACGTATTTTTTCAACGGCGGCGTCGAAAAGCCGTTTGCCGGAGAAGAGCGCATCCTGGTGCCGTCGCCGAAGGTGGCGACGTACGACTTGAGGCCGGAAATGTCCGCGGCGGGAATCACGGACACCGTGGTGAAAGCCATGGAGAAAGGCGAGTTCGACGCCATCATCATGAATTATGCCAATGCGGACATGGTGGGGCATTCAGGCAAACTGGAAGCGGCGATCAAGGCGGTCGAAGCGGTTGACGCTGGACTGGCCCGGATTTATCAGGCGTTGAAGCCGCGCGGAGGCGTGTGGATTATCACCGCGGACCACGGAAATGCGGAGACGATGATCGATCCCGTGACCGGCGGCCCGCACACCTATCACACGACGAATCCCGTGCCGCTGATTTTGGTGAGTGATGATGACAAGCTGCGCTTGAAGCCGGGCGGATCGCTGCGCGACATCGCGCCAACCATGCTTAGCGCGTTGGGGCAGCCGCGCCCCGCGGATATGACCGGCACGGACTTGCGCATCCTTTCATAGTCTGACCATGAGCCGCACAACGCCTGCAGAAACAAAACTTGTGATTTGCGTGTGGCACCCGTTTACGGAATGGCGGCCGAAGCCGGCCATGGCGGAGGCCATTCGAAAGCGGTGGCTGGAGATGCGTGTTTTGCATCTGCCAAATTACGACCAATTGCCTGGTGAATTGCCGGACACGGACATTTTTGTTGGATATTCGCTGCGAGCGGAGCAACTGAAGGAAGCGAAAAAGCTGAAGTGGATTCACTCCACGGCAGCGGGTGTCGCGCAATTGATGTATCCGGAGCTGCGTAATTCAGGAATCATGGTAACGAATCCCAGCGGAATTTTCTCCGTGCCCATGGCGGAGCACACCATGGGGTTGCTGCTGGCGCTGGCGCGGAATTTCCCGGATTCGGTGCGAGGACAGGACCGCACGGAATGGTCGCAGCAGAAAATTTGGGACAAGCCGCAGCATTTGACGGAGCTGAATGGGAAAGTTCTGCTGATCGTTGGGTACGGATCGATCGGCAGGGAAGTCGCGAAGCGAGCGAAAGCATTTGAGATGAAAGTTTGGGGCGTAACGCGGTCGGGCCAGGGCGGGCGGGCATACGTGGAGAAGATTTTTGCCGCGGCGCAACTGCACGAGGCGCTGCCCGGGGCAGATTACGTTTTGATTTGTGCGCCTGAGACGGCGGAAACGAAGCACCTGATTGGCGCGGCTGAAATCGCCAGGATGAAACGCGGAGCGCGGCTGATCAATGTCGGACGCGGCTCGCTCCTGGATGAAGCGGCGCTAGTGGAAGCCCTGAATAGCGGCGCGCTGGGCGGCGCGGCGCTGGACGTTGCCGCCACGGAACCGCTGCCTCCGGAGAGCCCTTTATGGACGGCGCCGAATTTGTTCATCACGCCGCACACTAGTGGCGTGAGCGAACGGCTTTGGGATCGGCAAGCAGCGATTTTGATTGAATTGCTGGAGCGTTGGTTTGACGGGCGGGAATTGTTCAACCGCGTCGATTTTGCGCGCGGGTACTGAAGTGAAAATGGAATCGGAAAATCGAAAATGGAAATTGGCAACTTGCAGTGAGTCGAAGTTTCTCTAATTCCAAATTTCCATTTTCACGTTTCTATCGAAAATGAGAACCCGCAACTCCCAGTGGCCCGATAAATCCACTATTTTCAAATTTCAACTTTCCAGTTTCTAGCCCGGCTAGTCGCCGACGCCGCCCTTGGGAGCTTGATAGCCTTCGCGGGCATACACCTGGAACTTCTGTTTCTTGCCTTTTTGGTCGAGCACGGTCAGCGGTCCGCCATCGGGCGCGACCAGTTCCACCTTAACCTTGTGAAATTTCCCGTCCTTTGCCCCTGCAGTCGGGGAATAGGAAAGGCTGTATTGGTGGCGCAGAAAGGCAGCGACGTCTTGAAACACACTCGGCATCTCGCCTTGGAATTGCGGGAACCATGCTTGGCCGCCAGTTTCCACAGAAAATGTCTTGAGCTGGTTTTCCGCCTGCAAGTAATTCATGCGGGCAAGGCTGCCCATTCCGCCACGCATATCTGCAAAATTCTGATAAACACGGCCAAGACCAACGCAAAAAATAGTCACATCACTCTGGCGAAGCTGCTTCATGGTCTGATCGAGCGTGTGTTTGGAAAAGGTGTCCACGCCGCTAGCCAACAGTACGATGGATTTCTTGCCCTTCACATCTTTCAGACGCTCCACGGTCTCAAGTAAGGCGTCGAAAACGTTTGATTCGCTGAACCCAGGGAAATAGAGATGATAGATGCCATTAAGCACCTCATCTTTATTCTGCGTAAAATCTACTTCGAGGCGGGTTTTCATATCAAAGGTTTCTAGGGCGATCCAGTCCTTCTGCTGCAGTTGAGGAAACAAGTATTGAGACCAATATTTTTACAAATACGCAAAGATGCCTCCCCAGCGGTCGTTGCTGAACTCCAGCAGGAGGACCATGGTGATGGGGGCCTCGGTGGGAGAAAACGTCGTGATGGTCTGCGGGACGCCGTCGTCGAGGATGCGGAAGTTTTCTTTTTTGAGATTGGGGATGATGTCACCGTGTTGTGTGGTAGCCACGACATCGAGGGTGACGATGGGAACATCGACGGCAATGGTAACCCCGGCTTGCGGAGGTTCCTGTTTCGCCTCAGGAGGTTTGGCAGGCGTGGGATTTTGTTGTTGCTGTTGCGGAGGCGGAGGGCCGCCCTGCGGCCCAGTGGGGGCTTGAGCAATTAGGGGTTGTTCAGCCAGGGGCAACAGCAGCGCAGTTGCCGTGGCAGCAAGCAAAACTCGAGAAAGAATGGCCTTCATGATGCACACCTCAATTGCGAACGAAAAAACACTAAACTTACGATGACCCGCTTGGCCAAAAACCCACCAGCCGACAAGCGGTTGAATTTAAGCAACGGCTTGGCATTGCCAAGCCAAGCGCCACACCTGCATGTTAGTATGAAGCACATTCGATGCAAAACGTTTACTAGGCTGTCGGATGGAGACCAGTAATACGAGGAGGATAGATTCGTGAACTGGAAGCGCAGAATCCAGGAGTTGGTGGGAGTAGCGGCATTGGCGATGGCTGCAAGTTTCCCGGTTGCGGCGCAAGTGCCGCCGGCAGGGCCAGGAATTCCGGTGAATCCCGTAAGCCCGCCGCAAGCCGGGGATACGTCGGCGATCGCCAAGGAAGCGCGGGGCTGGCTGGCGGACTTGATCAAAATCAACACGTCAAATCCGCCTGGAAACGAGCAGATTGCGGCGATGTACATTGCGGGAGTGCTGGAGAAGGAGGGGATCAAGGCGGAAATTCTCGACATGGCCCCAGGGCGTAGCGCGGTAGTGGCGCGGCTGCGTAGCGCGGCGATGGCCAATCCTTCGAAGGCGCTGCTGCTGGTGGCGCATTTAGACACCGTGCCGGTGGAGAAGGGGCGATGGACCGTGGATCCATTTGGCGCCGTGATTAAGGACGGCTATTTGTACGGGCGCGGTGCCATTGACGACAAAGGCATGCTGGCCGCGAACCTAGCGGTGTTTATTTCGCTGAAGCGCTCGATGGCGCGTCTGAACCGCGATGTAATTTTCCTGGCGACGGATGATGAGGAAGCTGGCGGGGATGCCAGCATCCGGATGCTGATTGCGAAGCATTGGGATAAGTTCGCGGCAGGCTTCGCGATCAACGAAGGCGGGAACGTTTTCGTAAAGAACGGAAAAGTGCAGTACATCGGAGTGCAGGCGGACGAAAAAGTGGCCTTTAATATTGCCGTGATCGCGCGGGGGACTTCAGGGCACGCTTCGCAGCCGACCAAAGACAATGCGGTGACGCACTTGGCGGCGGCAGTGGCGAAAATCGGCAATTATTCGGCGCCGATACGCTTCACGTCGATTGTGCGCAGATATTTCGAGGGGCTCGCGCCGGTGGAGGATGACGAGATCGGGAAGTGGATGCGGTCGATGGAAGCTTCAGACCGGGGTGAACATGCCCAACGGGTGATTACCGATGCCAGTCCACTATGGAATGCGATGCTGCGGGATACAATCGCGCCGACGTTGCTGACCGCAGGGGTGGCGAACAACGTGGTTCCGGCGGAGGCACGGGCAAACGTGAATGTACGGCTTCTACCGGGAGACCCCATTGCCGCCGTGGTGAACGATTTGAATAAACTGGTGAATGACCCGCAAGTGAAGTTGGAAGTGCAGCCAAACCCGGGATTGGCTGCACCATCCTCGTCTCTGGAATCGGAATTTTATGGCGTTATTTCGAAGGTGGTGTCCCAGGAATTCGGGGGCGCGCCGGCGCTGCCGTTTCAATCGACGTGGCTGACGGATTCGGCACAGTTGCGGCTGCACCAGGTGCAAGCATTGGGGCTGGTGCCGTTTCCGCTGACGCAGGATGACCTGAAACGCATGCACGGAGCCGACGAGCGAATACCGCTGGCGGCTTTCGACAAGGGCGTGGACGTGCTGTCGAAAATCGTGACGGAATTCGCCGTGGCGCACTAGCCAAGAAGAGAATCGCGAGCGGAAGAAAAAACAGCCGCTGTTTCCCGCGCTTCCCGCAAATAATAAAAGCAGTCTACAATCAGTGCCGTCAAAGGACGCATGAGCTTCCGTCATTCCAAGATTGTCTGCACGATCGGGCCGGCGAGCCGTTCGCCGCGGATGATCGACCGTCTCTTGAACGCGGGAATGGATGTGGCCCGGCTGAATTTCTCGCACGGCACGCATGAGGAGCATGCCAAGAGCATTTCGATGCTGCGGACCGCTGCCGTACAGCACGAAAAGCCGATCGCGATTCTGGCGGACCTTCAGGGGCCGAAGATCCGGACCGGTCCCTTGGCGGGTGGCGGACCGGTGCTGCTGCGCACGGGACAGCGTTTCGTAATCACCACCGCAAAAGTGCTGGGCGATTCGACGCGCGTGAGCACGACCTTCACACCTTTGCCAAGAGACGTTCACCGCGGGAACCGTATCCTGCTTTCGGACGGATTGATCGAGTTGCGGGTCGAGCAAGTCCGCGACAACCAGGTGATTTGCGAAGTCGCGAACGGCGGCGCACTTGGCGAACACAAAGGCATCAACCTGCCCGGTGTGAGGCTGCGCGTGCCTGCCCTGACGCCGAAAGACCGCACGGACCTGATCTTCGGCCTGAAGCACGGCGCGGATTACATGGCGGTGAGCTTCGTGCGGCGACCGGAGGATGTGCTGCTAGCGAAACAGTTGATCCGTCGCGCGGGTAAAGACACCCCGGTGATTGCGAAGCTGGAGAAGCCGGAAGCGATCGAAAATCTGGACGCGATTCTGCAAGCGGCCGACGGCGTAATGGTGGCGCGGGGCGACCTTGGCGTGGAAATGAATCCGGAGCGCGTGCCGGTAGTTCAGAAAACGATTATTGCCCGCGCGCGAGAGTTCCGCCGGCCGGTGATTACAGCCACGCAGATGCTGGAATCGATGACGGAGAATCCGCGGCCCACGCGCGCGGAAGCCTCCGACGTGGCCAACGCAATCTTCGACGGCTCGGATGCGGTGATGCTCTCTGCGGAGACGGCGACCGGCAAGTATCCGGCCGAAGCGGTGGGCATGATGGCCCGCATCATCGAAGAAGCGGAAGCGAGCATCCGGGAATTTCCGCGGCCGGCGTCCCAGGAGCAGTTGAAGGTGGCGGAAACGGTAGCGGAGCTGGTGTGCCACGCGTCGCGCGAATTGCACATGAAAGTGATCGCGGTGTTTACGCACAGCGGATTCACGGCGCGGCTGGTATCGCGGTACCGGCCGCTGGTGCCGATCGTGGCGTTCTCGCCGGTAGCCGAGACGCGCCGACGCATGGCGCTGATCTGGGGAGTGCTGCCGAGAAATATTCAAGACGTGCAAAAAGTGGACGGGCTGGCCAAGGTCACGGAGAAGCGGCTGCTGGAAGAGCGGCTGGTGCGCAAAGGCGACGCCATCGGGATTGTGGCGGGCACGCCGATGGGCATTCGCGGGACGACGAACTTCATGAAGTTTCATATTGTTGGTGGACCTGCTTAGAACAGTTCACAGTGGTCAGTTTTCAGTAAGGAATTGGGAACTGGGCGATGAAGAAACCGGAACCAGTTGCCTTTCTTGCGGCGGTGCTGGATGTGGAGGCGCTTGTCTTCCAAGATACTGCAGAGAAGAGAAGTGGCGAAAATGGTTCGCCGCCGCTGCGGTGAATTGTTCAAGCAGCGGCGGCGAGTTAGCACAACGAGACTAACGGGGAGCGTCGTGATTCAACGGACCCGTCAGGAAACGTGAAGCTTGGTGGTGTGCCCCACGGTTACCGCGACACGCTCCTGATAGATGGTTTGGCCATCGGAATCGCGCAACTCGATGTCGTGGTTACCAGGTCGAAGCGCGAATTTCTTGGCTTCCTTGATTCGGGCGGCATAACCGCCGTCAATGTACACCTGGGCGTCCTTGCGGTGAGTCTCGATCTTGACTTCGCCGTAGTTCTCAGCCATGTAGTACGGCGGATACGGGTAATAGCCGTAATACGGATAGAACGGATAGAATGGGCCGTAGAACGGCCCAGGCCCCACAATCACGACGCGGCTCCTGATTCGCTGTGCTGCGGCCGTCGGTGCCATACCAAGGAGAAGACTCCCCGTTATGGCACACGCCAACGCTATCGAAAAGAAACGCATTGATTTGCGCATAGTTAAGGTCCTCCTTCCAATTGATGAAACACGGTTGAGGCGGGTTGGTTGCTGTCGGTTTCGTGGTGTACTAGAACTAGGGATCTGGCTCCCCCTCCCCCGGTTTTTTGTAAGTGTTGCATCTAAACGAGTTAGCGCTTCCTGTAAGTCCTTTAGATGCAACACTTGTGGGCGGTCACGTAAGTGTTGATTCTAAAGGGATTTAAGTTGCACCAAAATTGTGCAAAAGGCG
>WNFJ01252982.1_pt1 | contig 15443 bp, 18 predicted proteins | sample 5400461 | NCBI WGS metagenome assembly WNFJ01 (sample SAMN13153349, study PRJNA577476) | soil metagenome | isolation source: 115 cm saprolite on Douglas fir-dominated hillslope | place: USA:California | collected 2013-09-17 | reverse complement strand
GAGTGTCGGCGAACCAGGCTTGTACTGTAAAGTCATTGAAAGCGCGGTGTCAAGTCATCGCTCGTCAAAGCGTTGAAGGTCAGCGACTCTGACCGTATAGCTGTTTACCGATTCCGTCCGCGTACTGCCGGTGACTGTCGCCAAGGGTGACTCGCTTTTCGCCTCGCCGCGTCCTCGACGCTTATCGCAAGCAACAGAACTGGGACCTTCGACGATGTCTTCTTCTTCGCTCCGAACTCCTGTGTTCCAAAGCTCACGTAGGTGGCCGCGGCGGCCCGAGATGGTGGCCGCCGCAGACCATCGTGGATATCGTTAGAGCGGGAGAGATAGCCCACAAGTCCGAGAAAAACCATCTTGAGTTCCGCTGCCGGCACCAGCGTCAGGAACGAATTGGCCATTAGGACAGCGAGTCTGGGCGTTGTACACGACAAACGGAAATCCTTCGCAACCAGGATTCGTATTAGTACTGAATCCCGTCAGGTTCGCTCCGCTGAAGTTGTCCGCGTTGAAGAGGCTGCCAGCGCTGCACCCTCCCGTCCAGCTTGTCAGAGTGGCGCCGGTGAAGTCATCGTTGACAAACGAACCAAGTAGGGTTGACCCGTTGAAGTTCGCATTTGTGAAGTCGCTGTATGTCCAGCCCACATGGCCACGCGTACCGCTGAAGTTACCCCTGGCGGCACGCGTGTGAATGAATAGCGAACCTCCGAGATCGTCATTGGTGAAATTGAATCCAGCGACGTCGTGGAACCGCAAATCGATCCCAGCAAGACTCGCACCCGAAAGGTCTGTGGTATAGAAATACCCTGGCCCAACCGGTCCTGTTGGCCCGGCCGGACCAGCCGCTCCAGTCGCGCCAGTCGCACCAGCAGCGCCGTCCGCTCCCGCGGGTCCAGCTGACCCCTGTAGCCCGATGGGACCCTGCAGTCCCGTTTGGTTCCAAGAAAGCGCTGTCTCATACGCACGACAGCTATCCGTCGAGACGTCGATGACACGAAGATTGCCAGTCGTCCTGCTGTAACAGCCGTTAATAACTCCGCTTGAGTCCGGAATGCTGGCAATGGCCTGTCGGGTTCAATAAATACGTCGAACTCGTTGACGAGCCCCTGAGCAAGCGATGACCACCGCCAGATAGGATTGCCGGCCGGGGTGGTCGGCTCTCTCACCTACTCGCTAGTTCGCGTCTTGCTGGATGTGTTGGCGACCAGCCATGGCGACCAAGCCAGGCTGCAGGCTGAAGTACTGGCCCTACGACGTCAGCCAGGTTCTCGAGAGGCAAATCAAGCGGGTGCACTGGAGCCCAGGCGATCGGATGGTTCTGGCGGCCCTGCGCGAAAGCATTCCGAGATCGGGCTGGGGAGGCTTGCTGGTCAAGCCAGAGACGGTGCTCGGCTGGCACCGCACGTTGGTGCGAAGGAAGTGGGCGAGTTATCGAGGCCGACCGCGCCGTGGCCGCCGCCGATCTCAGCCGAGTGCCGTCAGCTCATCGTGCGGATGGCGCGCGAGAATCCGCGTTGGGGCTACTTCCGGATCCGCGTCGAGCTCTTGAAGCTTGGCCATCAGGTTGCTGCGACCACGATCCGCTCGGTACTGCTCGCCGCTGGGGTTCCGCCTTCGGGCCGACGGTCCCAGCTGACCTGGAAGCAATTCCTGAGCGCGCATGCCGAGACCCTGGTCGCCGCCGACTTCTTTAGCGTGGACACGATCTTTTTCAAGCGGCTCTACGTCCTTATATATCTGCATCTGGCATCGCGTCGAGTCTTGCTGGCGAGCTGCACCTCGAAACCGAATGCCGCCTGGGTCACCCAACAGGCTCGCAATCTCACCTGGAAGCTCGAGGACGAAGGGATCAAGCTCAGCGACGTGATCCACGATCGGGACAAGAAGTTTGCGTTCCAAGCCGATCGGGTCTTCCATTCGCAAGGAGCTCGGGTGATCTTGACTCCGCTGATGGCGCCCCGGGCAAATGCGTACGCCGAGCGCTGGATTGGGAGTTGCCGTCGAGAATGCCTCGATTGGATACTGGTCTTCAACCAGCGCCACCTGCAGGCGGTCATCGACGAGTATCGCCTGCACTACAACGACGAGCGCCCGCACCGGAGCCGCAACCTACGGCCGCCCGCCTCCTGCAGCGCTCGTGTGCAGGTGGTCGGTGGTCAGATCGAGCGGCGGACCCGCCTCGGCGGCTTGCTCAGCGACTATCGCCAATTGCCGGTGGCCGCGTGACGTCATTATCGAACCCGACACGTCGCCCGTGGCCAGGCATTCCTCGCAGCCGGCCGGTGTCCGAGGCTCAACGTCGCGGATCTCTCCCAGGTGCGTGCAGCGCACCGATCGCATCATTAGGCGCAGGAAGCCTGAAAGCAGGGCCGCCGGACGCGAGGTCCGGCGGCCCTTCGCCGAGCTCGTTAGACGGCGATCGCAGACTTCAGCTTCTCCAGCTCCTGCGTGTAGTCGCCCATCGCCCGCGTGACGCCACCACCGATCAGTGCGCCCACCACTCCGATGTTGTCTATGCAGAGCTGCGCCCGGATTTGCAGGCGTTGGAACTCCTGGTCGTTGCGCAGCCGGGCCAGGCGCTCGGTCTCGCCGCGGATCAGGATGAATCCGGCTAGATCGCCACCGTGCTGCTCCAGCAGCGTCACCTCGAAGCTCTCGATCTCCTTCTTCTGCTGCAGCTCGGAGTAGTACTGCATGGCCTCGTTGAACACCTCGAGCGCCCGCTGTTCACGGCCACGCACAACAGGTCCCCAGCCTATAAACAGGCCCGCATCTGCCATCTCACTACCTCCCCAACTCGAAACCGATGGCGCCTATCGGGAGTCTATGCCCGGGCGGCGCCGAGCACAAGCAGCGCCGGCTCGAGGTCATGTAGGTCTAGAACGGGGGGCGGTCCTTGACGCACCCGGCGCCCACCCTAATCTCTTGAGGCTCAGGTCAACCACACCGGGGAGGGGAAGTCATGGCGTGGAAGCTCGAGGGGACCTATTTCGAAAACTGCAACTGCGATTGGGTCGCCCGTGCACGGTGACGAGCTTTGCTTCACCGGCGACCGGCGACCGCTGCCAGGTGATCCTCAACTACCACGTCCGGCGCGGCGAGGTCGACGGCGTCGACGTCAGCGGAAAGCCGCTCCATCACACGAGTAGACCTCACGTTCGCCAGGACAGTGAACGAAACGATCTCTTCTACGTGAATGCGATTGAAGCCATCGGCCACCGCTGCGCACGCAGCCTCGCTAGCGAACCCGCGCCCCAGTAATCGCGCGCGAGCCGCCAGCCGACGTCGGCTGCCAGCGTGAAATGCGCGTCGAAATTCTGGAGCGCGAGGCCGACGTAGCCGATGAATTCGGCCCTCCGGGTAATTCGATAGCCCAGAGCGCGTAACCGAGCGTGATGAACTCTGCCGCGATGCGAATCGGCAAAGGCGTCGGATTGCGTGTGGTCGAGCGAGCTGCGGAAAGTCGCCCAATGGATTCGCCGGATCACCTTTCCGGAGGTTCCTGGTCAGGGCGCCAGGCACGATCCATGAGGTGCCGACTTGTGGATGGCCCTCGACGACCTCGTCTTCAAGCATGGACGCCAGGGGGCCCGACATTAAGCCAACGTCCGGCGCGCGCTCCCGTGCTCAAGCTCGGTGGGTCGTCATAGGTGAAAGTGTTTAGCTCACAGCTGAACCGAACGCCGCCTGGGTAACTCAACAGACGCGCAATCTCTTGTGGAAGCTGGACGAGGAGGGGATGGAGCTCAGCGCTGTGATCCACGACCGAGACAAGAAGTTCGTGACTCGGGCCGACATCGTGTTCAAGTCAGAGGGCGCTCGCGCGATCCTCAGGCCGTTGTTGGCGCCCAGGGCGAATGCCCACGCCGAACGCTGGATCGGAAGCTGCCGTCGAGAATGCCTGGACTGGATGCTGATTCTCAACCAGAGACACTTAGATTCAGTCCTTCGCGACTATTGCGTGCACTACAACGATGAACGCCCACACCGAAGTCGAAACCTGAGACCGCCAGCGGCTCGTGGCGACCCGATTCCCCAGATTCCTGGCCGGGTCGAGCGAAGCACTCGGCTCGGTGGCCTACTCAACGAGTACCACCTTGCCTCTGCAGCAGCCTGAGCTAAATTGTGACCGGCGCGAAAATGGACTCTGATGAGTGCTCGCTTCCGGGTAGCTCGGAATCCTGATCCGGAGAGTCGCCTGCCCTATCTGGTCTGGCTCCCGATCGACGGCGGCCCGGTGTTCAAGGCTCGCGAGGCCTGGCCGCGCGCGGCGCGGGTCTTCTGCGCTCATGACGCTACCCGCTGGGATGAAAACGGTGGGCTGGTCGACGAGGCCGACGTCCTGCTTTGCAGACGCCGGGGTGCCGCCATCGACCTGGTGCTTGATCGGCCGCAGCACGCTCGCTCCCAGTTCGTCTTTACCAACGCTCGCGGCCGTCCAGCGGTGTGGTGGCAAACCCAAAAGACGGTGCGGTCTGCCAATCCGGGAGCCCGGATTCCTGGCGGGCGCTCCATCGGCGCACTTGTTGTTGTGGTCGACAACCGGGAGAAGTACGGCTGGAGGTTTGCCGGCCGGCCAGTGACGATCGAGCGCCGAACTCTCCCGGCAGGCGATTACGGGGCGATCGTCAGCGATGCTGTCGTCGCCGCTGTGGAGCGGAAGACCCTCGAGAATCTGGCGAACTCGCTTTCCGATGGAAGCCTGGCCTTCCAGTTGCAGCGCCTGGCCGAGGTCGGACGCTCGGCGGTCGTGGTCGAAGGCGACTACCCAGACCTCTTTCGAACTCAGCCCGGCCGGGGATCCTGGCTGGCCGACATGCTTGGCCGCCTCGCTGTGCGGTATCCCGAGGTTCCGATCGTGTTCGCCGGATCGCGGAGGTTCGCTGAGGAATGGGCTTTCCGATTCCTTGGAGCAGCCGTCGCTGACAGCGTCGGATCTACATAGCCGGCGACTCAGCCAGGAATTTAGTCGCTCTTCACAGTGGAACCCAGCCGACGTACTTTCTGAACCCCACACCCGGGTGATCGGGCTCGAGCACGGCGTCGCGGGTTTTGATTTCCTGGGGTTTCACCACCGCATGGTGAAGTCGCATCCGTATGCGAGGTGGTACTACCGGAGGTGGCCTTCGGGTCGCGCGATGGCGAGTATCCGGGCCAAGGTCAAAGAGATCACGGCACCTCGCTACCGACTTACGTGGCCCATCGGGGATCTGGTGGCAGAGCTCAATCCGGTGCTGCAGGGTTGGGGCAATTACTTTCGCTGGGGCAACTCAGCGAAGAAGTTCTCCCAGATCGACGACTACGTTCGGGAACGATTGGCGCTCTTCGATAGTAAGAAGGGTCAGCGGTCCGGGCGAAGATGGGCGGAGGTGCACACCACGGCCTGGTTGACAGGCTTGGCTGTACTGCGCCTCTCGGGGACGGTCCGCTACATCCCTTCTGCGACAGCGCGCACGTGAACATCGGCGGAGAGCCGTGTGCACGAAAACCGCACGCACGGTTCGATAAGGGGCGGCTGGCGCGGCATCTTGCCAAACCAGTCGCCTACTCCACCAGGTCTGGCAAAAGGCGCGTCACCAGACGTCAGTCCGGACGTTCAACCCAGGCGCAGACTAGAAATGGAACGAGCGCAGGGGTCGTGACGCGATGCCGCACAGTGGCCGATGGGCACCGCGTCTGCGACCCCTCCTCAGCTCGAACAGACTCTTACCGCAAGGCAGCGAAGTTGATGACGGGGCAGCGAACCAGTGTGGAAGTGACCTGGAGCGTTCCTTTTCCCGCAGCGACAGCAGCGAGGATGTCGTCGTCCTTGCTTAGTTCGACGGGAGTTACCCCCGGGTTCCAGTGAAAGATCTGGAGGTTCCATGCGCCGCCGGTGTAGCCAACCTCAGTCGGGATGAAGTTGAGGACGTTGCCGCCCGTAGGGTCGCCGGGCAGCGCGGACAGCAAGCGCGCGGTCTGCACGGCCGGGACGTTGCCGTTGGCGTCGACGATGTGGTAAACGACGTTTCCCGCGCTGATCAGTTGCGCCGCCTGCGGCGACGACGTGACCTCGGCGGTCGCCTGGTATTCGATGATCTGGTGATCATAGAAGCCCGAATTCGCGGTGACCGTATTGGCGGAAGCCGATTGTGCGAACGCCGGCAACGCCACGACGGTCGCAAGTACGAACGCGATGCGAAAGAGTCTCATTAGTCGTCACTCCCCATGTTTTCGTCCGCGAACACTTCGCGGCACGAGGCAGCATCCCACCGGCTTATGACAGCTTGATGACGGTCGATCACCGCATCGTCTTGGTTTCGATTCGGGTTCAAGGGGATGGCTGGCGATCTCGACTGCCAAGACGTCGCTCCATCGATGGGCGCGGGCAGCCCGGTCAGCTTTCAGGCCTCGGTGGACGCGCTGCCCGCCTGAGCCCTTCGCTCGGAAAGCCCGCCGTCAGGAGGCGGGCTTCCGACCTCCAACCGAGTTCGCGGCTCTTACGGCATCGAAGCGAGCGCGGTAACGAACGCCGGGGCGTTGGGCGTGCCCCATCCGGTGGTCGCGTCATACCCGCTCGTCGTCGGGTAGCCGGCGACAGGCACTTCCCACAACTGGTTGTCGCGCAGGTCCCCAACAGACTTGAACACGGTCCCGCTCACACCGACCTCGGCGCCGGCGAATGTCGCTGGGGCCGAGCCGTAATGCTGCGGCACCATGTCGGTGTAATCGGCCGCACCGACACCGCTGTAGAGGATTGGGTCTAGGAATCCGATGGGCGCTTTGCCCGCCGCCGCACGAGCGGCATTGACCAGAGCGACCAGTCCGGCGGTCTGCGGGGTCGCCGCCGACGTGCCTCCGAAAATCGTCCAGCAACCGGTGGCGTTGCCACAATTGAATTGAGGAAACGCTGTGATGAAGGTGTCGACGCCACCGTTAACAGCTGCGTTCCACGCGGTGTCGGGGATCAGCCGGTGATTACCGTAGCCGGGGTTGACGCCCTGCTGCCAGGACGGTCGCGCATAGATGATGCTGGCGCCCCCGCCGGTCGCGATCGGTGCCCACGACTCGTTCCATACTGCCTGGCTGTTTCCTCCGTTGGTCCACGCCCAGTAGGCCTGGTTGAAGCTGCCGTCGGCGTTGAACGCGGTGTTCTCTGACGGGCTCCACGTCCATCCGTCCTGCAGCTGCGTACCGCCGACCGATACGACGAATGGCGAGGTCGCCGGCCACCACGCGGACGGGTTCGGATACGTGCCGCTTTCCTTGGCCAGCTTACTGATGCCGAGGCTGCCGAAGTCCCCGGCTGCGGCGAAGAAGTTGTCGTGCTTGGCCAGGCCGGCCTGGAACACCTGGTCGAACCGCGCTGTCTGAACCGCCGCAGCGCCTCCAAAAGTCTGCTCGGTCGCGGCCAGCGACATCGAGAACAGAGTCCCGGGTGGGGCGGCGTTGATCTCTCCCGCGATGGCGCTGAAAAGGGTTGGGAAGCCCTGCACGCCGAGGGTTTCCGCCGGTGGCACCGCCATCAACACGATGTGCGCCAGCGGAGCGATGGAATACGACCACTCGATGTCCAGAGTGGCCTCACCCGACCACAGAGCGGCCGCGCATGGACCCGAGAGTCCGCTGCTGCTGCAGGTGTTGTCGAACTGAGGATTGCCCAGCGGGAAGATCTGCGTGAAGTCCGGAGCCGGGAGGTTCGGGAAGAACGTGTCGTGGAAATGCCGCAGGTCGCCGGCCGCCGTCGGGCTGCCGTAGTCATCGACCAGCACTATCGTCTGATCCTGCCCGTAGTTGGGAACGGTTGCACCGCCGACCGATATCGACGAGACGGAGTCGACTCCGTACGCGGCTCGAATCTGCTGCGGCGTGTAGCAGTGGAAAAAGGAGACGGCGGATCCATCCGGCAACACACAAGCGGTCGTCAAATCCGAATGAGACGTGATCACGCCGGGAACATGCGGGAGGCCGACTGCCTGAGGCAGCAATCCGGTCGCCGTCGAGAGTGCGGCGATCGGCACAGCTCCCGCCCCGCTGCTGATGCAGGCCAGTAGGGCTGTGCTCGCGATACCCAACCCCGCACGCCAGCCACGAAGTCGGCTGTAGACAGATGCTGTTTGCACCTCGACACCTCCCTTGTCGTTACCGACGCTCGCCGTGGGAAGAAGCGACGCCCACCCTCAATCTTTCACAGCCGGCCAGAACTTGCAAGCGAGCATGGTGTGGTCCGAGCGGATGCCGGGGAGTTGTGTGGTGCCTTGAGAAGAGGGTTCACCCGGGCGTAACCGGTGCGACAAGGCCGTGTTAACTCCGACTTGAGAATCGCGGCTCTCCTAGGAGTTGAAGGACGGCAAAAGTCGGTCTGGATCGCGGAGCCGCGGCTGGCGGAGGCTCGAACACCAGATTGGCCAGGTCCACGCGGCGTGCCCAGTATTTCCTTAAGGTGTACGAATTGGCTCGCGGCCCACTGGACGGGTCACCAATAGCGACTGCCCCCTACCTCGGGCCGCGCCCGGGTACGATCGACAGGGTGATATTAGGGCCGCGCCCGGAGAGCATCACCGGCTATATGCCGGCCGAGACGCCCAGCTTGATCTGCGCTAGGTGTAGTTCCCACGGACCTTGTTGACAAGGACTGGCAACGGCGCCTGATCGCCGAGCTCGGAATGGGACGGCGCGCAGGCGCGGGTCATCCGGCCGGTTTCTCAGTTTTGCGGACGCGCTCGAGGCTGCGACCCAAGCGCCAGGAGTCAGGTCAGGGCTGATCGGTCTGGCGGTGTGCCTTGTCTCGATACCGATTGGTCAGCTGACTCCAACGGCGCTTTGACTGCTGTTGCGATAGCGGTAGGTGAATCAATGATGGTGGCACAGGTTGTCATTAGCGTGCGAAACAACGTGGAGGCGATGCGCGAGGGACAGCCGCCCCGGCCCTAGTTGCGACTGGCTCTCTCGGCCAAGCGACCGGAGATGGCAGCGAGTCGCATACGCCGGTTCCGGAGCTGGCTGCGGAGATCGATTAAGCGCCTGGCGATGCTGCCGGAAGGGCGAACCTAACTGGACTGGTTGATCGTTAAGTAATGGCGATGGTCACACTTGGCCGACGGCGAATAGTGGCGAGCTTGGTCGTCGTAGTAGTCATCCTCGCCATCGCCGGCGCGAAGTTGGAGTACCGCTATGGCCCCATCGATCCGACCGACCCCGGCTGGAAGGCACTCGTCACCAACGATCTTACGCAGGGGGTCGTCGTCGGTGATTCCGCAGAAAATCTTGAGATTCAGCCCGGTAACAGCGAGGTTTTGGTCTCACCGGGACCCGGACAACTCGACGCGGTCTATACCGTAACGGACCTCAATCACCGAGCGCTCGGTTGTCTGGCCGTCAGACTCGATCGTCAGAAGACTGTCAACGTCAGCGTATCCAGCATGCGACCATGTTGAACGAGCCATCGCCGGGCCATGCCGCGCGACGGGATGGGACCAGAGAGGACTCGAGCCAAAAGGCGCCGGCGTGGCCGGTATTTCCTAAAGGTGTACATACTCGGCGGGCTACCAGATCGAGTCCCCTTTCGGGGAACGGATCATCGGGCGCGCCCCGGGGGAGCGCGGCTCAAGTTAATACCGCGGAGTACCTCGAGTTCAGCGCTTTTCTCGAGCACTTAGTGGTTGCGATGGTCGGCCCGGTTCTAGTTCGCACGCAGCAGCATCACAACACAGGCCACGGCTGCAGCCCCAGCTCTGTTCAACTCTATGGGAGGAGAATTCCGGCGGTTGCCGCAGTGCTGGCGCGGCGCCTTCGAGGGCAGTGTCTTAGCACGATGAAGTACTAGCCTTTCGGTCTGGTCGAGGGTATTTGGACATGATGGACAACTTGACTGGCGCGTCAGTTGTGGTATTTCGTCGGACCGAGCGGGTCTTGCTGATCTTCCTGTATGTAGGGATCGTTGGCGGCATCGTCCTCGTTTCTGCCTTGGTTCTTGGACTCAGTCATGCGATCGCGTCTGTCCTCGCCGTTGTGATCTTTGGCGTAGGTGGCTGGGGTCTGTTTTTCTTACCGTTGTATTGGAGGGGTCGCAGCCGCATTCGGGATCTGCGTCGCGCGGCAAAAGCCAACCAGACTGCAGCGATACCTGAAATGGTCGAGCAGATGCGCAAGTTAGATCCTGGCTGGCTAGCCGTCGGTGGTCTACTCGGCCTGGCGCTAGCGGCGGCGACGATTGCGTTTGCCCTTGTCTTGCTGCACTGAGGAACGCGTTGCGCCTGGCCGGCTTTCTACGCGGCGCTTCGTCGGTTTCTGCCGAACCGCCGACATTCGAGGTGTCTGGCTCCCCTCTAAGTGGTCCAGAGTTCGTGTGGTTCCTCGGCCATGTGAGAGTCCAGTTGGAGGTAGTGCTGGCTCAGAACTAACTCAGTGGCGACGGGCCCGCTTCTTCGACGCAGCGTGCCGCTGGAGGAAGGCGAGAGTCGCGAGTTCATTGGAAAGGGCAAAACGTGCGCGGCCGTTGAGGCTTTCGGTAACTGCGTGCCCCCCTATGCCCCCCAGGGCTAAAATCGCCGCCCCTGGCGGCCCTTGCACCGAAATTTGAATTCAAAAACTGGTCGGGGGCCCGGGATTTGAACCCGGGGCCTCACGGTCCCGAACCGTGTCGGTGCCGTGTCCTCCGGTGTCCGACAGACTCCCCCGTCGTCCTCGCGAATACAAAATCGACCAGCCTCGTGTCCTTTGGTGATCCCCTAGAGCCGTCCGATGCCGGGAATGCGTGATACGGCTGATCCGGCGGGGATGCTCGCCCGCTGTCGGCTTCTCAGAGATAGGACAAATGAGACTTCAAGGATTACGCCGCCACGAACTTCGACCGGACGGAAGAGACCCCAGCCGATGCGGGCTGGATGGGTCCAGGACATAACGTGGAGCGGCTCTCTATGCGTGCAGCAGTACGCTTCTGCGCCAATGGATCCGAGCACCGCGGCCGCGTGGCGCGACCTCTACATCGGGACGCGGCCTGACCTTTGTCGCGATTGCGCTGGACCCTCACCAGATCGAGCGCACACCGCTGCTCCGTTTGCGGGCTGCCAGCGCGCTGTGGTGCTTCGTGAGTGTGATGTTCATCGGGCTCGCGGTCCTGACGCCGAGGCCCTTCACCTCGGTGGCATCGGTGGCCGTGGGTGTGGGTGGGATTTCGGGAGCCGTCCTCCTTTCCGTGCGAACGATCCGTCAGCGCATCTTCCGGCAGCCGCACCCAGGCGCGACTGTCTTCCGTGCCGCCGGGAACATCTTCGGGTTCCTCCTCGCCGGTGTTGGCGGGCTTTCGCTGATCGATGTCGAGCAGGGTTGGGTGTTTGCCACGCTGGCGGCCGCGTGCGTGATCATGCTGTCGAGCGGCATCTTCGCGAGCTGGCTGCTAGTCCTGCAGATCGGGGTGCCGTCAAGCGAAAAGCCCTGAGCCCAGCGCTCCGCTAGCCATGCCTCGACCTGTAATTCGCTCGGCGATATCGCGGTCTCTCCGGCCGCGCCTTGGAATATCAGGGTGGAGAACAGTGGCGGTGGCGAGCGCATCGAGCTCGAATGGCGCGGCGCGAATCACTCCCCGGACAAGGAGGTGCCCGGCGCGGCCACGGAGAGCGGCATGAGGCTTGCGGTCGGACAGATCGACGCCATCCTTGCCACCCCTACCGTTTCCTGATAGCGAGTGCGCGCCCTCGACCGGGGGCACCGGACATGACGCTTGCGAGGACGCACCAAACCGCTGTCTCGCATTCGCGGAACCTACCGGCCCGTCAGGACTTCTTCGGCTCCATGAACCCAGGGCAGTCGCACTTGACCTTGTTCTTGCCAGTCGCGTCCGTGCCTTTCCACTCCTGGCAAGACCCTCCCTCGTGCTGGAACCGGTAGTGCTTGCACGCGGGGTTCGCACACACGTCCATCGGATTGGTCACGCCCGAAAGTCTAGACGCAGCCCGGCCGATCACCGTGAGATCGAAATCCACCCACGAACCGCTCGATCCCTCTGCTGGGTTGTGGGGACCTTTCTAGCACAGCGTCGGAGCGGGATTCAAGAGGAGGTCGGCCAGCGATTTCGGCTGGTGGCTGAGTGAGCGGCGGCTGAGTGAACGCTATCTTTACGCGCACAGACGCGATGCCTTCAACGCAGCCACGACTGAGGACCACCAAGACGCCGCTCAGGTGCTTCGTAGCGATGGCGCTGGAGCATCCGGATACCGACAAATGGTTCGACAAGACGCTCCGACCATTGCTCAAGTCCGTCGGTGCTCAACCGCGGCGGGTTGACCGTATCGAACACAACGACGATATCGACGACCGCATATTGGCCGAGATCAAGGCCGCAGATTTCATGGTCGCGGATCTGACATATGCGAGGCCGTCGGTTTACTTCGAGGCTGGTTTCGCGCAACGCAAGGTGTCCGTGGTCTACACCTGCAGGAACGATCACCTGACAGCACCGTCCGACCCCAATCGCGTGCACTTCGACCTACAGATGAAGAACATCGTGCCGTGGCGCGAGCCGCTCGATCGGAGGTTCCGTCGGCGGATCGAGTCACGCCTGCTCAAAGTCACTCTGCCCCTCCTGCGCGACAAGGCCAAAAGTGTTGAGGCGGGGAACCAGGCGGAGCGATTTCGAGGACTCTCCCAGACAAACCAGCTGGCGGCGGTGACCTCAAGGATCAAAGCCGAGACATCAAGCCTTGGCATGACGACGCGCTCCGAGCGTGAACGACTACAGTCTTGGGGAATCGTCCTGGATCCCGTGATGAACCTCGCGACCAGGTTTCACCGTGGGTGGCAATGGCAATGCCTGTACCTCGTCGTCCCATCCCTGACCAAGCAGGTGCTCGAGTACGTGAGGACTGAGCTAAACCTTGGACGGATGGCGCCCACCTTCGCTGAAGCTGGCAAGCACCCGCGTGGCATCGTCGAGTTCGTACTGCTGGTGTCGCTACATCAGGTGCCGCTTGAGCGAATACGCAATGCGTTCTCGACGTGGCAGATCGTTGGCTCTGCTCCCAAACAATTCGAATCACGAGACTACGCAATGTCCCTGAAGCCCTACAAGAAACCACCGGCACCGCGATCGAATCGCAGACCTGCGGATCCGCAGACGATTCCCGTTCACAGGCGACTGGTAGTCATTGATCCTGTGAAGAGCGAGGAGCAAGCCGCTCGGACCATCCACGAAACCCTGCCGACAATTCGGCAACTTGGAAAGCCACCGCACTAGCTGCGAATCGCCCTGGATACCGCAACTCAAAGGACGTCAAGCAGCCTCTGTCCGCATCGGATTGCGTCTCGGGCATCGGCCAGAGATACGGTCACACGCTGTCCGAGCGCCACAGAGGATTTCGGGAATCGCTTCAGGTGGAGGGCATCAACCACTCCGTTGGTGTGCGTTTGCAGGTTACGTATTCCATAGAGCACCCGAAGCGTTTCCCAATCGGGGCCAAGTACTGCAGCTAGGTCGATTCCCAAATGCTTTCGAAAGAGGGCACCGACGTCATCTAAACGCTGGAAGATATTCCCACGTCCGGCCGTCAGTTGGTCAGCGTCGTTGACGCGATCGTTGAAGGTCGCTCGAAGGTACGTCTCCAGACATGAAACGACGGTAGCGAGCGTCGAAGACGCAGTCTGGTCAACCGCGCCGAGTTCGCGGAGATGGTCTAGGGCTGCTGGCTCAAGCTGGCCAAGCGCGTTGAGAATGGCGGTCTGGGCGGCTAGTGCATCCTCCGCCACGTTCTTCGCGGGAAGTGCGCCGCACACCGGGCACGCGATGTGTTGACCGAAAATCGCGTATCGATTACCGCACCTCGCGCATTGCCTTTCGCGAATCGGGGCAGGCTCGCTGATTCTCGGCAACGCTGAAGGCATATTTGGTCGACTGGAACGATGCGATGCCGACATACGAAACATGCCGCTACTCGAAGAGGACCGGTTGATACTCCGAACCATGTCGTCAAGCGCCCGTCCGATCTTATCGGCGACCATTTGTTGGGCCCAGCCCGCAGCCGCAGCCTTGGCCCGCTCTAATTGCTGAGGAGTCATGAACTCGCTATGGGTTTCGCTGAAGCCGCAGTACGGGCAGGTGAGTCGTTGGTCGTCGGGAAGCGCGGCGTAATCGCCGGCGTGGATGCGAAACAGCTGCTTACAGGAGGGGCACTCCCTCCCGATATGGCCAGCATCGTCGGGCGGCATCGTGACTCGAAACGTCACGGTGGAGCCATGGTGGCTTTCGATTTCGGCCCCGTCGGGTAGTCGATAACGCGGAGATCCCATCACCCCATCAGTTTCTCGCGAGGCCTATCGGCCCACGCTGCCATGCCTATTTTCCGCTTGCCTGCCAAGTTCAAGTCGTCAGCGGAGTCGCGAAGGAAAACCTTCGCCTCTGGAAATTGTGATCCAGCTGTGATCCATCGCCATCGCTGCATGAGCCGTGACGCCGGGATCGTATTCAGAAATTGGTCGGGGGCCCGGGATTTGAACCCGGGGCGTCACGGTCCCGAACCGTGTCGGTGCCATGTCCTCGAGTGTCCTGGGCGGCTTCTCTGGGGGCCGCCTGATGCTCCAATGGCGTGGCTTTCGTGTCCTTCTGTGACCTCTCGGAGCCGTCCGTTTCCGGGAATGCGTGATACGGCTGTGATCCGGCGAAGGCCAGATCTGCCCCCTGGAGTTGGTGTTGTTGCGCATGGTCCGCTGTCGCTATGACGGGCGGCGACGGATCACCGCTAAGTCTTGGCCCATGGGCGCGTGGGGCCCGGGCGCCTTCAGCAAGGACACAGCGGCCTTGACATCAGGGGCTAGCCCCTTCGAGAACATTCACTTTTGCCGCCCAAGAAGCTCGTGAGAGCTGCAGCTTTTGACAGTGGATTCTCCCCGATTGAGCCTCATGCAGTCCAGAGCACGGGGGACCCACGATAAATCTCCATGGAGGAATCTACAGATCTAAAATCTGCGCCCTCAAGAGCCTTGTCCATATCGGGGCGCGCTGCATCGTAATCCGCCTTGGTGTCCCATAGGGTGATCCCTATGAGCACGTTGCTGGCATCGTCCTTCCACACAAAAGCTGAAATGAGCCCCCTGTGCCCGCGCTGAGCCAGACCGAATTTCTCTTGCACGTCTAGAAGTGACTTTTCCATGCCGGGTTTTGGATGATGGACGCCCATGATTAGGTACATTCGCCTATTCTCCAAACCGCGTTTCTACTGGCAATTACTCCTAAGGTGGTACGACTTCTGCGTGAGCCAGGGAGGGGTGCAGGCCCCAAACCCCGTGCATGATCAGCGATGCCTTACCGACAATCTCAGTCGCGCTACCTCTTCGCGTACACCCGAAAATTCTGTTCACCAGTGACGGGGTTGTACTCGCCTTCATGGCGAGACTTAAGTCCGTTCAGCCATGCGAGCTTCTTTGATGAGGTCTGGAAGGTGTTCTCGCCCACGAACTTGTTGTGAGTGGGGCTC
>WNFJ01140770.1_pt1 | contig 15444 bp, 16 predicted proteins | sample 5400461 | NCBI WGS metagenome assembly WNFJ01 (sample SAMN13153349, study PRJNA577476) | soil metagenome | isolation source: 115 cm saprolite on Douglas fir-dominated hillslope | place: USA:California | collected 2013-09-17 | reverse complement strand
TCCCTCCTTGGCTTTCAATCGCAAAGGTTCAAGTCCTAGTCTTTGCAGTGCGACTTTTGCCGGAATGCGTGACCCTTTGAAATCCACTTCACCAAAGCCGAGCGCCGGCAATGTCAGATGGGCAAGCGGAGCAAGGTCGCCGGACGCTCCCAACGAGCCCTTAGTGAAAATGATCGGTGTAAACTCTTCATTAAAGAACCGGATCAGGTACTCGATGAGTTCGACCCGGGTTCCGGAGTAGCCGAGAGCGAGTCCTTGTGCTTTTAGCAGCAACATGAGGCGCACGATCTCTGACGGTACTTCGGCGCCGACCCCCACCGCGTGGCTCAGAATCAAATTCTCTTGCAGCTGCTCGAGATCGGATCGCGGGATCCGTTGATGGGCCAAGACGCCGAAACCAGTATTAATCCCGTAGAGGGCGCCGGCTCCTTCCGCCAACCGCTCGACGATTTTCCGCGAATCGACGATTCGATCGTGAGCCGCACTCGACAAACGTATCGGTCGATTGCTCGCCAGGATCTTCCGCAGGTGATCAACCGTGAAATCGCGATCGCCAAGGGACCAATGCACCTTCTGCGGAATATTGGTTGGGCGCACCGGGGCGGTTGGGCGCACCGGGGCTGATCCTTTCATAAAATCATAGATGAATCTCCAGCGCCTGCTGGCAAAACGTTTTTACCATCACTTGTGAGACGAAAACTAACGATAATGCCATTCTACCATAGCAGCTCACCGACAAGAATGCACGGCTTGGTAGAGCGAAAGGGTTGGTAGGGCGAGAGCCACGTCCGCATTCGCCTACCGGCATGTTGCCAACTCAATGCTGGCTCGGGCTTGGAGACGGAGTCGGAGTTGGATTCCGAGTGGAGTCCTGGATTCGGTTAAAGGCCGCGGTGACGTCCGGGTCAGAGACGAATTTCGGAAAAGTCGCTTTCAACTCATCGACGCCTGCTTGCAGCTGCTTCGAAAAAACATGAAAGCGATGGATAGCAGTCATACAATCGTCCAGGCCGGAACCGCTGTTGTTCGATTTCTTCTGAGCGTCGGCGACAATGGCGGTGGATTTCTGGCGATAAGCGCTCAAGGTGTCCGCGACTTGGTTTAGGGCACTCGCGAGTTCTTTAGCAGTGGTAGCTTGACTCGCTTTGTCGGTCTGGGCTGCCACCTTCGGAAACCCATCATCGAAAAGCTTGTTAAGGTCATCGCACGAATTTGCCCAGGCGCCCGCCGCAGAAACTAACAGTGCACTAGTTGCGACGATGACCTTCATGTTAATAAACGAGTTAAAAGTGGGGGTTGTCGGAAGAGCTATCAGGAGGCTGTTATTCGGTCAAAACGAAATCGCAGAAAACGAATGCACCGTAAAGAAATAGCAGCCAGCAAATGAAACCAGCTCGCCTAATGGCTATTAGCTATTTCTTTACGGTGCATTCGTTTTCTCGGCAATATCGCGCTCCGATGGTTAAGAGCGGACGGCTTCCGGAAATCGACGCGCTACGCGGTTTGGCAATCGTGCTCATGGCACTCGATCATACTCGGGATTATTTTGGAGATCACTCGATCGATGCTCTCGATCTGGCGCACACCCATATCGCACTTTTTTTCGCGCGTTGGCTTACTCATTTCTGCGCACCAACTTTCGTTTGCCTCGCTGGAATGAGTGTCGCATTGGCCGCTCATCGTCGTCCGGTCAATAGACCGTTCTTGGTTGGTCTCGCCACTCGTGGCCTCTGGCTGGTCATACTAGAACAAACGCTGCTTCGCTGCTTCGGCTGGTATTTTAATTTCGATTACCACTATATGAACGCCGGAATCTTATGGGGCACCGGCTGGGCCATGGTATTTCTGGCGTTGGTGATCGCCCTACCGATCCCCTCGATTTGGATTTTGCTCCTAGGGCTCGCCCTCATGCTTGGAAACGAACTACTAGCAAGCCTTCCGGGAAATAGCTGGTGGTGGACGATGTTATTCCGTTCCAATGATCTCGGGTCTGCCGGGTGGCACTTCTACGTCTCCTATCCAGTCTTGCCTTGGTTCGGGGTGATGGCATTTGGCTACGGAATTGCGATGTCGATTTCGCTTCCGCAAAAACGAATCGTTGAACGACGACGAACGATCGGGTCGATCGGGATCGTTCTGTTGATCACGTTCCTTTTTCTTCGCTCCTTAAACTGGGGCGATCCGAGCCCGTGGACCCCTCGGTCGCAAACGCTCTTTTCCATTCTTTCCTTCGTTAACCTGGAGAAATATCCACCATCGATCGACTTCTTACTGATGACGCTGGGTGTCATGCTCTGCTGCTTGGCGGTCGCGGATTTCCTTCCGAGTTCCATAACGCGTTTTTTGGTAAACCTCGGTCAAGTACCTCTCTTTTTTTATCTGACGCACATCGTCCTCATTCATCTGTTGGCCGTTCTACTTGCTTTTATCCGCTTTGGACACGCGGAATGGCTCTACCGAGGACCCGGAATATTCTGGTCTGAAACTCTCCCTGGGCGTCCGGAGAACTACGGGTTGTCCTTGACCTGGGTCGGTTTGCTCTGGCTACTCGTAGTTGCCGTTCTCTACCCAGCTTGCTTGGCCTACGGCCGCTACAAACGCTCACATGACCAGATCTGGCTTCGGTATCTCTAGCGAGAATAGCCAAGCGCAAATAGCCGATAGTCGAAAAGCGCCAATCGGACATTAGCCAAAACTCCGCTTTGACCATTGTTGTCGATCCCGCACCAGTCATCGCTCGGTCAGCCAGGCAGCCTGAACTCTGCAACCAGCGGAAAGTGGTCAGACAGCTCCTCCGTGCCTTTCTGCCGGACTTCGTAACGGACAACTTGCACATTGGACGCTGCAAACAAGTAATCGAGCGTTCGCACTGCCGCCCTTCCCCTCCCAGTGCGCTGTGAAAATGTAAAATAATTTCGCATATTTCTTCCGACCGCATCGCTCACGGTCGGGATACCGTGATAGCGCCCAAACATTGGGATGATCGCTGATGGGTCGCTGTGACTACCTCGTTCTTCGGACGTCAAGCGAGCCCCCTGACCGGGTGGCAACAAATTAAAATCGCCCCCGATAATCCAAGGCAAATTTTCGCGGTCTAACGACTCCAATTCCGCCAGCACCTTGCTGACTTGTCGCTCCATGATGTTCGTTCCGCGACCGAATGCTTCCAGATGGGTATTTAGAATCAAAAAGCGCCCCCCACCTGCGATTGGTACTTCGACTTTAAGCATCGCTCGCTTCAGGTAAAAGTCTTGCTCAATTGGATTACCGCTGCGCAGCGGCAATTGGTGACGGTGCGCTTGACCAAGCTGATAACGCGAAAAAACCACTAGCTGCGTGCCGACCGCTCCCATGACTTTGGGGTGAGGAACGAATTTCGAGCGCCAATAATCTGCGGCAGCGCAACTGCGCAGCTCGATTGGAAGTGCCTCTCGCAGCAGGCGGGTTTCATCAAGAAAAGCGGTTCGGCGCGCACCTTGGTCGACCTCCTGCAGGAGCACAAAGTCAGGTTCCTCCGCGCTCACGAACTTGGCGATTTGCTCGATAGTGGCTCGGACGTCGCGGGGGGATGCTACCGTGTCTGGGCCGCCGTCATGGAAGAAGTGGTAACGTACGCCCGCACAGAATTGCACATTGTACGTAACGACTTTGATGGTTTGGCCGGCCGATAGCAGCGGTGGTGTGCCGGCATTGTAGACCGGCTTCTGTTCCACCGATTTCGGATGATAGTTCAAATACCGGCACAATAGGTAACCAATCGCGGCCAGCCCACCCAAACCCGTAGCAATTTGAGGCAGCATCCGTTCCATTCGTTATCCTCAAGCTGCCAAACTTGCGGTCAAGGGCACTGCTTCGCGGATCTGACGCGCTTCCGACGTCCAACGATCGCTGTAAGCGATCATGTGGTCAGGGCGGCTTCGGTTTCTCTAGCGGGAACAGCCATTTACCAATAGCGGATCGCCGATGGGCCGGCCATGCGGCGGACGGCATATTGTCATTTGCTATGCTATTTGTCATTCGGCCTGAAAGGCCGCAGATTGTTACTTGCTCGTATCGTTGAGCTTCGCTTGAATGCGGTCTGTGCGAATCACTTTCAGATGGTCCACGAAATTGATGCGATCTAGTTCGGTCTTGCTGCTAATCGGCCCGATCTCGCTTCTCGGGTGCGCTCACACAAAGAAGAGTGCGAACGAGGCTCCGGTCAAAAAAGAGTGGAATAACGTACACTTTGGTCCGGCCAAGTACGACCGATATACTAGCGGATTTGAGGATCCCTGGCCGTTTGGCCCGGGACCTTAGGCGGAATTGCAAATAGCAGATCGCAAATAGCAAATGTTCCTTCCGCCATTTGCTATTTGCTTTTTGCCATTTGCTATGCACGATTCGGCGACAGCCGAATCGCGCCAATGTTCCAATTATTTCTTTCCTCTTCCGCTCCGCCCGAAATCGTATCCCGTCTCCAGGAGTTCGTTGATTCCGAGGAAGTCGACCCGTACAAACCTTCTCTTTATCGGGGCGAACGACCGATAATCGGTCGAATAGAAGGCCACGATTTTCATCTGCGGAAACGCTCCGGCGGCCAGTGGTATTGGAATGCGCTAACCCCGGCTTTTTGGTTCAAACCTGCGCTATACGGCACGGTATCCCCAAAAGAGAAAGGGAGCGAGGTACTGGTTGAAGGGGGATCCCCGCTGGCGATTAAAATCGGTTGGGTGATTTTGTTATTAGCGATCGCCGGATTCTTTGGAATCTTCGCTGCCTTGAGCTACCCGGCAAATATCAATTTTAACCCGACCCACGTTGGCTTCGACATGCAGCTTGCTCTTTTGCTGATGAACATTGTGCTTGGGATGCTGCTCCTGATTCCGTTGATTGGATGGTTCGCGACCCGCAATGAATTGGAATTTTTGAAATCGGAACTCCAATCCCGTCTCAGTCTGAAGCCAACAACCAAGAGTGAGAACTAGTCTCTAGCCCGCAAATCCCACACGCCATATTGCATCCATACACTTATTGCGGGCTAGAGCGGCGCCGCACATGATTGGAAATGCCGATGAAGCGGGCGATCGGAAACGCTGGCAGGGCAAACTTGATCTGCGGTTCGCCAAAATGGCGAATCGAACCATCCTTCGCAGCCGTCGTCATTTTGGGCCGCTTCGCGTTCAGAAGCCACTCTACCCGGAGGGCCCCGAAATATGTCACGTAGTCGTGATCCATCCTCCTGGCGGCCTCGCCGACCGAGACGATCTTTCCATCGCTCTTACGCTGGAACCAGGCGCCCATTCGGTCATTACGACGCCAGGCGCGACGAAGTGGTACAAAGCCAAACAGGGATCGACGCTTCGGATTACAATCGTTCTGCTGGCCGGAGCGATTCTCGAATGGCTTCCGAACGAGAATATCTATTTTGCTAACGCGTCGGCCCGAACAACTCTTCACATCGAACTGGCAGAGGGGGCGATCGCTTACGGCTGGGACATCAATATGCTTGGCCGGATCGCGTCAGGAGAGTCTTGGGAGAGAGGCGTGCTGCGTGCCTCTACCGAATTCGTTCGGGATGACGGCTCGCTGATTTGGAGCGAGCGGACGCTCTTACAGGCGGGTTCCGATTTAGTGCATGCACGTCAAGGACTGGGTGATTACCCGATTTTTGGAACGCTGTGGTGCGTTGGCGCTAAAAGCCAGCCCCATATCATTGAAACATTAGCCGCTGAACTGCCATTCACTCCCGAACTCCGCGCCGGAATCAGCCTTTTGCCGGAGAGCGTTCTTTTGATCCGAGCGGTCGGACGGCAAATCGAACCGGTCAGATCATTGATGATTGACTGCTGGTCCCGAATTCGCCCTATGGTGGTAGGCCGCAACGCGCAAGCGCTGAGGCTTTGGTCCACGTAACCATTTTGGCTAGATAATTGCTGTCACAGCGAACTAATGAATCTCACGCCCCGCGAAAAAGATAAACTTCTCGTCTTCACCGCGGCCCTACTGGCCGAACGTCGGCTCGGGCGCGGTCTAAAATTAAACCATCCCGAAGCAATTGCCTACATTTCAGCGGCGTTACTCGAAGCGGCGCGAGACGGTAAAACCGTTGCCGAACTGATGGAGTTTGGGACGACTCTCCTGCGGCGCGACCAGGTGATGGAGGGCGTTCCGGAAATGATTTCGGAAATTCAAATCGAAGCGACTTTTCCAGACGGCACAAAATTAGTGACAGTACACCATCCAATAATCTGATCCCTATGATCCCAGGCGAAATCATTATTGAACCGGGCGAGATTGAGCTCAATGCCGGACGTTCCAAACGGAGCGTTACGGTTGCCAATACTGGTGACCGTCCAATCCAAGTCGGATCGCATTTCCACTTTTTTGAAGTCAATCGGGCACTGCATTTTGAACGTTCGCTCACTCGTGGCTACCGGCTCAACATTGCGGCGGGAACCGCGGTTCGCTTTGAGCCCGGTCAGGAGCGGACTGTGCAGTTAGTAGAACTGGCCGGAGACCGGATTGTATACGGCTTCAACGGCCTCATCATGGGCAAGCTTTAACGGGAAAATTCCCCGGGCAATATACGCAGAGATGTTTGGTCCCACGGTCGGGGATCGGCTTAGACTCGCTGATACCGAGCTTTTGATTGAGATCGAGAAGGACCTGACCGTCTATGGGGAAGAAGTCAAATTTGGTGGGGGCAAGGTGATTCGCGATGGAATGGGACAATCACAACGCGAGACGAAAGATGCGGTCGACACCGTCATTACCAACGCGGTCATCGTCGATCATTCTGGGATCATTAAAGCCGACATCGGCATCAAGGCAGGACGGATCGCTGGGATTGGCAAGGCCGGGAATCCGGACATCCAACCTGGCGTCACCATTGTCATTGGGCCTGGAACCGAAGCAATTGCCGGGGAACACATGATTGTCACGGCGGGAGGGATCGATTCGCACATCCATTTTATTTGTCCGCAACAGATCGATGAAGCAATCTCAGCCGGTATCACCACAATGATCGGCGGAGGGACCGGGCCGGCCACCGGAACTTTCGCAACGACTTGCACGCCCGGACCCTGGTACATCGAGCGAATGCTCCAGGCGGCGGAGGGTTATCCGGTTAATCTTGGCTTTTTGGGTAAAGGCAATGCTAGTCGCCTGGAGCCGCTCCGCGAGCAAATTCAGGCGGGCGCAATTGGCCTCAAGCTTCATGAGGACTGGGGGACGACGCCAGCCGCGATCGATTGTTCTCTCACCGTCGCCGAAGAAACGGACACTCAAGTCGCGCTCCATACGGATACCTTGAACGAATCCGGTTTCGTCGAAGATTCCATCGCGGCATTTAAGAATCGCGCGATCCACGCTTATCATACCGAAGGCGCCGGTGGAGGGCATGCACCTGACATCATCAAAGTATGTGGCGAGCCAAATGTTCTGCCCTCCTCCACTAATCCGACCCGGCCTTACACGGTGAACACATTGGACGAGCACCTCGACATGCTTATGGTTTGCCATCACCTCGATCCGGCGATTGCCGAGGACGTCGCTTTTGCCGAATCTAGAATTCGAGGCGAAACCATCGCCGCGGAAGATATTCTTCACGATTTGGGAGCGATCTCAATGATGTCGAGCGACTCGCAAGCGATGGGCCGAATTGGCGAGGTGATCCTGCGCACCTGGCAAACCGCCCATAAAATGAAAACTCAACGGGGCTCACTGAGCGGTGACTCGGCTCGAAACGATAACAGCAGAGTCAAACGTTACGTGGCGAAATATACCATCAATCCCGCAATCACTCACGGTATCAGCCACGAAATTGGTTCGGTTGAAGTAGGTAAATGGGCTGACTTGGTTCTTTGGCAACCGGCCTTTTTTGGTGTGAAACCGACGCTGATCTTGAAAGGCGGAATGATCGCCCACGCGTTGATGGGAGATCCGAACGCTTCTATTCCGCCCGCACAACCGGTGCATTATCGGGAGATGTTTGCGGCCCGGGGAAAGGCTCTAACCAGGAGCTGCCTGAGTTTCGTATCCGGGTCTGCCCATGAAGCTAATATCGCGGACCGGTATGGACTGGAGAAGACCCTAGTGCCGGTACGCGGTATCCGGAAGCTTAGGAAGTCGGACATGATCCATAACTCCTGGCAACCCAAGATAACGGTAGATCCAGAGACCTACGAAGTATTTGCCGATGGCGAACTTTTGGTCTGTGAACCGGCGGCGGTTTTGCCAATGGCACAACGATATTTTCTCTTCTAAGGGATTCTCGTATGCGCCGTTTCGAGAAGGTTTTAGCCGGATCAGACGAGACCTCATTACCGACATTGACCTTGCCGTACGATCTGCGACGGAAAACCCGACAGCTCGTGCGGCTGAATGATGGCGAAGAGATTGGGTTGTTACTAGTACCCGGAACTATCCTGAAAGATGGCGACGTTCTCGAATCCGCAGAAGGAGATCGGGTTCGCATCTGGGCAGCGGCCGAACCGATTCTATTCGTCACGGCATCAGATCGCGAAAAGCTGACTCGAGCGGCATACCATCTCGGCAATCGTCATATTCCGGTCGAAATAGGAATTGGTTTTCTGCGTCTCGAGGCCGATCCAGTCTTGAAGGAGATGTTACAGCGGCTCGAGCTCAGTGTGGAGGAAAGGAAGGAAGCCTTCAATCCCGAGAGCGGAGCTTATGGAGGCGGACATCGCCACGGACACGACGAATCATATTCTGATGACTATCGGTTGGCCCAGGAAGCTTTCCATGAGCACGAGGGTCGGCATAAGCATGAGAACGAGATTTAGGTGATTATCACTCATGGACACTGGAATCGACTTGGAACAGCTGACTAGCGCGCTTTATCTGAGCTCTCCTGCTCTGCCCATCGGCGCCTATAGCTATTCCCAGGGGTTCGAAGCAGCGGTCGAAGCAAACATCGTGCACAGCGAGACGGAAGTAGGTGAATGGATTCTCGATGGATTGCGGGAGATCGTCGGTCCAGGTGAAGCGGCCGCGCTTGCCTGGCAACATCGTTTTTGGACCGCCAAACAATTCGTAGAGATGCAGCGATTAAACGCCTGGTTTTTGACCAGCCGTGAAACCGCCGAATTACGTCAGGAGACCGAACAGATGGGGTGGTCGCTTACTCGCATCGCGGTCTCTCTAAATTGGGCAGACGAACCAAGCCGCCAGGAATTGAGCAAGCTTGCCGCCATCGCGTTTCCTACAGCATTCGCTTTTGCCGCTCTGGCCAACGCGCTATCAATCGACACCGCCCTGGCTGCATTCTGTTTTAGCTGGGTTGAGAACCAGGTAAGTGCGGCGCTAAGAGTCGTTCCCCTTGGCCAGGAAAGTGGTCAACGTTTGCTTCGGCAAATTCGGCCAGAAATCCCCAAGGTGGTGGAGAAAGCGATTCGCGTCGACCGAGATGAGATTGTGACATTCGCTCCGATGTTGGGGATTTTCTCGAGCCGCCACGAAACCCAAGCCTTCCGCATGTTTCGTTCATGAACCACGAATCGATACAAATGGATACGAATATTCGCATACGCACGAAGACAGTTCCTCCATTGCGGGTGGGTGTCGGCGGCCCGGTTGGGACGGGCAAGACCACCCTGATAGAAATGCTGTGCAAGGCAATGCGAGATAATTACGACATCGTAGTCATCACGAACGATATTTATACGAAAGAGGATCAACGTCTTCTCACCATCGCTGGCGCTCTCCCGGCCGACCGGATCCTCGGAGTGGAAACCGGTGGATGTCCGCACACGGCTATTCGAGAGGATGCGTCAATCAACCTTGAAGCAATAGACCGGATGTTGAAGCGATTCCCGGACGCGGACATTGTTTTCATCGAATCAGGGGGCGATAACCTCGCGGCGACCTTCAGTCCGGATCTCTCCGATCTCACGATCTATGTGATCGATGTCGCCGGCGGCGAAAAAATCCCTCGAAAAGGAGGTCCGGGAATCACTCGATCCGACCTTCTCGTCATCAACAAGACCGACCTGGCTCCTTATGTTGGCGCTTCTCTCGAAGTGATGGCTGCGGATGCGCAGAAGATGCGAGGCGAACGCCCATTTGTAATGACTGATCTCAAGACGCAAAAGGGGCTGGTGGAGATTGTCGGTTTCATCGAGAAGCAGGGGTTGCTTATCTCGTAGCGGTCATCAAGGAGGCCGAGGTGATAAGAGCACTTTTTGTCCCGGAGGGACTTGGTGAAAGTAGCCCAGCACGATGTGCTTGGTTCACGTTCAGAAAGAGTCACCCGTCCCGGAAGGGACGATTGATTGGCTGCTTGCACTCGCGAAGTCGTATGTAAGAAACGAGAAGCCATACGTTTCTATCGTCCCTGCCGGGACGAGCATTTCTTTTTGCATGAATAAAGCGGTCCATTGTCAGAATGCGGGTCCGTGTCTAGCCTACGGTTGGTATGACCAGTTCATCCCTTTTCGCGCAGGCCAAGCGCTACATCCCCGGTGGAGTCAATTCCCCGGTCCGTGCTTTTCGTAATGTGGGTGGCGAACCGTTCTTTGTCGCTCGGGCAAAGGGATCACATATTTGGGATGTCGAAGGACACGAATACATCGACTATGTGGGAACTTGGGGACCAGCGATCCTGGGTCACGCACCGGAAAAAGTAGTGCGAGCGGTCCAAGCTGCCGCCGCCCAAGGTCTCAGCTTCGGGATTCCAAATCCGGCCGAGGTGGAAATGGCCGAACTGATCTGCCACTGGGTGCCCTCGGTTGAGAAGGTCAGGATGGTGAATAGTGGGACCGAGGCGACGATGTCGTGTATCCGTCTTGCTCGTGGCTTTACCGGTCGCAAGTTGATCGTCAAATTCGCCGGCTGTTACCATGGTCACGTCGATTCACTACTCGTGAAAGCCGGAAGCGGCGCGCTTACTCATGGCTATCCGGATAGCGCCGGAGTTCCAGAGGAGATCGCGGCATTGACCTTAACGCTCTCTTTCAACGAACCGGACGAAGTTCGAACTTGCTTCCAACAGTTCGGTGACCGAATCGCCGCGGTGATTCTGGAGCCGGTGCCGGCAAATGCCGGCTTGTACTTGCCTAAACCGGGTTTTTTGGACCTGCTTCGCCACAGCTGTTCCCAGTCCGGCGCGCTCTTGATTTTCGACGAGGTAATGACTGGATTCCGGCTTGCGCGCGGCGGCTATCAAGAGCTTTGCGGTGTCCGGCCTGATTTGACCGCGATGGGAAAAGTGATCGGGGGCGGCTTGCCAGTTGGCGCGTTCGGCGGAAGAGCCGACGTGATGGATCGATTGTCGCCGGACGGACCGGTGTATCAAGCCGGAACCCTCTCGGGAAATCCGCTCGCATTGGCAGCCGGCCTGGCCCAATTGCGACAACTTGAAGCGGCGGACGGCTATCGTCGCTTGGAACAACTCGGCTCCTACTTTGAACAAGGCGTGCGGAAGATCCTCCAGGAAACAGACTTGGTCTTCCATCGCATCGGTTCGATGTTTTGCCTCTATTTTACCGCGGAACCAGTTGAGAATCTGGCCGGCGCTCAAAGGTCCGATTTGGAAGCATTCAAATCGTATTTCCATTTCTGTCGCGATCACGGAGTTTATTTCGCGCCCTCCCAATTCGAGGCCGGTTTTCTTTGCTTAGCCCACACCGAGATGGACATCGATCGGACTTTGGAGGTTATGGCCAACGCTCTTTCGAAAAAACGAGCCTGACCAGAAAGGGCAGTCGCCACCATGTGCCTCCTGCTGATGCGGAATTATCTGCCTATTCTACGTGTGGCATGATCTTGCCCACTACGGTAGGGCGAAAACCTCGGCGCTTTTGGTGGTCCGCCCTTTGGTTACGCTTCCCCATGCGCCGGGTTTGAGCCATACGTTGCCCGCCGATTAGGGTGACTTCGGTTTGTGACTAAACCGACTCAATCGGTGCGCAGGTCTTCAGACTGCCCGCATGCTAAGACTTCCATCCCAGGTTAAAGCAAGGAGGCCACATTCTGAGCCCCCTCCGGTCCGTGTTGGACGCCAATACCCATGTTTGTGTATTACCCAATCGAGCCTTACACCGATATAGTAATTATCAGCGGGTAACGAATGGCTCAAACCCGGCGCATGGGGAAGCCTAACCAAAGGGCGGACCGACCAAAAGCGCCGAGGTTTTCACCCTACCGAACGATGTTCCCTTCCTTGCGGGACTGGCTTTTCTGCCCCTTAAGTTGACACGCATGGGCGGATCCCGGACCGCTACCGAAAGATCCGCACGATTGCCAGAGTACGAGCGGCAAAGCAGCCTCACCATCCTCCGAGAGACTCTTTCATTGCCTTTTCCGGGCATCTCTCTACCGTTCTAAAGAAGGTTGGGAACATAGATGGTGACAGGATGTCAACCGACGGTCACATAGATCAAGGACTCGAAGCTGAATTGCTGCGACAGATCGGCGCAGGTAACCCCGATAGCTTAGAGGATCTCTACGACCGTTTTTCGGGGGTTCTTTTTTCCGCAGCACTCCAAATTCTGAATGATCAGAGAGAAGCGGAAGATGTCTTGCAGGATGTCTTTATCCAGATTTGGGACAAAGCAAAGCTCTATAGCCCTTCCCGGGGCAAACCGTTAACCTGGGCTATGACACTGACCCGGAACAAGGCTATCGATCGCTTGCGATCTTCGCAGCGCCGATTTCGTCTCCAAGATCAGGTAGAAAGAGAATCGAAAGCGAGCTCTCAATCAATTTCTCGAGATTCCGTAGACGAGATGGAGGCTCTGGAAAAGAGCCGGATCGTCCGATCAGCAGTACTCCAACTCTCGAAGGAACAGCGTCAGGCTATCGAACTCGCCTTTTTCTCCGGCTTGACCCAAAATGAGATTGCGGAAGAGTTGAGTCAGCCTCTTGGAACAGTCAAGGCTCGGATCCGGCGCGGGATGCTCAGGCTCAGGAACCTGATCGCGGCGCGGCTGTGATGATAGGGACACGGACGCCGTTCCTCCCGCTAACATAAGTATGTTGGGAGACCTGACGCCTGCGCGCTACCCAAGCGTAGTACGGCGTAGCTGCCGGCGCTAATTTTCGGGTTCCGGTGAAACATTCATTGAGCGCAGATAATCAAAAGAATAGATCCCCGAATTGTGTCGATCCGCCCATTCCGGCTGGATGGCGTAGCCGCCCATCACCGCACACCTTATTAGGCGAAAGCTTTCAGCAGAGAGTCGCATTTCCGACCGATAGACCTCGCCCAATATTCCCTTTTCACCGGCGCAATGCGCGCAAGGACAACGGTCATTCCATCCAATGGCTAACTCTTCTCCGACGATTGCCAGGTTCTCGATCGCCAAACGCATTAACAAAAATAGGCCGGCCTCTGATTGAATCCAAGCAGTCCCTTGAAATAGTCTGGAGCGAACACCCTTGACCGAAACAGGCCGGTTTTAACCTGCGGTCGTTTTCCCGCTGCCTACCAAAGGGAGGCGCTAGTTCAATTGACTGATGGTAAGTTCGAGTTTAGGTGGAAGCCGATGAAGATCAGCTATTTCGCGGAATGCACCGTCTTGGTCACTGGTGCATCGGCCGGGCTCGGACGAGAGTTCGCCCGCCAGCTCGCGCAAGTGGCAGGCTCGCTAATCCTCGTCGCCCGACGTCAAGATCGCCTAAAAACACTCGAGCTCGAGCTGAAGCTGATCAATCCAGAGCTAGAAATCTTCATTCAACAGGTTGATCTTCAAAATGAGGAAGAGGTTAGCCGTTTTTGCGATTGGTTGGAAGAGAGCGGGCTGACCGTGGACGTCCTTATTAATAATGCCGGATTGGGAGACTACGGGAAATTCGGTGACGCTGATTGGCAGCGGATTCGCGCGATGCTGCAAGTGAACATGGTAGCACTCACGTACTTGACCTACCGTATTTTACCTGCCATGCGAAAGGGAGGTGGTGGCGCTATACTCAACGTTAGCTCGATCGCAGGCTTTCTACCCATACCTAACTGCGCGGTATACGCAGCGACCAAAGCTTATGTAACGAGCTTTAGTGAAGCGCTGCGAGCAGAGCTGAGGGCGCTGAATATTTCGGTTACCGCACTGTGTCCAGGTCCGGTGCCGACCGAGTTTCAGGAGGTAGCTGCCCGGTCCGGTGCCGACCGAGTTTCAGGAGGTAGCTGCCCGCACTTCTGACCAGGAAACGATCTCAGTCAACCTCCTGACCGTTCCGGTACAGGAAGTAGTGAAAGAAGCGCTGACCGCGGTAGCGCGGCATCGGGCTCGCGTCGTCCCAGGAATGATGGTGCAAGTTGCGGCGACGGCGATTCTGTTTGTCCCAATGTTTCTCAAGCGCCTATTTTTTGATTTCCAGAGTTTGCGCGAAAGTGAGTACGCTCCTCCCAGGTCTCTCGATTTCGAACCGTCGCAAACCGGACATTAACCAATGCTGACTCAGTATTATTATATTTTTTTCGGCATTATCGCGATAGTTGGAGGAGCAATGGGCTACGCTCGAGCCAAAAGCATTCCGTCGGTTGTCGCCGGAGGCATTTCGGGTGGATTACTGATTCTGGCCGGACTGATCGGACCAAGTGGCGCCGCACGCTGGCTCGCCCTGATCGTCTCCTTACTTCTGCTCGCCTATTTCGGACCGTCTTACCTGCGCAAACGCAAAGCAATGCCAGCCATTCCGATGATTTTGCTTAGTCTGGTCTGCATAGTTTTGACCGCCGTGCATTGGTTCAAGTAATTCATGGTCCATGCGACCCCGCCGGCCGCGTTTTCAAATCGCACTCTTTGGGTTGATGACATCCCTTCTTCTCTCGGGATGCCCAGGACCGCGCTTTTCTAACGTCAACCTGCAAACGCCAACTCCGAGTCCGTCTCCCACGCCGACGCCAACTCCAACGCCATTGCCGGAGACATACGTCCCCTACTCTCACAAGGAGGTGGCGAAACTCTTTAACGGATTTGAGATTCATTCCAAGGTTGATACAGATACAGGGGCACCGGCTTGGCTGGAACGGAAGGCACCAGAATCCTATGTCCTTGATCTCGATGTACGCGTTCGGGTGCCTCAGGCCGCGCAAACGATCGAGCAAATAGCTCAAGCCGACGGACAACTTCCTACCCTGCTGCCGGGCTTGGTCTCTTTGTTAGGTGCAAGCAGAGTCTCCAATTTCTATCACGGTCTGTACCAACTGAAGGTCGATTCGCTTAGCCGCACGTTGAATCGCCTGGATCAATTGCTTTCGCGACACAATTTCTTTGACTGCAACACGATTCTAGAATTGACGGACCCCAAGACTTCACGGAAAGCGCTGCTCATCCAAAGTGACATGGATGTAAATGCCGACGGTTCAGACGCCGATCGCTCGAATGATGTCGATGGTTCAACGAGCAACTTCCAACCTTACACCAGTTACCGTTGGCCAAAACGCTCCGACAAGCCGAGCCAATTCATCCCGGAACGTGAGCAGAAGTTAAAGCAGGCAGAGAC
>WNFJ01212793.1_pt1 | contig 15452 bp, 17 predicted proteins | sample 5400461 | NCBI WGS metagenome assembly WNFJ01 (sample SAMN13153349, study PRJNA577476) | soil metagenome | isolation source: 115 cm saprolite on Douglas fir-dominated hillslope | place: USA:California | collected 2013-09-17 | reverse complement strand
CCTTCGCCTCTCGGAGCGCCGCCACGCGCCGGTCGCGCGCTTCCTCGGCCTCCGACGCCGTCGGGCGCGCCGCCTTCGCCGGCGGTTTCGGGGGAGCCTCGCGACCGCCCCCGCCCCCGCTGCCCCCGGGCGCCTCCCGGCTCCGCAGGATGACGAGCGGATGCCACCCCACCGTGAGGAGGCCGAGCGCCGACAGCACGAACAGCCCCACCAGGGCACCACCCGCCGTGCCCACCGTTTGGTGCACCGCCCGGGCCAGGAGCGCCGGAACCCGGCCCACCAGTTGCTCGCTGGGCGTCCACGTGGTGTAGTCGGCGGGGAAGCTCGCCCCGGTGACGGTGCCGATGCCATAGGGCAGCAGAAGGACGAGTCCCGCGCCGAGCGCCGCGGCGCGCGGCACCGACAGGCGGCCCAGCCGCTCGAAGGCGGCGAGGGCCCAGCCCAGGCCGACGAGCGGCAGCAGCACGGCGCCGACGCCGAGCGCGCGCCACAGCTCGGACCCCACCGCCCGGCCCCAGCGGCCGGTGATGGGAAGGCGCAGCAGGGTGAGTCCGAGGAACAGCCCAACCGCGAGGGCGCCGATGCCGAGCAGCTCTTGGCGCGCCTTGCGGTTCATGTGATGCGGCGATCGGCGTAGGTGGGGACGATCTCGAAGCGATCCACCTTGGCGGCGAACCGCACATCCTCGGCGAGATCCGCGTCGGCCAGCTGGCGCGCCGCCTCCGAGTGCTCGAGCGCGTCCTGCCAGCTGTCGTAGGCGGTGGTCACCGCCACGGCGGCCGTGGCGGCGTCGTTCAGCGTCACCTGGCGCAGCCCCTTTTTCACGGCCTTGACGAGGCGGCCGGCGGTGTAGGCGTCTTCGATGGCGAACTGTTTCTCGCGGCCGGCGCAGAGGATGACGAGGTCGCCGCGCTCGAGCAGGACGGCGCGGGCGCGCGCGGCTAGCGCCTTGAAGTTGGCGGGCGCGCCCACCAGCACCGGGTCGCCCCCTTGCGCCGCGACCAGGGCGGGCGTGCCGTTCGTCGTGGCCAGCACGATGGTCTTCCCGCCCACCGTCGCCGCGGTCATCTCGCGCGGCGAGTTGCCGAGCGCGAACCCTTCGATCTTCAGGCTCTTGCGCTCGCCGGCCAAGAGGACGCCGTCCTTCTCCAGGTTGGAGGCGAGGCGGACGGCCTCTTCCGAGGTGACGGCGGGGATCACCGCCTTGGCCCCGTTCGCGAGCGCGGCGACCACCGTGGTCGTCGACCGCAGCACGTCGAGGACGACGACGCCGCGGCCGGTCACATCGCCGACGTTCAGGCCTACGGGAGAGAAAAACGCGTCGATCTTCACGCCGGCTGCAGCAGCTGGGGCTCGCGCTCGAGGAACTTCGTGTCCACGCGACCGGCGATAAAGTCGGGATGCCGCATGACCCGACTAAGGAACGGGATGGTCGTGGTCACGCCTTCTATAATAAACGAGTCGAGCGCCTGGCGCATGCGCGCGAGCGCTTCGGCCCGGGTGTTGCCCTGCACGATGACCTTGGCGAGCAGCGAGTCGTAATAGGGCGGCACGGTGTAGCCGGCATAGATGTGGGTGTCGACGCGCACCCCCGGTCCGCCCGGCGGGTGGTAGGCGGTGATGGTGCCGGGCGCGGGCTGGAAATTGCGCGCGGGGTCTTCGGCATTGACGCGGCACTCGATCGCGTGGCCCCGCAGGCGGTGCCCGTTCATGATGAAGGAGAGCGGCTCTCCCGCGGCGACGCGAATCTGCTCCTTCACCAGGTCGAAGTTGGTCGTCATCTCGGTGACGGGGTGCTCGACCTGGATCCGGGTATTCATTTCCATGAAATAAAACGCGCCGTCTTCGTCGAGCAGGAACTCGATGGTCCCGGCCCCCTCGTAGCCGATCGCCTCGGCCAGGCGCAGCGCCGCCTCGCCCATGTCCTGGCGCAGCGTTTGATCCACGGCCGGGCTGGGCGCCTCTTCGATGAGCTTCTGGTGCCGCCGCTGCACGGAGCAATCGCGCTCGCACAGGTGCATGCGCTTGCCGTGCGCGTCGCCCATGAGCTGGATCTCGATGTGGCGGGGCCGCGCCAGGTACTTCTCGAGGTAGACCTCGTCGGAGCCGAACGCGGCGAGGGCTTCCTGCTTCGCCAGCGAGAACGCCTGGGCGAACTGCTCTTCCTCGGCCGCGACGCGCATCCCTTTGCCGCCGCCGCCCGCCGCCGCCTTGATGATCACGGGGAAGCCGATCTTCTGGGCGACCTTCAAGCCTTCCTCGGCGTCGGCCACCGGGCCGGGCGAGCCGGGCACGGTGGCCACCTTGTGTTTCTGGGCGAGCTTGCGCGCCGCCGCCTTGTCGCCCATCTGGCGGATCTGCTCCGGGGTGGGACCGATGAAGGTGATGTGGGAGGCGCGCACGATCTCGGCGAACTCGGCGTTCTCGGCGAGGAACCCGTACCCCGGGTGGATCGCATCGGCACCGGTGATCTCGGCGGCCGCGATGATGCGGGGGATGTTGAGGTAGCTCTCGCGCGCCGGCGCGCGTCCGATGCAGACGTCGTCGTCGGCGAAGCGGGTGTGCAGGCTGTCGCGATCGGCCTCGGAGTAGACGGCGACCGTCTCGACCCCCAGCTCTTTGCACGCGCGGATCACCCGCAGGGCGATCTCCCCGCGGTTCGCCACCAGCACCTTCTTGAACATCAGGGTTCGATGTCGGAGCGCAGGCCAGCCGCGGCCGTGGTGCCGCCGAAGGCCCGGCTCTCCCCCGACTCGACCCCGGACACCTTGAGCGCGAACTCGCTCGGGTTGGTGGCGTAGAAGATGGCGCTCTCGTAGCTGATCATCCCGGAGCTGTACCAGTAGAACAGCGACTGGTCGAAGCTCTGCATGCCGTACTGCACCGACCCCTGCGCGATCAGGTCGGGGATGTACAGCGCCTTGGTCAAGTCGCGCATGTTCTCCTGCACGGCCGCCGTGTTGATTAGCACTTCGGCCGCCGGGATGCGGCCCTTCTCGTCCTTGCGGGGCACGAGCCGCAGCGACACGACCGCCTGGAACGCGGTCGACAGGAGGTGGCGGACTTCGTCGTGCTGGTGGGGCGGGAAGAACGAGATCACACGGTTCACAGTCTGCGTGGCGTCGGTCGTGTGCAGCGTCGAGAACACGAGGTGGCCCGTGTCGGCGGCCTTGAGCGCCGTGTCGAGCGTCTCCATGTCGCGGATTTCGCCGATCAGGATGACGTCGGGCGCCTGGCGCAGAACGTGGCGCAGCGCGGAGTTGAACGAGAGCGTGTCGTTGCCGACTTCGCGCTGCGAAATATTGGCCAGGTTATCGCGGTGCAGGAACTCGATCGGGTCCTCGATCGTGATGATGTTGACCCGGCGATTGGCGTTGATGTGGTTGACCATCGCGGCGAGCGCCGTCGATTTCCCCGATCCCGTGACCCCCGTCAACAGCACCAGGCCGCGCGGCCGCAGCGCGATCTCCTCGAGCACGGGTGGCAGATTCAAGTCGCGGATCGTCTTCACCTCGTAGGGGATGGCGCGGAACGCGAAGGCCACCGTGCCGCGCTGCTGGTACACGTTGGTGCGGAACCGCCCGACGCCGGGCACGCCGATCGCGAAATCCGCCTCCTTGTGCTCGGCGAATTCCTTCACCTGCCGGGGCGTCATGATCTGCTCGGCGAGGGACTTGAGCTCCTCGGGTTTCAACGGCGTGGATTCCAGCGCGAGGAGCTCGCCGTTCACCCGGATCGTCGCGGGACGCCCCACCTTGAGCAACAGGTCGGAGGCGTTCCGCTGCACCATCTGGGTGATGGCCTGCTTGAAGTTGAAGGTTCCGTGTGCGGCTTCAGCCATGGGGGTCCACTTCGGACTCGATTTCGTTCATGATCTTCATCGCCTCGATGATACACACCACCTGCCCCGAGGAGACCCGGCTGCCGACCTTGACGTAGGGGGCCGCGCCGGGCTCGGGGGCGGCGTAAAACGTCCCGACCATAGGCGACTTGATTTCGACGAGGGGGGAGGGGGGAGCCGCTGCCGCCTCCCGTCGCCCCCCCGTCGCCTCGGCCGCCACCGAAGCCCCTGGGGCGGCCGCCTGCGCCACCACCACGTGCGGTTCCCCGCCCCCGCTCCCGGTGTTCGGCGAGTGTCCCGCCTTGGACACCCGCACCGACGACCAGGTACCGAACAGGCCGCGCCGCACCTCGATCGCCCCGAGCTCGGGCGCCTCCCTCAGGATCTGCACCAGCCGCGCGATGATGTCGAGGTTCATAGGCCCCGGAGAATCTACACGAGTTCCAGGAGTTCCGTACGCCCGTCCGACAACAACACCGGTCCCGACGCGGCGAGATGCACGTCGTCTTCGATCCGGACGCCGCCATCGCCCGCGACGTAGACGCCGGGCTCGATCGTGACGACCGCGTCGACGGGCAGCGGATCGGCGTTCGTCTTCGAGAGCCGGGGTGCCTCGTGCACCTCGAGCCCGAGCCCGTGGCCGAGCGAGTGCCCGAACGCGTCGCCGAACCCGCGCGACGCGATCAGCTCGCGGGCCAGGGCGTCCGCGTCGCGCCCGCTCATCCCCGCGTGCACGCCGGTCCGCGCCCGCAGCTGCGCCTCGTAGACCAAGCCGTACAGGGCCCGCTGTCGCTCGGTGGCGCGGGCGCCCACGAGGACGGTGCGCGTGATGTCGGCGCAGTAGCCATCCACCTGAGCGCCGAAGTCGAGCAACAGCCATTCGCCCGCCGCCACGGCGCGTCCACTCGAGCGCGCGTGGGGCAGCGCGGTGCGCGGCCCCGACGCCACGATCGTCGGGAACGGATGCCCCTCGCTGCCGAGCCGTCGCAGCGTGCCCTCAAGCACGCCGGCGATCTCGAGCTCCGGCAGTCCCGGGCCCACGCGTCCCAGCGTGTGGCGGAGCGCCTCGCCCGCCAGCGTAGCGGCGCTCCGGATCGCGGCGACCTCGCCCGCATCCTTCGCCGCGCGCAACCCTTCCACCAGGTCGCGCGTCGCCCGCCAGCGCCACGCCTTGCCCGCCGTGGCGAACCGCTCGGCGTCGTGCACGGTGAGGGCGTGCGCCTCGTAGCCGAGCCAGGTGAGCGGCCCGAGCGTGGCCAGCTCCTTGAAGCAGCGGTCCCAGACGCTCGTGCTGTCGACTTCCACCCGCGCCACCGCGCCGGCCTCGGCGTGCGCCTGCGCGTCGTAGCGGAAATCCGTCACCAGCAGCACGTCGGCGCGCGTCACGACCACCAGCGCGGCCGATCCGCTGAAGCCCGTGAGGTAGCGGATATTGGCACGCGAGGTGACGAGCAGGCCGTCGAGCTGCTCCGCTTCGAGCGCGCAGACGAGGGCTTCCTGTCGCGCGCGCCGCCGGTCAGCGGCCACCGCGGGACTGGAGATAGCCCACCAGGCCCTCGAGTCCGAGCCGGTAGCTCGCGGCGCCGAACCCGGTGACGACGCCCACGGCCAGATCCGCGAGCAGCGAGCGGCGGCGCTCGGGCTCGCGCGCGAAGATGTTGGAGAGGTGGACCTCGACGAACGGCACCCGCACGGCGAGCAGGGCGTCCCGCACGGCGAGGCTGGTATGGGTGAACGCCGCCGCGTTGACGACGGCGCCGTCCGCCTGCCCCGGCAGCTGCTGGATCGCCTCGACCAGCTCGCCCTCGTGGTTCGTCTGCCGCCACGACAGGTCCACGCCGAGCGCGCGCGCCCGCTCGCGCGTTTGCGTCTCGATGTCCCCCAACGTCGCGCGGCCGTACAGTTCCGGCTCGCGCTCCCCCAACAGATTCAGATTCGGGCCGTTCAGCACGGCGATGTGCACTAGGACTTGAGGCCCCGCAGCCAGGCTTGGAACTGATCGAGGTCGCCCTCGTCCTCGGCTTGGGGACGGGGCTTGGGTCCCGAGGGGCGGCCGGACCCCGGCGCGCCACCGGGCTCGGTGCCGCCCCCACCCGCTCGCCCGGCCGCGCCGCTGCCGCCGGCCTCGCCGCCTCGCGCTGCGGCGTCGCCCGCCGGCGCACCGGGGACGCCGCTCCCACCGGGCGCCATCGCGCTGAAGAACTGATCGAACGAGAATCCCTGCGTCTGCTCCGGCGCCGGCGCGGGGGCAGCCGACGGCGCAGGCTCCGCGCTCGGCCCGGCGCCGCGGGGACCCTCGTCGCCAAACACCTGATCGAGCGAGATCGAGTCCCCAGCCGGCCGCGTCGCCTCACCCGGGGAGTCGACCTGGGACCCGCGCTCAGGCGGCGGCGCGACGTGCCCGCCTGCGTTATCGAGCGGCGAGCCGCCTCGTCCCATGGCGCTGTCCGACTCGCTCGTGGCGGCCGCCCGCTGCGGCGCTCGAGCGGCGAGCGGCGGCGCCCAGGCGGGCGGCGGGGGCGGCGGGGGCGGTGGAGCCGGCGGCGAGGGCCGCTCCGGCGCCGCGTCCAAGCGCGCCGTCAGAATCCGCTTCAAAAAGTCCGGCAGCGATTCCCCGGAGTCGTCGCGGCCCCGCTTTCCGCCCGGAGTCAGGGCCTCGACGCGGGCCCGCAGCCGCGCGTCGGTGGGGCGCTGGCCGAGCAGCGCCTGGTACACCCGCAGCGCTTCGTCGAGGTGCCCCTGCCGCATGTACAGCTCCGCCATTGTCTCGGTGAGCACGGGTTCCGCGCGCGACAACGTCGCCGTGTCGGCGGCGCCGTCGTCATCGGACAGCCGAACCGCAGCCGGGGGCGCGCTCGCGCTGCCGCGCCAAGGAGCGGGGGCAGGCGGAGCGGCGGGGGCGGCGCGGGCGGCGGGGGCGGCGGGGGCGGGCGGCGCCGCCGCAGCGCGCGCAGCGGCGGGGGGAACCGGGGCAGCCGGAGCGGCTGGGGCGGCGGGTGTCCGCGGCGACACGTCGTCCGGCATGATGAGCGGCAGGTCGATCTTCGGGAATGCGTCGTCTGCCGTCTCCGGCGGGGGCACGTACATCGCGCTTTCGTACTGCGTGTGCGCCAGCCCTTCGACCTGCATGTCCTGCGGCGAGAGTCGGACCTCCTGTTGGACCTCGAGCCCGTCGGCGCGGGCGGCGTCGTGCGCGACGGCGTTGAAGCTGAGGGTCCCGTCGAACGTCTCAAGGTCGCGTGGCTGGTCGCTGACCTGGAGATCGGGAGGCGGCGGTGGCTCTTCCGCGTGCACCTCGAGGCCCCCCACCATGCGTGCAGCGGGCGGCGGCGGCGCGGGCGGCGGGGCGGGCGCGGCGCGTGGCGGCTCGGGCACGAGGCGGGCGACCGGAGCCTTGGCGGCTGCGGCACGCGCTGCTGGCGCCGCGGGAGCCGCGGGGGCGGGTGGCGGCGCCGGGCGCGCGGGCGCTGGGCCCGGCGGCGGGCTGGCTCGGCCGGCGGCGGGTGCCTGGGCGGCAGGCGGGCGGGCGGCCGGCGCAGCAGCTGGCGGCGCCGCTGGCTGGGCCACGGTTTTCACCGTCGCCGCCTGGGGCGCGTGGGACGCTTTGCCCTTGGCGCGGCTCAGGGCCTCGGCCGCGTCCCCGTTCATCGGATCCGCAGCCAACAGCCGGGTCAGCCACTCCACCACCTCGTCGTGGCGCCCGCCGCGCGCGGCGATCTCGCCCAGCATGCGCAGCCCCAGCACGTTCTCGGGGTCGAGCGTGAGGACCTTGCGGAATACTTCGGAGGCCCCGGTATCGTTTTTTTGATCGATCAGGCAGCGGCCGTAGACGATGTGGGCGCTGACGTAGTCGGGGTGGCGCTCCAGGCCGGCCTTGCACAGCTCGATGGCCCTATCCAGTTCTCCCGCTTTACGATAGGCGTCGGCCAGGGGCGCGAAATTCCGGCCCTTGGGGTTCTCGGCCCACCGCTTTTCGAGCTTCTCTATTTCGCTGGTGTAGGCCACGGCCTAAGTGGTTGCGGGGCTTGAAGAAGATAGTGTTCGCTCGGGCGCGCTGTCAATCTGAATCGTCGCAGCATCGCTTGAGTTTCACCGTTGCCGTTCTTAGACTTATGCCCCCTTCACCGCCGCCCGAGCGCCGGAGACTCGCCCACTATGATGCGCACGATGCGCCAGATCACGCAGCCCGTCTTTTGGGTGCTGGTGATCAGTTTCGTCGGCTGGCTCGCCTATGGCCAGGTGACCGAATACATCGGCGGCGCCAAAGACGTGGTGTTGAAAGTGGATCGCGAGGAGGTGCACTCACAGCGCTTCCAGCAGCAGTATCAGGCGGCGCTCGAGCAGGTACGCCGCCAGCAGGGCGGCGGCCGGTTGACGCGCGAGGACGAGCAATCGGTGCAGGACCAGGTCGCCGAGCAGCTGATTCGCAACCTGCTGCTCGAGAAGGCCTACCGCCGACTGGGAATCACGGTGTCGGACGAGGAGATCAGCGAGGCGGCCCGCAGCTCGCCGCCGCCGCAGATCCTGCAGCAGGTGCTGCGCGACCCCCAGTTCCAGACCAACGGCCAGTTCGACATCACCAAATGGCAGCGGTACCTCGTGAGCGCCGATCCCCAGTTCCGGCTGCAGATCGAGGAGCTGTACCGCGAGTACATCCCCGAGCAAAAGCTGCAGCAATACCTCACCTCGGACATCTACGAATCTGACACGAAGCTGTGGCGGTGGTGGCGCGACCAGCGAGAGTCGGTGACGGTGGCGGTGGCCGCGGTGCGGCCGGAGGACATCCCCGACTCGCTGGCGCCGGTGAGCGACGCCGACGTGGAGCGCTACTACGCCGCGCACAAGAACGACTTCAAGCAGCCGGCGATCGCGTGGTTGAGCTACGTCGTGCTGCCCCGCATCCCCGACGCGGCCGACACCGCCGCGGCCCTGGCGCGGGTGCGGCGTCTCCACGGCGAGCTCGCGCGTGGTACGGTCAAGTTCGCCGACGCCGCCAAGCGCGAGTCGGCGGACTCGGGGAGCGCGGCGCAGGGGGGCGATCTCGGCTGGGTCAAACGGGACGCGTCCGGCTTCGTGCCGCCGTTCGCCGCCGCGCTACGGCGGCTGACCCCCGGCCAGCTGAGCGAGCCGGTGCTCACCGCGTTCGGCTACCACCTGATCCACCTGGACGCCGCCAAGGGCGACTCGCTCCGCGCGCGCCACATCCTCATCCCTATCGTGTTGCAGGGCAAGCATCTCGACATCGTGGACGCCCGGACCGATTCGCTCGACCGGCTGGCCGGGCAGACGGACGGCAGCCGTCTGGACAGCGCCGCGCGGCGATTCGCGCTGCCGCTCCGGCACGCGCCGCGGCTCGAGCAGGGCAATCGGCTCACGCTCGACCACGATCAGGTGCCGGACGTGAGTGTGTGGGCGTTCGAGGCGCGGCCGGGGGAGACGAGCCCCGTGATCGAGAGCGCGCGGGGCAGCTATGTGTTCCGGTTGGACTCCCTGGTGCCGGCGGGTGTGCCGCCGTTGGCGCAGATCCGCGACCGCGTGGTCGCCGCGGCGCGCTATGAGAAGAAGCGCGCCGTCGCCCGCGCCCGCGCGACTGAGCTCGCCCGCATGCTGCGCGACGCGAAGGATCTCCTCGCCGCCGGCCGCGCGCGGGGCATCCCAGTCCAAAAGCTGGCGTTCAGTCGGGTGACGGCGCCGCCCGAGTTTGCCCGCAACCCCATCGTGCTCGGCGCCGCGTTTGGGCTGCGGCCGGGCGAGAAGTCGGGACTCATCGCGGGCGAGACGGGGTATTTCCTGCTGCAGGGAATCGCCCGCACCCGGGCGGACTCAGCGGCGTGGCTCAAGCAGCGCGACCAAGAGCGCGAGGCGCTGCTCCGGCCCGTGGCCCAGGCCCGCGTGCAGCAGTTCGTCGCCGCCCTGCGCGCCGAGGCGAAGGTCGTGGACCGCCGCAAGGAGCTGTACCGTCCTGTAACATCGAGCGCGAGTTAGCGCCAACGCTTTGCGGGGGCCGCTCCCCGCTGCCTTCTTTCCCCTCGAGTCCGCTTCGGCGCCGCCTAGCGACGGCGACCTGCCTTCGTGCATTTTTCACCGTGCGGCAGCGCTTCAGCCTGCCCGCCTGAGACCACCGCGCTGTGGGTTCGACGGTTCACAGACATAGGGGCGCCGGGAGCCAGGACCGTTCGACTGTCGATTTCCGGCTCCCTCCTTCGTCGTGATCAGGGAGTCGGGGCGCCCAATCCGGGCGAGTGCCTCCGGGGCCCCGGCTCGGAACCCGACACTCGCAAGGAGATACCCCCGATGCGATTCATGACGCTGTACAAGCCAGGCCGGGAAGTGGACGGTCCCCCGCGCGAGGCGGAGCTGGCGGCCCTCGGGCAGCTGATCGAGGAGATGACCAAAGCCGGCGTGTTGATCGCGACCGACGGGCTCGCCCCGAGCTCGCAGGGCGCGCGCGTCCGCATCTCCGACGAAGGGTTTACCGTCACCGACGGACCGTTCGCCGAGACGAAGGAGCTCGTCGCCGGCTACGCCATCATCGAAGTCGAGTCGAAGCAGGAGGCGATTGCATTGGCCAAGCGCTTCCTCCGGGTGATGGGCGAAGGCGAGAGCGAAATTCGCCTGATGCACCAAGGCCCGAATTGCGAACCCGCCACGAGCCCCGAACGCAGCGACGCACGGGAGCGCCACGGCGCGCCGGTGGCGGCGAGGGGCGAGGGTCGTTGAGAGCGGTGCGGCGCTCCGGGCTTGCCCCGGCGGAGAAACCGCCTGATTTCCGCGGCCGTAAAGCGCTTCTAGCCTAGGAGACTCAAGTCGTGGTGGTTCGTCTGTCGCGCGGTTCGTTTACGCCCGAGAAGGCGGGGGAAGTGCGGTCCAAGCTCGACGCGGGTCGCGCCAGTCTCGAACCAGCGCTGCGCCAGCTCCGGGGACTCCTGCACTATTACGTCGCGGTCGACGAGCAGGCGAGCACCATGGTCAATGTCAGTGTGTGGACGGGACTGGCGGAGGCAAAGCAGATGGACACGCTCGCGCCCATGCTGGCGCAACGGGCCGTGTTTGAGGCGCTCGGCGTGCGATTGGACCCGATCCGCAGCTATCCGACGCTGTGGACGATCACGCCCTGAGGGTGGTCTCGCCTGCCGGCTCAGCGAGACGGGTGGGCGATTGGGGCAGTCGGCAGAATCGAGTCTCGCCGGCGGGCACAGGCAAACCTGGGTAAGGAGGAAGGATGAGCGGCGTACGGGTGCTGGTGGGTACACGCAAGGGCGCGTTCATTTTGACGGCAGACGGCAAGCGCGCCCAATGGAAAGTCAGCGGCCCCCATTTTGCGGGCTGGGAGATGTATCACATCAAGGGATCGCCCGCCGATCCGAACCGCTTGTACGCGTCGCAGTCGAGCGGCTGGTTCGGCCAGGTGATCCAGCGTTCCTGCGACGGCGGCAAGACGTGGGAGAGTCCGGGCGGCGGTCTCACGACGACGCCCGGGGGTATGCCCGCGGGCGAGAGCAACAAGTTCGTCTACGACACGTCGCCGGGGACCGGCAAACCCCTCACCACGCACCAGTGGTACGACGGCACGCAGCACCCCTGGGAGTTCAAGCGCGTCTGGCATCTCGAGCCGTCGCTCACCGATCCGGACACGGTCTACGCCGGGGTGGAAGACGCCGGGCTGTTTCGCTCGAGCGATGGCGGGAAGACGTGGCAGGAGCTCGCCGGGCTGCGCGGCCACGGCACGGGGCCGAAATGGCAGCCGGGTGCCGGAGGGATGTGCCTCCATACGGTCCTGCTCGACCCGAGCCGCCCGGGCCGCATCCACGTCGCCATCTCGGCCGCGGGCGCCTTCCGCTCAGACGACGGCGGCACGACGTGGAAGCCCACCAACCGCGGGCTGCGCTCGCAGTACATCCCCGATCCGACGGCCGAGGTGGGCCACTGCGTCCACCGCATCGCCATGAACGCCTCGCGCCCGGACGTGCTGTTCATGCAGAAGCACTGGGACGTCATGCGCTCGGACGACGCGGGCGACTCGTGGCGGGAGGTGAGCGGCAATCTGCCCACCGATTTCGGCTTCGTGATCGACGTCCACGCGCACGAGCCGGAGACGGTCTACGTCGTCCCCATCAAGAGCGACTCGGAGCACTTTCCGCTCGAGGGCCAGTTGCGCGTGTACCGCAGCCGCACCGGCGGCAACGAATGGGAGGCGCTGACCCAGGGGCTGCCACAGCGCGACTGCTACGTCAACGTACTGCGCGACGCGATGGCCATCGACGCGCTCGAGCCGTGCGGCGTGTACTTCGGCACGACGGGCGGGCAGGTGTACGGGTCCGCCGACTCGGGCGACAGCTGGGCCCCGATCGTCCGCGATCTGCCCGCCGTGCTGTCGGTCGAGGTGCAGACGCTGCGATGATCCGCGTGGTGCTCCCGCCCCATCTGCGGACGCTGGCCCGGGTCAAGGGCGAGGTGACGCTCGAGGTCCCGGGCCGCGTCACGCGAGCGGCCGTGCTCGACGCGCTGGAAGCGAGCTATCCTATGCTGCGCGGCACGATCCGCGAGCACGTCACGCAGCAGCGGCGACCGTTCCTGCGATTCTTTGCCTGCGAGCGGGATCTGACCCACGAGCCGCCCGACGCCCCGCTGCCCGAGGCGGTGACATCAGGGGCGGAGCCGTTTCTCGTCGTGGGGGCCATTGCCGGCGGCTAGCCCGGCAGGGAGGGAGGGCACCGTTGTGCGGTACATGCTGCTGATCTACGCGGACGAGCGGACCCTGAGTGACAGCGAGCGAGAGCGCTGTTACCGCGAGTCGACCGAGCTCGCCCACGAGCTCCAGGCCGCGGGCCAGTATCGCGCCGCCGCCCCACTCGAACCCACCTCCGCGGCGACCAGTGTCCGAGTACGCGACGGCAAACGGGTGGTGATCGACGGTCCGTTCGCGGAGACGAAAGAGCACCTCGGCGGGTACTTCCTGATCGATGCGAAGGATCTCGACGACGCGATCGCCATCGCCGCGCGGATTCCCATGGCCCGTCGCGGCACGATCGAGGTCCGGCCGGTCATCCACCTAGCGGACCTGCCAACGGACTAGCGCGCCGCGGCGGCGGACCACCGTCGTGGCGGACGGGCGGATGGCGAGACCTACACGACGAGTACTGCCGCCGCCCGCAGATCGAGGGTCAACTCGCCGCCTGCAGTTGCGATGCTCCGAAACCTGACCGGCTCGCCAACGCCAAGATCGGGGGTGACGTATGAAGCAGAAGATGACCGAGCTGTTCCAAGCGCAACTGGACCAGGAGGCCGCCCGCACGCGGCGCACCCTGGAACGCGCGCCCGAGGGGCGTGACGACTGGAAGCCGCATGCCAAGTCGATGCCGCTGGGCCGCCTGGCCATGATGGTCGCCAAAATGCCGTCGTGGCTGGCGCTGATCATCAACCGCGACGAGTTGGACCTGAGCCCGCCCGGCGGCTCCCACATCAGCCAGCGGCCGCTCCGCACCCGAAGCGAGTTGCTCCAGGCGCTCGACGAGGGCGTCGCCGAGGCGCGGCAAGCGTTGGCGAACACGAGCGATGAGCATTTGCTGAAACCGTGGCGCCTGCGCGTCGCCGGCCGCGTGGTGAGTGAGGACCCCCGCTACGTCGTGGTGCGCGACACGTTCATGCACCTGTCGCATCATCGCGGCCAGTTGACCGTCTACCTCCGTCTCACCGACCAGCCCGTCCCGGCGATCTACGGCCCGTCAGCCGACGATGCACGATTCGACTAGCGCCCGGCCCCGATCCGGCCCAGATGCGCTGGGCGTGTCTCGCGGTCCGAGGCAGGGCCCGAAGTGACTGCCGTGTCGGACTCCGATACCCATCGGGCGATCGACGCGGTCTGGAGGATCGAATCGGCCAAGCTGATCGCCGGTCTCACGCGGATCGTACGGGACGTCGGGTTGGCCGAGGATCTCGCGCAGGACGCGCTCGTCGCGGCGCTGGAGCGCTGGCCCGAGTCCGGCGTGCCGGATAATCCGGGCGCCTGGCTCATGGCCACCGCGAAGCATCGCGCCATCGACCTGTTCCGCCGCGGCAAGCTGTCCGAGCGCAAGTACGAGCAGCTCGGTCACGAGCTCGAGGCGCGGCAGCGGAGCCCCGAGCCCGAGCTCGACGCCGCGATTGACGATCACGTGGGCGACGACCTGCTGGGGCTCATGTTCACCGCCTGTCATCCGGTGCTTTCGACCGAGGCCCGCGTGGCGCTGACGCTCCGCTTGCTCGGGGGTCTCACGACCGCGGAGATCGCCCGGGCGTTCCTCGTTCCCGAAGCGACCGTGGCGCAGCGCATCGTTCGGGCCAAACGGACCCTCGCTGAGGCGCACGTCCCCTTCGAGGTGCCGCGCGGGGCCGCGCTCACCGCCCGGCTGTCGTCGGTGCTCGAGGTGCTCTACCTCGTGTTCAACGAAGGCTACGCGGCCACGGCTGGAGAGGACTGGATGCGACCCGCCCTGTGCGAGGAAGCGCTGCGGCTCGGCCGCATTCTGGCGGAGCTCGTGCCGCAGGAGCCGGAGGTCCACGGCCTCGTCGCGTTGATGGAAATCCAGGCGTCACGCGTGGGAGCGCGGACCGGCCCGTCGGGAGAGCCGATCCTGCTTCTCGATCAAGACCGCACGCGCTGGAACCACCTCCTAATCCGTCGCGGCCTCGCTGCCCTGGAGCGGACCGAGGCGGCGGGCGGCGCGCTGGGCCCCTATGCGCTGCAGGCCGCCATCGCCGCCTGTCACGCGCGCGCGCACACCGCGGCCGAGACCGACTGGGCGCGGGTTGTGGCGCTGTACGACGCTCTGGCCGAGCTCACGCCATCCCCCGTCGTCGAACTGAATCGCGCCGTCGCGGTCGCCATGGCCTTCGGTCCCACCGCCGGCCTCGAGCTGGTCGACCGGCTGACCGCCGAGCCCGCGCTCAAGAGCTACCATCTGCTGCCGAGCGTGCGCGGCGACCTCTTGGCCAAGCTCGGCCGCTTTGGCGAAGCGTCCCGAGAGTTCGAGCGCGCGGCGTCGCTGACCCGCAACGCCCGCGAGCGGGAGTTCCTGCTGCAGCGTGCCGCGGTGTGCACCCGGGAATCGCTACCCCATCATCCACAGGAGTCCTAATGCCCCCCACCATGACCAACGGCAAGATCTGCTACGTGGAAATCCCCGCGGTCGACCTCCGGCGTTCGATCGCGTTCTATACCGAGGTGTTCGGCTGGAAGGTCAGGCAGCGCGGCAACGGCTCCACCGCCTTCGACGACACGACGGGGGAAGTGAGCGGCACGTGGGTCACCGGCCGGCCGCCATCGTCGCAACCGGGCCTGCTCCTCTACATCATGGTCGATAGCGTGGCCGCGACCGTTGACGCCGTGAAGGCGCACGGCGGCACCATCGTGCAACCGATCGGCGCCGATGCGCCCGAGGTGACGGCGCGGTTTCGCGATCCCGGGGGCAATGTGATCGGCCTGTACCAACAGCCCAGCCGCTAGGCACCAGGCGGCGCCGTGAGCCTCGCGCCTGTCAGGCGGCTCCTGGTGAGAAGGTCTCGACCACCTCATACATTCCCATCTCAAACCTCGCGAGCGCGACTGCCTGCTGCAGGTACGGCGAAGCAG
>WNFJ01264677.1_pt1 | contig 15453 bp, 14 predicted proteins | sample 5400461 | NCBI WGS metagenome assembly WNFJ01 (sample SAMN13153349, study PRJNA577476) | soil metagenome | isolation source: 115 cm saprolite on Douglas fir-dominated hillslope | place: USA:California | collected 2013-09-17 | reverse complement strand
CCGTGTCGGTGGCGGGGAGGGTGATGGCGTACCGCTCCATCAGGTCATCGGGGTTGGTGCGGTTACGGCGATGCCGGATGAGGAATTCCTCGTACCGCTTCTCGTCGAAAGGCATGGGCCGGCTACGTGCTCAGGGCCAGGCTGGCTACGTTGGCCTTCGCCTCGGCCATCTGCTCCTCGGACAGGACGCTGATCCGGACCGACATCTCGAGCTCCTTGCCGCTCGTCGGCTCGACGGCGACCAGGCTGACCGTGCCCTCCGCGTCGACGCCCATGGTGATGTCCACGGGTGATCCGGCGGGCAGGGCGAACGGCGCCAGGCCCTCGATCACCCCGGCGTCGTCGACGCGGTGGTTGGCCGACAGCTCACCGTCGGGGACGGCCCCGGCCTGCTCCCAGATTTCGATCTCGATCGACTCCTGGCGCGCGACCGCTGTGCTGGGCGTGAACTTCTCGGCCCGGAAGGGCAGCTGGGTCTGCGCCGCGATGACGTGCTTGATGTACGACGCCCCGTCGGGGTCGTCTTCCCAGTTCGGCCTGCTGGTGTCCAGGAGCTTGATGCCCACCGCCTTCGGCAGCACGTTGACCACCGTCTTCTTCGCGAACTTCTCGACCTGCGCCTCGTCCAGGCCGGTCCGCGCGGCGACGGCCCGGACGGCCTCGGGGGTCACCGGGCCGGGGGCCAGGCTGGCCGCCGGGTCGGCGGCGGTGTCCGCGGACTGGCCGCCCTCGGCGCCAGCCTCGACGAAGCGGACGGTCTGGCCCGCCGCGTACAGCGCGGCGCCCTTGGCCACGGCGAGGTTGGGGTCGGCGAGCTTGGGGTTCCAGGGGTACTCCCGCCTGAGCCGCCCGGCCACGGCGGGCATCCAGCTGGACCCGCCGACCAGCAGCAGCTCGCTGATCCTGCCCCTGACCCCGGGATACAGCTTGTCCGCTTCCGTCAGTGTCCGGTCGGTGATGCGGATGGTTTCCTCGAGCAGTTCGGCGGTCATGTCCTCGAACTGCTGGCGGGTCACGGTGATCTTGACGGCGGTGCCGGTGTGGCGGTGGATGATGGTCTTGGATTCGGCCTTGGACAGCGCCTGCTTGGTGTTCTCGGCCAGCATCCGAAGTTCCTGCAGCACCCCCTCGTCGTCCAGGATCGAGTCGTCGCCGGTCTGCTCGACGGTCTGCGCGATGATGTGGTCGAACAGCATCTCGTCCCAGTCGGCACCGCCCAGGATGTGGTTGCCGCCGACCGCGAGCACCTCGATGGCATCCTCGGTCATCTTGATCAGGCTGATGTCGAACGTGCCGCCGCCCAGGTCATAGACCAGGAACGTGGTCCCGTCCGCGCTGCCGGTCACTCCGTAGTGCAAGGCGGCGGCGACCGGTTCCGGGACGATCCCGATGACCTTCAGTCCCGCGATCTCCCCGGCCTTCTTGGTGGCGTCCTTCTCCAGCAGGCCGAAGTAGGCCGGCACGGTGATCACGACCTCATGCACAGACCGCCCGGTGGCCTCAGCCGCGTCCTTGGCCAGCGCGCCCAGGATCAGCGCGGAGACCGACGGCGGCGTGTACTCCTTGCCGAAGAACGCCCGGCTGTAGTCCTTGGAGCCCATCTCCCGCTTGATCAGCGAGACCACCTGATCAGGGGAGACCCCGGCCGACTCCTTGGCGACCTTGCCCACCACGACGTTGGTCTCGCTCTCGAAGTACACCACCGACGGCGTCGTGTCATCGCCGTAGCTGTTCCGGGTGACCGCCGGGCGGCCCGTCTCATCGATGTAGGCCACCACCGAATAGGTGGTGCCGAGGTCGATGCCGAAGATTCCCTGCTGCGGCTCGTTCACTGTTCTCCCTTCGTGGCCGCGAATACGGTGACCTCCGCGGGCGCAATCGGACTGTTCGCCTCGATGTCCAGGTAGCCGTCGTGCCGCACGTGAGCGATCCGGCCCGTCTGGGCGGGATCGGCCGAGGCCTGGCCGGCCACGCGGCGGTGCATCCGCGGGTCGAACGGCTCACCGTCATCCGGTGCGTAGGTAATAACCCCGTTGCTCTCCAGCGTGAGCTGGATGCTTTCCGCGTAAGAAAGCAGCAATTCCGCGGCCTTGGCCGCGTCGTAGTCCGTGGGCAGATCGGCTGCCTGCCTCAGCAGGTCATTGCGGAGCCGGCACACGTCGGTCAGCAGCGGGCGGAGCAATCCGCGCCGTTCCCCCCTGCGGAGCACTTCCACTTCGGACCGCAGGTGGTCGATGACGCCTTCGCGCTGCTCAGCCCGGGCGTGGTAGCGCTGGGACGAATCGGCGAGGTCTCGCAGCGCTCCGTGAATCTCGCCCATCACGCGGCTCTCGGATCGTTCCCCTCCGGTCTCCGCCGCGCCATCTCCGCTTCCCGGCGCCGCCTCGTCAGCGCCGCCGGAGTCAGCGTCAGCCACTACCTCCGGGATGCCTGCTTCTTCCAGCTCCCTGACTGAACTGGTCTCCGGTGTCACGTCTGCTCCTTCCTGCTGTTCGCAGCAAACTTCTGTCACGCACGCCCGACCGCCGCTAGCGGGAAGCTCACGCGCGTCTGCGATCATGTGGCGAATGCCCGGGCAGCCCGGTAGAAACTCAAGACAACGCACCTGATTGAATGCGTAAATTCCCGATTGCGGGAAATGGGGCAGGTGTGACAAATATGGATCAACTCGTCGACGGGCCGGCCAGCGCAGCGTGATTGAGCGCGCAGGCCAGCGCGCCGTACAGCGTCAGCCGATAATCACCAATGCCACCCCCACGCCGTGCATGACCCGCGCGGTGCGTAAGCCATGCCGAGGATTAAGCGTGCCGCCCTAGACGTCCTTGCCGACCATCTCCCATGGCATGCATGGACCGTATATTTCTATGCCGGTCACGTGGTGATAGGCAAGACTTTTAGGGAAAATGTCGCAAACCCGTTGGTCATCCAGGAAAAGAACTGCCAGTTCAGCGTGTAAAACCGGGTGATTTGTGGAAAACTTCCGGTGAAAGCGTGACTGCCAGCGTGGAGGACTGTGGATATGGGACGCCCGCAGAAGCCGCTGGACCGGGACGGCTCGCCGGTGCGCGAGTTCGCGTTCTGGCTTCGTGATCTGCGCAGACGCTCGGGCCTGACCTACGACCAGCTCGGCAGGAAGTCCCGGTATGCGACCAGCACGGTGCAGAGCGCCGCCGCCGGTAAGCGCCTGCCCACCTTGAAGGTCACCTTAGCGTTCGTCCGAGCCTGCGAAGGCGACCTGCGACAGTGGCGGGAGTACTGGACGCAGGTCAGGCGTCTGCTGGACGGGGGAGTCCCATCCGGGGTCAGCCGGTCGGTGGCGCCGCCGTGGGCCCGCGGGCCGCAGCTGGGTAACCTAGGCGCCGTCTCGCCTCCCGCCTGGGACGCCGATGAGGCGGACGGCTGGTTCACCGAGTCGTTCAGCGCGCTCCTGCGCTTGGACGCCGACCCGATCGAGGTTTTCGAGCGCCGGGTAGTGGTGGCCACCGCCGACGGCCTGAGCGAGATCGTGACCTCGGTCAGCCTTCCTCGCCATCCACAGGACGCCGGTCAGGACCGCGAACTGGCATGGGAGCTGCTCTATGGCGGGTCGGTCGAACGCCGCAGGCAGCCCTATGACGGCTATTTCCAGAGTGCGATCATCCTGCCCAGGCCGCTGCGCGCCGGCGAGCGCCACGAGTACGCCATGCGGCTGACGATACCGCCAGGCCAGCGCGTGACGCCGCATTACGTGCACGTCCCGTACCGGCGCAGCGACTATTTCGAGCTGCGGGTGCGGTTCAACCCTGACCGCCCGCCGGAATGCGTCTGGATCCTCCGCGACGCTCCGGCCGCGCGGATATACCAGGGCGCGCCGACAGCAGAAACCGTGATCCCGGATCGCTTCGGCGAGATCACGATCAGCTTCCGCGACATGCGGCCGGGCCTTGGCTATGGTGTCCGCTGGGCGGAAGCCGGCGGGAATTCGCCCGGATTACGCCCCGGTTCCGGCCGGTCAGCCAGCCGCGGCTCCCGCGGGCTCGGGAAATTCAGCCACACTACCGAGCATGGCAAGCACCGGCCCGGACCGCAACAAGCGCTCGCGGTGAGCGTCAAAACGGATAAATTACGCAATTTGACCAGGTGGTCTTTTCCCGCGACCATGCGGGTATCGTGGTGCCCGGTCGAATTATGCGGTATTTCGTCCGGCTGGGGGGATAGACCGTGACTGACGACGTCCAGGATAGGGAGCCGGCAGATCCGTTGCTCACGGCGGTCGGCGAGATGCGGGCCACCATCGGGCTGCTGGTTTCCCAGCCAGCCAGGGTCGTCGTCTACCGGTTCGCCGGCGCACCCTCCGACAAGCCAGGCGAGCGGGCCGGGTGACCAAATGGTAACGACGCATTTCACCGAGGCACGGCTGGCGGCGCTGCAGGACGAGCTAGCCACGGCGGCGTCGACGGCTGAGCGCATCCCCGTGCTCGCAGCGATGATCGAGCTAGCGGCAGAGCAGGTCGCGTCGGGCGAGGCGGACCTGGCCCGCTCGCTGCTCAGCCGGGTTCTCGCCGAGCTCCAGGCCGCCGCCGCTGACCTGGAGTCCGCCGCCGGGCCGCCGGCCGCTACCGCCGGCCTGCCGGACGGCGGCGGCGACTACCTCATGGTGCTTCTCCTGCAAGCCGAGGCGTCCCTGCTTCGCGACGGCGACACCGGTTCTGTCCGGGATCTCGACATCGGCATCGACTGCCTCAGGCGACTGCGCGAACGGCTGCCCGCTGACGAGCCGGCTCGCGTCGAGGTCGACGCCATGCTCGCCGGCGCTCTCATGACGCGGATGGGCCGGGCGGGCGGCCGGCGCGCCGACGTCGACGAGGCCGGCGCGCTGCTTGCGTCGCTGCTCGAATTGATGGACGCCGACGACCCAGGCCGCCGCCGGATCATCTCGGCCCTGGCTCTCCAGCGGGCCACGCGCTACGCCGGATACGACGGCACCGCGGCGGACCGCGAAGCGGCCCTGCGCTATGCGGCCGAGGTCATCCAGCCCGAGGCGAACGGCGGCCCGGGCGCGGATGGCGGCCTGGACGCGGATGGCGGCCTGGACGCGGCGGACAACGACCCGGACGAGCCGGCGGCCGGCGGCCATCTGGTGACCGCCTGGATGACTCTCATCCGGCAGCTCACCTCCGCGCAGCGCTCGGCCATGCTGCGGCGGGCGGATCTCGAGGCCGCCCAGCGTGGCGGGACGGCGGCCGCGCTGCTGGCTGAGCTGGGCACCCTGGAGGTCGCGCCCGCCGACGCCGAGACCGCGATCGGCCACCTGCGCCAGATCCCTGCCGGGGCCGCCCGCGACGCGCTCGGCGGCCTGGTACCCATGCTCTGGGGCATCGCCCTGTTCGTCATACTCCGCGCGGGCGGTCCGGGCGGCGACGTGCCACGAGTCGCCGACGAGTTGCGGCGCGCCGCCTCCGCCTTGCCCGCCGACACCGCCGAGCCCGGTGAGCTGCTGGCCATGCGCGCCGCGCTGCTGGCGGCCGCGGGCGCTGCGGAACCGGGCGCGGCCGGAATGGGACCGCCGGTCACGGACGCCCTCAACGAAGCGGTGGCGCGGCTGCCCGTCGGCCATCCCGTGCGGACTGCCGAGCTCGGCCTGCTGCAGCAGGCCCTGGGCAGCCAGGTGAGCGGCGCCATCACGGCGGATGATCCCGCGGGGCGGCTCGAAGACATCGTGACGGCGCTTGACCGCATGCCGAGCGGTGACCCTGAGGCAGCCCGCACAGTGGCCACTATCGGCCTGCAGGTACTGGGCGCGGGAGCGTCACACCGGTCCGTGCTGAAGCAGCACCGGCTGTCGGCCCAGCTGGAACAGGTGATCGGCCGACTCGCGCCAGATGATCCTGTGCGGCCCATGACCCAGTGCATGTACTTGGCCATGGCATCGCTGCGAGCCAACATGGAGCACCGGCGGGACCTCGCCGACAGCGCCGTCGCCGGGCTGATGAGCCTCGCGGACTCGGTGCCGGCCGACAACCCCTGGCGGCCGTACCTGTTCGCCAGCGTGGGATTCGCCTTAGTCGACCTCCATGGCATGGGCGGCGAGATACGCCACCTAGACCAGGCGGACGAGTATGTCCGCCGGGCCTTCGAGGCGATCGATCCGGCCGGCCCCTACGCGGAAGGAACCCCCGGCCACGGCTCCTTGCTGTTCTTGCGCGGACATCTCACGGTCCTGCGCTACTACTACGATCGCGACTCGGCACGGCTGCCGGAGGCTCTCGCCTGCCTGGAGCGGGCGGTCGAGCTCGTCGGCTCAGACAACCCGGTGTCGTCTTTCATGATCTCTACGATCCAGACGGCGCGGACCATGCAGGCAAGGATGGCGGCTCCGGCGGAAGGCATGTTCGTCGGAGCCGATGAGAAGGTGGCCTTTGACGTCATGCTGGCCACGGCCGAGCAGATCGGCAGTGACCATCCCGAGTACCCGCTGCTGCTGGCGCAGGGCGCCGGGGGCCTCATGCTCCGCGGACTCGCCGCACATGACCGCGAGCTGATCAACCGCGCGATCCCCGGGCTGGCGAATGCGTCCTCGGTGCCCGGCTTGGCGGCCCGCGAGCGTACCCCGCTGCTGGAGGGGCACGGATTCGCGCTGCTCACCCGGTACGCCCTCACCGGGAGCCAGCGAGACCTCAGCAACGCGATCGACCGGCTGGAGGAGGCCAGGCGCGCGGTCGAGCAGGAGCCGGGCAGCCCGAATGCGGCCAGTGTCCTACAGCGGCTCGCCAGCGCCTACCGCGCGCGAGGCGACCAGGCACGCGGTGACGTCGACCGGGCGGCCGCACTCGGGCTCGCGGGCCTGCAAGAGCTCGTCGGTGACGTGCTCATGCAGGACACCGACGAGAACGCTCTCTACCGGGCGCGGCAGGGGACCAACGAGGCGACCGAGATGGCCCGCTGGCTCCTGGAGCGTGACCGGGCCACCGAGGCCGTGAGCGCGCTCGAACTCGGCCGCGGCATGGTGCTGCACGCCGCCTCGTCCGGCGCCGGGGTGGAAACCGCGCTGCGGGAGTCGGGTCACGCCGACCTGGCGGAGGAGTGGGTGAGCGCGGCGGCCGACGACAGCGACCTGCGGTACCGGACGATGCTGGCCCTCGAGCAGTCTCCGGCCCAAGCCCGGCTGCTGTCCCCCCCGTCCGCCGCAGACATCGCCGCCACGCTCACCCATGTCGGCGCGGACGCACTGGTCTACCTGCTCCCGCAGGAAGAGTGCGGACACGGCCTCGCCGTGCTCGTTGACCGGGACGCGGCGGTCCTGATGCTGCCGCTTCCCGGGCTGAAAGCCGGGGCTGACAGCCCGGTCGGTGACTTTCTCGCCGCTCGGCGGTCCGCCGAGGCCGCGATGGCGGTCCCCGGCAGGTCAGCAAAGGCCGCGGCGGAGGCGGCCGCCAGGCCATTCTGGCTGGCCGCTCTGGGCGCGCTGTGCGACTGGGCGTGGCGGGTCGCCCTCGGGCGAGTGTTCAGCGCCGTCCCGGCCGGCGCCGGGAGGGAACCGCGCATCGTGCTGGTGCCGGGCGCAGAGCTGGGCCTGGTGCCCTGGCACGCGGCGCGCTGCCCGGGCGACCTCAGGTACGCCTGCCAGGGGGCGATCATCTCCTACGCGGCCTCGGCGCGTCAGTTCGTCGACGCGGCCCGGCGCCGCCCCCGGCCGTGGGCGGAGGAGCCGGTGCTCATCTCCGATTCCTCGCCCTCGCTGTACATCACGGCGGTGGGTGTCGCCGGCCTGCAGGCCGACCACTACGCGAAGGCTAAGGTATTCGGCTACGCGCACACCCGGTTGGACGTGGCGGTGCCGGGCGCGGCCGCCGCGACACCCGGCGACGTGCTCGCCGCCCTGCCGCACGCGGGCCATCCGGGGGCCTCGCTACTGCACATCGGCTGTCACGGAGAGGTGGAGGTGCCCGTCCTCAACTCCAGCCTTCTGCTCGGCGCGGGCAAGGACGGCGAAAGGATCAGGATTGAGGTACGGGACATCCTCCAGCGGGCCAGGCAGGGAAGGAGCGCGCCCGGCGTGGCCGCCGGCGGCCTGGTCGTCCTGGCCTCCTGCTTCAGCGGCGCGACCGAAACCGACTACGACGAGGCGCTCACGCTCACCACGGCGTTCCTGTCCGCCGGCGCCATCGGGGTCGTCGGAGCGGGCTGGATGGTCGGAGAAGCCGAGACCGCGGTGTTCATGACCCTGTTCCACCACTTCCTGAACGGCAGCCACCCGAGCCCGGCCAGCGCGCTACGCGAGACCCAGCTGTGGATGCTCGACACCTCACGCGACGTACCTGGCGGACTCCCGGACGCGATCCGGCAGGAGGCCGCCTTGGCGCGCGAGTCCGGCGTCAACCCGTACGCCAGTCCCGAGGCCTGGGCCGGCTTCTCGTACCAGGGCCGGTGACCGTGCCCGCTGACCAACCCCTGTGAGGTGACATGGCTTTCGGAATCGACCTCGGCACCACTCACTCCTGTGTGGCGCGCATTGACGGCGCGGGCAGGCCTGTGATTATCAAGAGCGCGATCGGAGAGGACCTCACGCCGTCCGCGGTGTACTTCGAGTCGCGCGAGCACGCGATCGTGGGGCGGGCGGCGAAGGACCACGCGCTGATCGCGCCCGACCTCGTGGCCCAGTGCGTGAAACGCGACATGGGGACGGACGCGGAGTACACCTACCACGGCGAACGGCACACGCCGGAGACCGTGTCCGCGCTGATCCTGTCCGAACTGGCCCGCGCCGTGCGGGAGAACACGGGCGAGGAAGTCCGGGACGTGGTGATCACCGTTCCGGCGTATTTCGGGGTCGCCGAGCAGGAGGCCACCAGGCGCGCGGGAAAGCTGGCGGGCCTCGTGGTGCTCGACGTGCTCGCCGAGCCGGTCGCGGCCGCCCTGCACTATCAGGCCGTCACCCGCTCGTCCGGCGGCCTGCGGCACATCCTGGTGTACGACCTGGGTGGGGGAACGTTCGACACCACCGTGATCCGGCTGGACGGTGACAAGGTGTCCGTCGTCTGCACCGACGGCGATCCGCGGCTCGGTGGCGCGGACTGGGACGAGGCGATCGCGGGGTACTGCCTCGGTCAGTTCATGCGGGAGCATCCCGGCTCCCGCGCCGACGAGGATAAGCAGTTCCGGCAGGACCTGCTCATCAATGCCGAGCGGCTGAAGAAGGACCTGAGCATGGCCGAATCCAAGCGCTACATCATGCGGGCAGGCGGCGCGGTCACGCGGGTGGAGCTCACTCGGGCCAGGGTGGAGGAACTCACCGCGGGCCTGCTGGAGCGGACGGTCACGGTGACCGAGCGGACGATCACGAAGGCCCAACGCAAGGGCGTGGACCGGTTCGATGACATCCTGCTGGTGGGAGGCATGACGAGGGCTCAGGCCGTCACCCGGATCCTCAAGGAGCGACTGGGCCTGGACGCGCATCACCACGAGCCTGACCTCGCCGTGGCTGAAGGCGCCGCGCAGTACGCGCTGGTCTGCGCGGTCCGCGCGGAAGCCGGGCAAGCGGCCACGCCGGAGCGGGTCGCGGCCATGACCGGGCTGACGGTCCCGCAAGCCGAACGTCTGGCCGCCACCAGGGTGGCGACGGTCGTGCCGCGCGCGTTCGGCGTGAAGTCGATCGACGGCCGGGATCCGCTGGCCTTGACCGATCCGGTCCGGGCTCGCCAGATCATCGTGCACCTGCTGCCGGCCAACACCGAGCTACCGACGGACACAGGCCCGTTCACGTTCCATACCAGCCTCGACAACCAGCGGTTCGTCGGAATCGAGGTGTGGGAGCAGGCCGGACAGGTGGAGTCGGAGGATCTGGCCGAGAACCGGAAGGTCGGCGAGGGCATGCTGCGGAACCTGCCGCCGCGGCTTCCCGCGCAGACGCCGATCGAGGTCACCTTCTACATGTCGGAGACCGGGCTGCTCACCGTCGAGGCGACCGAACCGCGATCCGGCAGCGACCTGCGGTTCGAGCTGCAGATCGGCGGCCTTGACCAGGCGGGCATGGAAAAAGCGCGGCAATCGGTCGCGCGCTACAGGGTGAGCGGGGAAGCGGATGGCTGTTGAGGACGCCCTCGTGGCCCGTAGACGGCGGATCTTACGGCTGCCGCGCCGGTGACGGGGGCGGGACCGGCCCGCGGGTGTGGCCGGAGGTCGGTGATGCGATGGTGTCGTCCGCTGCCACCTGGACTGTCAGGTCGAGTCCGAGCCCGGATAGTTCCAGCCGGATGGTGTCGCCGGCCGTGAGCGGCCCTACGCCGGCCGGGGTGCCGGTGGTGATTACGTCTCCCGGGTGGAGGGTCGTGACCGAGGATGCGTAGGACACCAGCCGCGCCACGCCCCAGATCAGGTCGCGGGCGCTGGCCTTCTGACGTAGCTCGCCGGACACCCAGCAGCGCAGCTCCACGTGGTCAGGGTTCCCGAACTCGTCGGCGGTCACCAGTACCGGTCCCATCGGGGTGAAGGTGTCAAAGGATTTCCGGGCCGAACGGTCCTCACCGCCGCGCATCGTGATGTCGAGCAGCCCGGTGTAGCCGAATACATGCGACAGCGCGTCCTTCTCGCTGACCCGCCGCGCGGTCCGGCCGATCACCAGCGCGAGCTCGCCCTCCTGGTCGAAGCGCCGGTCATGGTAAGGAAGCTGGATGGTTCCGCCGGGATCAAGCAGGGACGACGGGGCCTTGAGGAAGAACCCGAGCGCGCCGACCTGGGTATCGACGTTCATCTCTGCCTGGTGATCCCTTTACCAGTCGCATTCATTTCTCCTCGTCAGCTGGCCCGCACCGGCAGCAGGTTGCCGGTGCCGCCGCCCGCCGCTCCCTGCCAGGGGTCGCGGTCGTCATCCGGCGTCGTCCACCAGCACGTCCTGCTGCGGTGCTTTTTCTGTGCGGCCGAGGCCGAGCGCGTCGAGCGTCGGCTGGTCGGAAAAGAGGAACAGGTCGGCGTCGTCGGCGGCCTCGTGATCGACCGCCGCCCACGACGGCGTGACGAACATGTCTCCCGCTGTCCAGCGGAAGCGGCGCCCGTCAATCACGGTCGCGCCCGATCCGCGGTAGACGACCCAGATCCCGCTGCCGGTCGTCCGGACCGTCCCAGTGCGGCCCCCGGAGAGCACCCGGTGCATTTCCGCGCGCACCGTCGGCATGATATCCCGCCCGGTTGCGGGGTGTGCCGGTGCGCGGGCGCGAGTTCCCCGCCGCCGAGGAACTGCACCGCGCCCCACAGCGTGTGCGTGGCGAACGGCAGCCCGGCTAGATCCGGGTGTGCCAGCGAAAGCACCCTGCGGTCCCCGCCCCGCTCGATGCCGACCAGATCACCGGATCGCTCCGCGAGATCCCGCAACGCCTTCCACCGCCAGATATGCGGCGTAAGCCGGTTGGGCGTCGGGGTCAGCAGACCAGGCTGCACCCACAACGGCTGCAGGTCGGCCGCCGCCAGGTCGGCGTACAGACCGTCCACGTCCGGGGCGTCGTCATGGAATCGGGTGGTAGCCATTACTCTCCTTCGCAGATGCCGTCCCGGCCTGGTACCGGTAAAGCCAGTCCAGGTCGGTGTAGTCGTGCCGGTCGCGCCGGGTGAAGATCCTGTCGCGCAGCAACGGGATGACCGGGCCGTCGTCGTGCCAGATCAGGCCCCAGGTCCGGGCGGCGCGCTGGATCAGCGCGGTGCGCGGGATGCGTTCGGCCTGATAGGCGGCGAAGGCCTTGACGATGTCGCCGTCGTACTCGGTGAGCTGGCGGGCCAGGCAGCCGGCGTCCTCGATGGCCTGGCATGCGCCCTGCGCGAGATATTGCACCATGGGGTGCGCGGCGTCGCCAAGCAAGGTGATCCGGCCGGTGGTCCAGTTGTCCAGCGGTTCCCGGTCGTACATCACCCACCGGCGGTCGCGGTTGACCAGGGCCACCGCTGCGCGCACCGGGTCGCACGAGGTGGCGAAGCTCTCCTCCAGCTCGGCCGGAGTACCCCAGCTGTCGGTCAGCTCGGCGTCGCGCGCGTAGCGCCAGCTGCGGAACACGGCGACCTGGTTGTACAGCTCGCCGCGGCGGATCGGGTACTGCACTAGGTGCTTGTACGGCCCGATCCAGATGATCTCGTCCTCCGGTCCGGCCGGAATGCCGTCCTCACCCGCTGGCAGCGCTATATCGGTTACCGGCAGGGCGCCGCGATAGGCGACGAACTTGTCGGTGATGGGGTGGTCGTCGCAGACCAGCTGGCGGGCTGTCGACCACAGGCCGTCGGCGCCGCCGTCCTGCCAGAGGAGACCGACCCGCAGCTCTACCTGTCGAGGAACAGGCAGCCACAGCCGTTCCACCTGATCTGCTCGAAGGACAACGTGCTGAGCCAGCTGTCCGGGGCAGTCCATGTCTACCTGCGAGACAGTTCGGTCAACCGGTTTCGGATGGACGTCGGCGACCACGTCTACATCCCGGCAGGCACGCCGCACCGGGTCGTACCGGTCGCGGAGGGCGTCATGCTCCGGTACCAGCCGCTGGAGGCCGGGCTGCAGGGCGCCGCGTGGTACTGCGACGGGTGCGACAGCGAGCTGCGCCGATACGAGTGGGAGCACGATAACGAGACTCCCGCCGTCCAGTGCTACGCCGCGGCCTGCACCCGGTTCTCCGCCGACGAGGCCGCGCGGACCTGCGGCAAGTGCGGGACGGTGGCCGCGCCGCTGGACCTGGCCGCGTTCGGCTGGCCGCTGGCCGAGGCATGATCGCTGAGCAGACTTTCCGGGACTTGATGGCCGCCGTATGCGCTCCGGTCACCGTCGTCACGGCCGCCGACGGCGGCCCGTTCGGCACGACGGTCAGCGCTTTTGCCTCGCTCTCACTGCGGCCGCCGATGATCACGGTGGCCTTGGACCGCGGCTCCCGCCTGCTGGAGCCGGTGTTCCGGACCAGGCGGTTCGGCGTGAATGTCCTCGGCCACAGCCAGGACGAGACAGCCCGCCTGTTCGCGCAGCGCTCGGTCGATCGCTTCGCGGCGGTCGACTGGCGTTACGACCATGGCCTGCCGCGGCTGTCCGAGGCGCCNNNCCTGCGAGCTAGCCCATGCGGTGCAGGGGGGCGACCACATGCTGCTGCTCGGCACGGTGTGCGAGGCCGAGACCCGGACTGCGCCACCGCTGGTCTACGGCCACCGTGCCTACGGCACCCATTCTGGCTTCGCCACCCGCCCGCGCCGCCCGATCACCGACCTGATCGCCGCATGCTCCCACTAAGGAGGAGTTATGACCGAACCAACTGCCGCGGAGCTCGTGGCCCAGGCGCGGGCGCTCCAGCCGCTGCTGCGTGAGCACGCGGCCAAGATCGACGCCGACCGCCGCGTGACCGCCGAGTGCATGGACGCCCTCGGTGCGGCCGGCCTGTTCAAGATCGCCGTGCCGAAGCGGTATGGCGGCTATGAGACAACGCTGCGCACGATGCTGGACGTATCGGCTGCGGTGGCCGAAGGCGACGGCTCGGCCGGCTGGGTAGTCGCGCTCACCAACGTGTGCAACTGGCTCGCCGCGCTGTTCCCCGCGCGGGCGCAGGACGAGGTGTTCGCCGACCCTGAGCCGCGCGTCACGGGGGTGCTGACTCCGTCCGCGACCACGCGCAAGGTGGACGGCGGCTGGCAGGTGTCGGGTCGGTGGTATTACAATTCCGGCTCCTGGTGGTCCACCTGGGCCGTGCTCGGCGTGCCGCTGACTGACGAGAGCGGCGAGGTCGTCGACCAGGGGCTCGTCCTGGTGCCGGCGGCCGACCTGACCATCGAGGACGTCTGGTTTGTCACCGGGATGAAGGGCACCGCGAGCAACTGCCTGGTAGCCACCGACATCTTCGTGCCGGCGCATCGCGTGATGTCGGTGCCGGCCGCGATCGAGGGCAGCTACCCGACGCCGTTCACCGGCGAGACGCTGTACCGGTCGGCCTTCGTGCCAGTGCTGACCCTGGTGCTGGCCGGCCCGCAGCTCGGCCTGGGCCGGGCGGCGCTGAACCTGGTCATCGACAAAGCGGCGAAGAAACCCATCTCCTACACGTTCTTCGAGACCCAGGCCGAATCAGTCGCCTTCCAGCTCCAGATGGCCGACGCCGCCACCAAGATCGACGCCGCCTCGCTGGTCTGCTACCGGGCAGCGGCCGACATCGACGACGCGGCGGCACGCGGCGACTACCTGGACTACCGGACCCGGGCGCGGGTCCGCGCCGACACCGGGTATGCGGTGCAGAACGTGGTCGAGGCGCTCACCATCTTGATGAACGCGCACGGGGCCGGCGGCTTCGCCGACGTGAGCCCGCTCCAACGGATCTGGCGGGACGCCAACGTCGCTGCCAGGCACGCCGTGGTCTCGCCGACGATCGGCTACGAGGTGTACGGCAAGGCCCTGCTCGGCGTGGAAGAGAAGATAACGCCGCTCGTCTGACATCTGGAGGACATCGTGGCCCTGCACCAGCTGACGTCATTCACCCTCGGGGTGCCCAATCCCGAGGAGACCGCGGCCTACTACCGGGAGTTCGGGCTCACCGACTCTGGCGACGGCTGGTTCGCCAGCCGCGACGGCGGCCGCCAGCTCCGGCTCGTCACCGCACCCACGCGGCGCCTGCTTGAGTTGCGGATCGGCGCGGACGATGCCGACGACCTATCCCGAGCGGCGTCCCGGCTGATCAGGCTGGGTATCGACGCCACCACCGACCCGGCCGCCGGGACGCTGACGGCCTGCGACCAGACCACGCGGGTCCGGGTCGTGCTCCAGGTCACGCCGCGGCTGAAGCAGCCGGTGACAGAGCCGACGCCCTACAACGGTCCCGGCCGGACAGAGCGGGCCGGAACCCGCGCCCCAGGGATCTTGCGCACGGGCCGGGTCAGTCCGCGCAAGCTCGGCCACGTGGTGATCGGTACTACCGACTTCGATGTCACCGCGGCATTCTTCCGTGACGGGCTGGGGCTGCAGGCGAGCGACTACATCAAGGACGCGGGCGCGTTCCTGCGGTGCTCCACCGATCACCACAACGTGCTGGTGCTGCGGGCGCCGGTGGTGTTCCCGCATCACTCGTCGTGGCAGGTCGAGGACATCGACGAGATCGGCCGTGGCGCCCAGAGCCTGCTGGCCGAGCATCCTGAACGCCACGTCTGGGGGCTCGGTCGCCACCATGCCGGATCCAACTTCTTCTACTACTTCAAAGACCCCTCCGGCACGTTCAGCGAGTACTACTCCGACATGGACTGCGTGCCAGAGGACCAGGTCTGGACGCCGGAGACCTTCGAGGGCGCCCTAGGCCTGTTCAACTGGGGTCCGCCGCCACCGCCGTCGTTCCTGCACCCGGACGACCTGACCGCCCTGATGGCCGGATCACACAGTGGCCGACGGCCGGTTTGATGAATATTCCGCGTTTCCAGGAAAAATATTCCGTGTCTCCGAGGCGTCAATACCGAGATTCCTCTGGTGTGGCCCGGGATCCACAACTG
>WNFJ01156404.1_pt3 | contig 15453 bp, 16 predicted proteins | sample 5400461 | NCBI WGS metagenome assembly WNFJ01 (sample SAMN13153349, study PRJNA577476) | soil metagenome | isolation source: 115 cm saprolite on Douglas fir-dominated hillslope | place: USA:California | collected 2013-09-17 | reverse complement strand
CGCCGGCCACAACGGGCTGCGCAGCATCACCGAGCGCCTCGGGCTGGCGGATTTTGTCCGCGTGCGCATCGGGATAGGCAAGGCGCCGCCTGGATTTCGCGGCGACGGGGCCGACTGGGTGCTCTCGAACTTCAACGCGGTCGAGCGGGCCGAGCTTTCCGAAGTCGTCGATACTGCGATGGACGCGATCGAGAGCGTCGTTCGGGACGGGGTGGCAGCGGCCATGACGCGTGTGAACACGCGAGCGGCGGGAAAGAGTTGACGAGTGGATCATTGACAGACAAATCGCGTGTCAGCGTCGCAGCCATGTTTCGCATCATTCACTCCGGGATGCACGAGTTGGGGTCGATCACCGGATTCGGATTCGGGTCAGGTAAGGCGCACGACGGAGTCCCGTCTCCTCGCTCAGCGTCTCTTCGCGAAAAGCAGCCCTCGGTCGGGCATGAGCCCGTCGGGTTCGAAGCGGGCGCTCAGACCAGCGCTCGAGAAGATCTCCACGAGGGCTCGTGGCTCGATGAGGCGGAGCTCGTGCTCCTCGATGAAGTATTCGACCTTGTCGCCTCGCCGCGCCACCAGCCAATGCATCTCGGTGATGCTCAAATCGCCCCGGATCTCGGTTACGCATTGACGGCAAATCTTGAGGTCGGGGTCGTCGAACGTTTGCATCAAAGGCGCTCCCGGCACGAAAACGGCGGGGTTGAGCCATGGCTCGACGACAATCAATCCCCCGGGCCGAACGGCGCGCGCGAACGCACGCGCCGCGCCGGCGATCTCGTCGTCGGTCTTCAGGTACCCGATCGAGGAGAAGAGACACAGGACGGCGTCGAAAAGCTCGGCGACCTCGAAGGTTTTCATGTCGGCGGCGAAGAGGTGCGCCAGAGGCAACTTGCGACGCGCGATGGCCAGCATCGCTGCGCTCTTGTCGAAACCGCTAACCCGATAGCGGGAGGTAAGAACCGTGAGGTAGTTACCGGTGCCGCATGCGGCCTCGAGCACGCGCGAGCCTTCGCTGATGCCCTCGCGGGCTAATAACCCGCGTAGCTTGTCGCATTCTGCCGGGTAGTTCTTCCACGCGTAGATCTTGTCGTAAAGGTCTGCCCGGTCCTCGTATAGGCTCTGTTTCTTCATTCTCCGAAAGTGAGAATATTCTTAGCACCATCGCAGGCGACGAAGGAACGAGGCAGGGGCTGGAGCCCACGGCCGCGTGCGTCTCCGGGTCGAAGCGCCTCACCGCGGTATAGAAGGACGCGCGGTGAAGAGCGGGGTGGCCATGGCGCGACCCTCAAGTAGAACCGCCGTTCCAGTCCCACTGAATTGACGAAACCCGTCCCTTTCGGGACGCTCGGCCGACCTGTGGCTGGACGCGCGATCCCCTTTGCACCACCTACCCCCCTCGGTTGCGGTCCCTTTGGCTTTCCTGATCGCTCAAACGGAGTCCGGTCGCTCAGATCAAGACTTCCTCGCGACGTGACAACAGCGCCTTCTGCTCGATCAAAACTTTTGTTTGCACCGACAAAAGGGCATGGCGCCCGTACAGAGGCTCGTTCGCCCGCGTGCACAGGGCGTGTCGACGGTAGAGCAGTTCTTTGCGACGTGTGTGAAGCGGGTGATGCCGCGACAAGACTTCTGAGCGACGCGACAACAGTTCTTCGTGCCCGATCAAGAGTTCTGATCGACGCGACAAAACTTCTTCGCAGGGTGACAAAGGCTTCTTGCGACGTGTGTGAAGCGGGTGATGCCGCGACAAGACTTCTGAGCGACGCGACAACAGTTCTTCGCAACGTGTGTGAAGCGGGTCGTGTCGGGACAAAACTTTTCTCTGCACGCGCACAAGCGCTCTGCACACGGGCGAAAGGGCTTTCGACACGCCGACACGGGCGTTGCACACGCCGAGACGGGCTTTGCACGCGGGCGATCGGGCTTTGCTCACTGGCGATCGAGCCGTGCTCACTGGTGATCGCGCTTTGCTCACTCGCTTCCGCGCTGTGCTCGCGGGCGCACGAGCTTTTGATCCGGCGACTCGAAGCTCGCACGCTTGCCGATGAACGTTGCAAACGGGCGAACGCGCGTTGGTCGCGGGCAAGTGGGCATTGCACACGGGCAAGAGCGCTTTGCACGCGGGGCGAACGAGCATTGCTGTGAGCGAGATTCGTGATGAACGCGTCGCACGCTTCGTGCTGCTCCTGCCAACTGGGTCGCAGGTCGGCAGGTTGTCACGAACCGACCGGCTGACGGGTGTGTCGCAACCGTTGGCGTGGGAGCGAAGTCCGACTTGGATGAAGCCGACGACCTTGCCGCCTGCTTCGGCAACCAAGACCACCAGGGGCAGGGTGCTCGGCTGCGTGCCGGCAAGGCGAGTAGTCGAGGATGAGGCGGAGCCTCACCGGGGAGATGAAAACGATGCGGTTGCGAGCGCGGGTGTTCCGTCTCGCGAGCCGGGGCTGGCAGGAGGTGGTGATGGATGGGTCCGCCGTGTGATGAAAGCGGACGAGTTCTCCGGCGCGCTGCGCCATTCGCGGCAAGTCGCGTTCGACCGCGCGACGGATGACGATTGGGTCCAGCATCGGGCCACCTTAGTTCGGCACGTGCATTTCCACAGCCTCGCATCTCGCCGCGACGTGGGACGGTCCGTACCTTCTCGCGCGAGGTCGCGGATGCGTTACTGGCGCGTGCCCGCTTTGCATTTTGCCCGCGGCGCGGGCTGTGACGATGCTCATCACTTCCGCGGCGCTCAAAGCGCGGTTGAAGATCGTGACTTCGTCGATGAGGCCGTCGAAAACGTATCCAGGGCCATCTCCCTTGCCGAGGCGGACGGGCAGGGCAGTCATTACCGCGGGCGGGCCCGCGAACCTGGCCGTGTGGCTCTGGGCGACGCCGTCCACCAGTGCGTCCAAAGGTGAACTCGTTGGGGCAGCCGGAATACGCATCCCTCCCGCAGGCGTCGCGAACACAGTGGCCAATTGGAAACCGGGAGATGCACTGATTCGAACAGGTCCTACGCCGGTGCTACGATCGCTGGGAGGCATGCTCTCCACTAGTCTTGGCGGGATGGATGTCGACTCCGGAGTCTCTTCAGCCTCCCACACTCGGCCACGCCGTTGCTTGATGCAAGAGGTCAAGGTCGCAGTCTGGGCCATGCTGCTGTTGATCCCTGCCTGTGCAAACGGGCTCGCGGACAATTCTTCGACCTCCGACTCGTCTTCCTCGGGCGCCGGTGGAGCCTCCGGGGGTCCGACCACCGGTGGCGACCAGGGCGGCAATACCAGCGGTTCGGTGTCCGCGGGAGGCGCTGGCTCGGGTGGATCGGTCGGGGCAGCGGGGGCGCTCGCCGGATCGACGGGGACCAACGTTTCGTCCGGCGGATCGGCCGGCAGCGCAGGGGCGAGTGGCGCCGCTGGAGGTGCGGGTGGTAGCGGTAACGTGGGGGCGGGTGGAAGCACCTCAGGCGCTCCCGACGCGGGAGACGATGTCGTTGCGGACGTCACGGAGCAAGAGACTGGAGCGGCAGACGCGAGCTGTGTCGCCGAGGGCAACGCTGCCTTCTGCCTTCGCCTCCAAAAAAACTGCGGCGACACCACGGCTGCCGACAACTGCGGCAGCATGATGACCGTGAACTGCGGCGCATGCGGACAGCTGCAGGCGTGCGGCGGGGGTGGGCAGTCGAACGTGTGCGGCACGCTCACGAGCCCCTTGGGTGGCACCGTCACCTCGAGCAGCCCCGGCGTGGCTCCGGAAGACATGACCAAGGCCTTCGACGGCAACACCGCGACCAAGTGGTACGCGGGCAATGGCGTCAAGACCGGCTGGATCGCTTACCAATTCATGCCGGCGGCCTCGCGCACGGTCACGTCCTATTCGATCTCGTCGGCCAACGACGTCCCCGTTCGAGATCCGAATGCGTGGCAGCTTCAAGGCTCGAACGACGGACAAACCTGGACGACGGTCGACACGAGGACCGGCGAGGTGTTCGCGGCGCGATTTCAGACCAACAAGTACACGTGCACGACGCCCGGCGCCTACTCCCATTATCGCTTGAACGTTACCCGCAACAACGGCGGCACCGACCTTCAGCTGTCCGAACTTCAGCTCTTCGGTCAATGAAGATCGTACCAGGAGCCCGACCTGGCTTCTTCGACTACCGGGTCCCGTCAGCGTACTCTGCCCGATAGTGCCTCACGATTTCGACCTCGTAGTCATTGGCTCGGGGCCTGCCGGCGAAAAAGGTGCCGCTCAGGCCGCGTACTTCGGCAAACGGGTGCTCATGGTCGAGAATGCCGCGAGGCCAGGGGGCGCGGCGGTCCACACCGGCACGTTGCCCTCCAAGACGCTGCGCGAAGCTGCGCTTTTTCTCTCGGGTCACCGCCAGCGCGAGCTCTACGGCATCTCGGTCTCGCTCGACCGAGGTCTCGCGCTGCCGAAGCTCATCGCGCGCAAGGACACGGTCGAAGAGCAGGAAGTCGAGCGAATCCATTGGAACCTCGACCGACACAAAGTCGCTTACGTCCATGGCATGGCCAAGCTCGTCGATGGTCACGTCGTCGAGATTGCGACGGCCGAGGAGACGCGGCGCGTAAGCGGCGAGTTCATCCTGGTCGCGACCGGCTCCGTTCCATTCCACCCGTCGGACATCCCGTTTTCCGACCCGGACATCGACGACAGCGATTCGATTCTCCAACTCGATGGAGTGCCAGACACGATGACGGTCATCGGCGCCGGCGTCATCGGGTGCGAGTACAGCTCGATGTTCGCAGCGCTCGGCGTCAAGGTGACGCTCGTCGAGCCGCGTGGCGAGCTCCTGTCTTTTCTCGATGCCGAGATCAGCGAGGCCTTGCGTGTCGCATTGCTCCGTAGCGGGGTCGACGTGCGTCTCAACTCGAGCGCGAACGACGTGCGCCGCGTGGGAGACAAGATCGTCACGAAAGTCACGACAAGGGGCGCCGGAAGCGAAGGTACTACCGAAGAAGTAGCTGCGGACAAGGTGCTCTACGCGGCGGGGCGGAGCGGGGCGACGGCGGCTCTCCGTCTCGATGCTGTCGGTGTGAAATTGGCAAAACGTGGGTATGTCGAAGTGAACGATGACTACAGGACCAGCGTGCCGTCCGTCTACGCGGCCGGTGACGTCATTGGTTTTCCCGCCCTCGCATCGACTTCGATGGAGCAAGCGCGCGTTGCGGTTTGCCACGCGTTCGGCTTCACCTACAAGCGGCAAGTCAGCGACGTCCTGCCGTACGGAATCTATACGATCCCCGAGGTGTCTTGCGTAGGCGTTTCAGAGGAGGATGCAGGGGCGCGCCGGCTCGACGCGGTCGTCGGGCGTGCATTCTACAAGCACAATGCTCGCGGCCGGATCATTGGAGATGCCGACGGAATGGTGAAGCTCGTGTTCGAGCGCGGAACGCGCCAGCTTGTCGGCACGCACTGCATTGGCGATCGCGCGACGGAACTCGTCCACATCGGGCAGGCGCTCCTCTTGACGAAAGGATCGGTCGATACGCTGATCGAGATGGTGTTCAACTATCCGACGCTTGCGGAATGCTACAAATACGCCGCGTACGATGCGCTAGGACGCTGGAACAATCCGTAAAGTCCGTTGTCACGTACACGCGTCGCAGCGGCCTTTGACCTGGACCTCGACGCGTTTGGTCTTTAGCGCTTTGGGCGCTCCAGAAGCGGCGACCACTTTGACCGTGAGCGCGGGAAGGCAAGAGACCTCGCCGCAGTCGACGCAAACAAAATGGGGATGCCCGGCGGTGTGCCCGGCCCGCGATTGCTTGCGCTCGAAGCGCCAAACATGGTCACCCAGGTCCGATCGCACGAATACGCCTGCTTCCGCGAGGTCGATAAGATTGCGGTAGATGGTGGCTCGGTCGTACCCCTTGTCGGCGAGGGCCTCGCAAATCTCAGTGTGACTGAGCGGGGCATTGGCTTCGCTCAAGTACGAGAGCACCGCGACGCGCGGACCGGTGCTACGCATTCCGTGCCGGCGAATCTCGGCCTGCAAGTCGGCCATCGTAGGCGCTTCTGCCGGTGAGTTCTTCGCCTTCTTGAGAGCTTTGGTCATCGGGTCCCTGGGTAGCATAGGAAAGATGCGTCAGTTGGGGACGAGACGCAAGGTCCCCGGGGCCGCCGATGTGTTTCGGAAGCGTCGGGGCCCTTGCGATGCGGAGGCCCGTTTGGGGTCGGGGCCCCAAACGACAAACCTGGGCTCGGTTCGGCTCGGATCCGCGATGCGCAAGCCAATAGCGGATGCAATTCGATTGCGATAACGGGACGGCCGCACTATTTAGTCTGGCAGTGTTCGCGCTCGCGCTTTGTTTGTCCGTGGTCGCCCTCTTGCTGGGGCCGGCTCTAGCGTATTGCGCGCGGCGCAGCGCGCTCTTTGAGACGGCGCTCGAAGGTCTCACGCTCGGCCTCATTCCCGCGCTGATTCTCGTTCGATTGCTGCCGCAGCTGGCGGTCGAAATCGGGCCAATTGCAATTGGGCTCTTTGCTGCGGCGTACTTGGGGTTCTCTTGGTTCGAACGGCGCACGCGCGCTCGGTCGGCTCGCGTAGGCGCCGACGTCGTGACGGCAGCTCTAGCAGCGCACTCGTTTACCGACGGCGCGGCGCTGGCAATCGCTTTCGATGGCGCCAGGTGGTTTTCCCCGACGGAGTCCGCGCTTCTCGCGGGCGCCCTCGTCCTGCACAGGGCGCCCGAGGGGCTCTTTATCGCGTCGACGCTTTTGCCGGCCGCCGGGATTCAAGCCACTTTGCGCCGCATCGGGCTTCTTGTGGCTGCCACGCTGCTGGGTGCGCTGAGCGGGCGCGGGCTGCTCCAGCGGGTACCGGACGCGGTGCTGGGGGCGCTCGTGGCGGCGGGTCTTGGAATCATGCTGCGCGTCATCGTTCATCGTCACCGGCAGCGTGCCGAGGGGCCCCGCGCCCGTGGTCTGGCCGCCGTCTGTTTCGTCGCCAGCGCGGCCCTTGTCCTTCTCTTGCCGCGCGCGCAGGACCTCCTGTCGCAGGCCCTTCAGCAAGAGCCGCCGCTGGTGGGCGCCCTGCGGGCCTCGTATCGCAATCTAGTTGCAATGATCCGGTAGTTGCACAATCCCACACCGAGGAGATTGCTTGCGCAGTATCGACAACATCTTGCTTGCATCACCGACGACGTCGCGATGACCACCCGCGGTTTCCTCTGCAGCGTGGCGCTCGCAGCAAGCGTCGTCAGCACGGCCGGATTGGCGGCGGCGCAGTCGCCGCCTCCTCCGGCTGCTGAGGTGACGCCGCCCGTGGTGGTCCATCACGCCGACGCCGTGTACCCGGGCGCGGCGCTCAAGGAGCGGAAGCATGCGGACGTCATTCTGACGCTCACTGTGGATACGGATGGTCACGTATCCAAAGTCGATGTTGCTCAGTCGGGGGGTGCGGATCTGGACGAGGCAGCGACGGTGGCGGCGCGGCAATGGATCTTCACGCCGGCGATGCGCGGGGGCAAGCCCGTCGCAAGCCGGATCCGGGTCCCTTTCCACTTTGCGCCCCCGGAAGCTGCTCCGGAGATCGTCGAGACGGCCAAGCCGGACGAGTTGCCGGCGAGTCCGGCGACGACGCAAGCACCCGTCGCTGCGACAACGGCAAGAAGCACACTCGTCCCCGCCGCCTCGGACCAAGCGGCGCGCCCCGAGGAGGTCGAGGTGATCGGTCACATCGAGCCCCGCTTTCACGGGGTCTCGGAGACGGAATTCATTTTTGGACCGCTCGCCGCCGTGCCAGTCAAGAACGCCGGCGAGCTGCTGAAGCGCGCGGCGCCGGGAATCCTTCTCACCAACGACGGAGGTGAGGGGCATGCCGAGCAGGTCTTTCTGCGCGGCTTCGACGCGCGCGAAGGACAGGACCTCGAGTTCAGCGTCGATGGGGTCCCCATCAACGACGCGGGCAATCTGCATGGCAACGGCTACGCCGACCTGCACTTCATCATCCCGGAGCTCGTGCGGTCGCTGCACGTCGTCGAGGGGCCATTCGCCCCGCAACAAGGCAATTTCGCCGTCGCGGGCAGCGCGGACTACGAGCTGGGGCTCGATCGTCGGGGCCTCACAGCGAAGTACACGACCGGCTCCTATGGCACGCAGCGTGTGCTCTTGATGTGGGGCCCCAATGAAGGATTGGGCGGAACGTTCGCGGGTGCCGAGTACTACACGACCGACGGGTTCGGGCAGAACCGCCAAGCCAAACGCGGTTCGGCAATCGGCCAGTACGAGACGCCGCTCGGAGCGGGAGCATTTCGGGTGACTGCCCAGGCGTACGACACCGTATTCAACAGCGCGGGCGTCGTGCGCGAAGACGACTACGACAGCGGCCGCAAGGGGTTCTTCGACGCCGAGGATCCGAACCTTACCGCCAATACCGCGAGCCGGTACTCGGTCGCGCTCGCCTATCAGCAGCGCAAGGGCGATCTCGACCTCAGCCAACAGGCCTTCCTGATTCGGCGCGACATGCGCCTGCGTGAGAACTTCACGGGCTTTATCGAGGACGTCCAGGAGCCGTCACAGCAGCTCCATGGCCAGCGAGGTGATCTGCTCGACCTGCAATACCAGGGGACCACGCTGGGCGCGCGCGGGACGGCGCGGTGGCACGCGGGTGCGCTCGGACAGAAGCAAGAGGTCGAGCTGGGCTACTTCGCTCGCTCGGACTGGACGGCGTCCACTCAAGATCGCATCGAAAACGCGAGCGGTGGCGGGAGCGTTGTCCCCTATCGGCGTGATGTCGACTTGAACGCGACGCTCGGCGACATCGGCGTATATGCCGACGCGAACCTGAGGCTGCTGCGCTGGCTCGGCCTGCGCGGTGGGCTGCGTGCCGAAATGTTCCTCTTCAATGTGCTCAACAACTGCGCTGTCCCGAACACGCCCGATTTCCCAAGGAAGCAAGATCCGCAGATTGATGTGTCGTGCTTCAGCCAGCTGGAGCACGGCGTCTACCGCGAGCCGATCCAGCGCTCGGCCAGTGGCGAAGGTGCGATCTTGCCGAAGGGGACCGTCCTCGTCGGTCCGTTCGATCATTTCCAGTTCGCGGGCAGCTACGGCAAGGGCGTCCGCTCGATCGACCCGATCTACGTCTCGCAGGACTATGCGACGCCGTTCGTGAGCGTCCAGGCGTTCGAAGGCGGCGGCTCGTATGCGCGGTCCTTCGGCAATGCCGCATTGGACGATCACGGCATTCGGCAGGCGGTCACTGTCTCGGTGCGGTCCGTTTTCTTTCAGACACATGTCGACCGCGATCTCATCTTCAACCAGACCGTCGGGCGCAACACTCTTTCGAATGGGTCGACACGCACTGGGTGGGTCGGTGCAGCACGTGTGAGCGGCAGCTTCTTCGACGAATCGGCAACGGCAACATTCGTCAAAGCGAGTTTCGACGATACCCATCTGCTCGTTCCCTACGTGCCTGATCTCGTGCTTCGATCGGACACCGCTCTCTTCCACGACTTGCCGTGGAAGCTCGCCCAATCGCCTATCACGGCAACGCTCGGCTACGGCGTTACCTATGTAGGGCGGCGGCCGCTTCCTTACGGTCAACTCAGCGACGTGATCTTCGTCTCGGACGCCTCGCTTGCGTTTCGTTGGCAGGGCTGGAAGCTCGAGCTCATAGGGACGAACATCTTCGACTCGCGTTACCGCCTTGGCGAGTTCAACTACGTCACTTTCGCGCGCTCAGTGCAGGGTCGAACCCGCTGCAACCGCCGGAGCCGACCCTGACGCCGGCAAGGGCATTTTCCGCGGGCGCACCTCAGATGCTGTTCTTGTCCCTCTCGGCGACGCTGGGGGGGGCCTAGATGGGGGGGGTGGCTGAGATGCAAGCCCGGCTCGCAAGCGCTGGCTTCGTGCTGGTTTGCGCCTCGTGCCTCGGCACGACCGGAGGAGGCCTGGTGAAGTTCGACGCATTCGCGTCGGGCCCTCCCGACGCGAAATCACCGCTCGTGTTCGACACTCGGACCGGCTTTCAGGTGACGCTGACGAGTGCCACGACGCACATCGGGGCCGTCTATCTAACGTCTTCGCCGGCGAACGCCAGCTCGCAGAACACGAGCTGCATCGAACCCGGGCAATACATCGCGGAGGTGCCCGGCGGAGTGGACGTGAACCTGCTGAGCCCGACGCCGCAGCTCTTTTCCGTGCGGGGAGACGGTTCACTGGACATCGCGCGGACCGGCGAGGTCTGGCTGACGGGGGGCGACATCAACGCGGTCGACGATACGACGCAAGTGGTCGCACTCGAGGGCATTGCGACGCGCCGAGGATCTTCGTGGTCATTCACCGCGACCGTAACAATCGGCTCCGATCGCGCCAAAGCGGTGAGCGATCCGGCGCAACCGGGGCTCAACCCTATCTGCAAGCGCCGAATCATCGTGGTATCGCCGATCGAGACACCGGTCGCTCCCGGCGCGTCGCTATACGTGCGCATCGACCCCCGGGGTTGGTTCAACTCGGTCGACTTTTCGCAGCTCGATCTGATTCAGGCCACGCCAGTGCCGCTCTATCGGATTCCAAACTCAGACAACTCCGCAACGACCGGCGCGGCTGCAGGTCGGAACCTTTTGACGGGAATTCTCACCGGCGTGCTGCCCTCCGGGGTGAGCGCCATCACGTTCGAGTTTCGTTAGCACAACTCCGGTTTGGGGCCGGGGCCCCAAACCACAAACCTGGCTAGGGGCCGGGGCCCCAAACCACAAACCTGGCGCGCGCGTGGTCGAAAACGAGGAAGCGACAAATGACATCCATTCGAAAATTTTGGCTGGGGACGGCAATCGTTGTCCCGGCGGTTGCCATCTTTGCGCTCGAGCTTGGCGCGTGCTCGAGCAGCAATCCGACGACAGCGGCGGCCTGTGCGGCACCCGACGGAGGCGCGCCCGCAATCACCGGTGCCGGCTTCACGACGAAACCATTCGCCCCGCCCTGTGATCCCGGCTCCGGAGGCATCCTCTTCAGTGCATCCGGCGAGGTGCTTGCCTTGCGGGGATTCAAATTCCCACCGAACGATCCCGTGAACGACACGTACATGATCGACGGCTGGGACTTCGTTCTCACCGAATACATAAGCGTGTTCGACCACATCACGCTCTGGGACAACCCGAACGCGGTCCCGATGGACCAATCGAAGCACGGCGCGGTGGTCGCGCATGTGGATGGCCCGTGGGTTGCCGACTTGCATAAAGGCGGTCCGCTGGCAGGCAAGGGCGGCGCCGGCGAACAGGCGACTCCAATCACGGCGATTGCGAAGATGGATAACGGCCACGCGTTCGACCCAGCAACTACCTATGCGTTCGGGTTCAGCACCGTCGCCGCATCCGCGAGCGGAGCCTACAACGTCAACCTCGATGCCTCGGAGGCGGCCGACTACGCGTACATGGTTCAGAACGGCCACAGCGTGCTCTACGTCGGTACGGCCACGTGGGCGGGCGGAACCGGCAACCCGCTAGGCCCCTGCACGCAAACGAACGCCGGGCTGGGTGCGGCCCCGGGGCCAACCGACGGCGGCGATGACGGCGGTTCCGACGGTGCAAGCGCCTACGACTACTCGAAGATGCCCGCGCGCGTCCTTTCAGTTCCGAATGGGGTTAAACACGCCGACGAACTACGTGAATTGCCAAAAAGGGACCGACCTGTCCGGCATGGGTGTCAACGGTGAGGCCCACCCGCGTGGAGTGCAGGTGAAGGCGAATCAATCGATCGTTGCGCAGGTGACAATCCACATGGATCACCCTTTTTGGCAGAGTTTTGCGGAGAATTCGCCGCTGCGATGGGACCAGATTGCTGGGCAGTATGTGGGTGTTTCGGGAGTGCCCGTCGTGCACACCGAGGACATGAAAGGGGTGAGCTTCCTGGCGTTCACCGACAAAGCGGGAACGCCGCTTCCGTGGCGCAACTGCAGTGGTGCCAACGGCATGCCACCTGGCAATGGGCAGATGAACTTCGATCCGCTGACGGTGCCCATAGACCCGAACGCGACGGATCCGGCCAAGGCGCTGCGTGACTACTATGACTACATGCGGTACACGCAGGCCACGCAAGGGCACCTCAACTCGCAGGGCCTTTGCTCCATCGTTCGCCAATACGCGTCGCCTGGTGGCGGCTCGGCCCCCTAGCCCCAGGTTTGTCGTTTGGGTCCCCTACCCAAACCGGGTTTGTCACGGGCGAAGGGCCGTGCTACTGAGGCGCCTCGTTCGCTCGTGGGCATTGCGTCCCACGGGCCCGCGTCCGGCCCTGGGCAACCTGGGCCGGACGAGCCCAGGAGAGAAAATTGAACGTCACCACCCCGGCCGCCTCGGCACGCCCGCCGCGCGCGCCTGTTCATGCCAAAGAATACGAGACCATCTACATCTTGCGGCCCGATGTGGATGCCGAAGCAGCGGAGCGAGTTCAGGCTCGCGTCGCGGAGGCGCTCGATCGCGAGCTCGGAAAGCTCGTGAAAGTTGAGTCTTGGGGCCGTCGCAAGCTCGCGTACCCCATTCGGAAGCAGCGAAGGGGCGTCTATGTTTACGTGAAATACGCGGGTGGCGGCGGCCTGGTGGCCGAAGTGGAGCGCAATCTGAAGCTGCAGGACGCGGTCATCAAGTTCATGACGGTGCAAACCGCCGAAGATGTCGACGTCGCCACGCTGCAGATTGACCCGGAGGAAACCCGGCTTGGAAAACTCGAGCTTCCCCCCGATGAAGAGAAAGAAGAGTCCCGTGAGAAGCTCTTAGGACTCATCGACGTCGGACCCGAGATCGCGAAACCACGTCCTGACGAGGCCGAGTACTTCGATGCGGACGAAGGGGTTGAAGAGGGCGCCGTCAAAGAAGGCGATGAGGAGACCTGAGCCATGGCGATGATGGATGACGACAAGGACATTACGCGAGGGCCGGATCTCAATGCGGACATGGGCCGCCGTCGCGGCGGCAAAAAACGCGTGTGTCGCTACTGCGCCGACAAGACCGTGACGATTGATTACAAGGACCCGCAGGCCCTCAAGTACTTCGTGAGCGATCGCGGAAAGATCGTTCCCCGAAGGATCAGTGGCAACTGCGCGCGGCACCAGCGCAAGGTGCAATTGGCGGTCAAGCGGGCCCGCAATATCGCGCTCCTTCCGTTCACCGTAACTCACTGAAGGCTCCGCCATGCCCGCCAACATCCAAGTGATCATGCAAGAGGACGTCGACAAGGTCGGCAAAAGCGGGGAGCTTGTGCGCGTCCGCCCTGGTTTCGCGCGCAATTACTTGCTGCCTCGTCAGCTTGCTGTGGCCGCCACTACGGTGGCAGTTCGTCGAATCGAACACGAAAAGGCCGTGGCCTCGGCGCGTGCCGAGAAAGACAAGAAAGAAGCGCAAGGAGAGGCTGGCCGGTTGACCGCATTGGTGATCAAAATCGAGCGCAAAGCCGGCGACGATGGGCGTCTCTTCGGATCGGTCACTGCCAAAGACGTCGAAGTGGCGCTGCATGCGCTTGGGGCCGTGGTCGACAAGCGCAAGATTCACCTCGCCGACCCTATCAAGGCTGTCGGGAGCTACGAGGTCTCCGTCAAGCTCGGCAAAAGCGTTACCGCAACCCTAAAGGTGGAAGTAATCGCCAAGTGATGCCATAAGACTCCTTCGCATTTTTGCTTGCGTCACGCCCCGACCGCCCTGAGGTTGGGGCGTTGTCATTTGGAGGTCCTGTGGAGAAGCTGCGAGTTGTCGGTGGGCAAGCTGCAGAGCCCGTCGGGATCGAAGGGCGCATTCCCCCTCACGATCTCGATGCCGAGGCGGCCGTTCTCTCCGCCGTGATGATCGACCCGCTCGCCTTCGACAAGGTGAGCGAGCTGCTACGTCCGGAACACTTCTACTCGGAGGCTCACCGGCGCATTTTCGAGGCGGCGGTCGAGCTGAGCGCCACAGGCAAGCCGGTCGACGTCGTGCAGGTAGCTACGTGGCTGCGCGATCGCGACCGGCTCGCACAGGTGGGCGGAATGGCATACCTCACAGAGGTGCTCAATGCAGCGCCTGCGGTCGCGAACGTCGCTGCCTACGGGCGGACGATTCACGAGAAGTGGCGTATTCGGCAGCTGATGCTTGCCTGCCAGCGTGTGATGGCCCAGGGGTACAGCGGATACGGCGAAGCGCAGGTATTCATCGACTCTGCGGAGCAAGCCGTCTACGACATCGCGCGCACGCGCGAGTCGAGCAGCGTGCAACTGCTTCGAGACGTCGTGCACGAGACCTTTCGTCGCATCGAAAAGGCGAACGCACGCGGCCTGCGTATCACGGGTATTCCAACAGGTTTCGACCGGTACGACCGCATCACGAGCGGCCTGCATGACGGCGAGCTTACTATTGTGGCCGCGCGCCCCGGCATGGGCAAGACGAGTCTCGTTCTGAACATGGCTGCCAACGTTGCGACGCCGCAGCAAGTCGAGTCGGCGCGCGACCCGAACGATCGTTGGGAGGAGGCCGGTTACGGGGTGGCGGTCTTCAGCCTCGAGATGCCTCGCGAACAGATCGCCAATCGTATGCTTTGCTCGGAGGCGCGTGTCGACGTGAGCAAAGTGCGCACGGGCATGCTGACCCCGACGGATTGGAGCAAGTTGACGCAGGCAGCGGCCCACTTGCACAATTTGAACATTTGGGTGGACGACTCCCCAGCGCTTTCCATCCTCGAACTCCGGTCGAAGGTGAGGCGCATGCAAGCGGAGTTCGACCGGGTGGACCCGGCCACGGGCGAGAAGAAGCAAAGAGTCGGCCTGGTGGTGGTCGACTACTTGCAGCTAATGAGGGGGCGAGAAAATGCGCAATCACGTGAGCAAGAGATTAGCGAGATCTCGCGGGGGCTAAAGCATCTCGCCAAGGAGCTGAACTTGCCCGTGATGGCGCTTAGCCAACTGAATCGAGCCGTGGAAACGCGTGGCGAAAAAAGCAAAAGACCGCAACTTTCGGACTTGCGCGAATCCGGAGCGATCGAACAAGACGCCGACAATATCTGCTTTATCTATCGGGAGGACTACTACAACAGAGAGACCGTGGACCGGAACGTTGCGGAACTCATCATTGCGAAGCAGCGCAACGGCCCGACCGACATAGTCAAAGTTCGATTTGAAGCGCAATATACGCGCTTCGACAATCTCGCCGACGGCGAGTACGACGACCGCGAGCAGGGATGAGGGCGCGGCGAAAAGGCACCGGGGGAGACAAGGCCGGATGACAGGAGTGGTTCCCGCGGCGCTCGAGCAATTGGCGATGTCGCGGCGAGTTCTCATCGCGGTGGGAGCGGGGGGAGTTGGCAAGACAACGACAGCCGCCGCTCTTGGTCTTGCGGCCGCGATCCGTGGAAGGCGCGTCCTGTGTCTCACCATCGATCCCGCGCGGCGTCTGGCGGAGGCGCTCGGCTTGGAACGCATGTCGAGTGAGGAGCAAGTCGTTGCTCCAGGACGCCTTGCGCAGGGTGGAATCGCCGTAACAGGATCCC
>WNFJ01737517.1_pt2 | contig 15456 bp, 10 predicted proteins | sample 5400461 | NCBI WGS metagenome assembly WNFJ01 (sample SAMN13153349, study PRJNA577476) | soil metagenome | isolation source: 115 cm saprolite on Douglas fir-dominated hillslope | place: USA:California | collected 2013-09-17 | reverse complement strand
CGCGAAGAGAATCGAGACTTCCGCGCTGCGAATTTCGCTCTCATCGGTCGCCGCGCCTCGAATGGTTCCCTTCACGATCTCGTCGACGACCGCCGGCGAGTGATACCGCTCCATACGGGCGCGGATCTTGCGCTCTTCCTCGATTTTTTCGGACAGCTGCGCACGCTCAATGGCGACGGCGGAGAAGTTTGCGAGCGCGGTCAGGAGATCGAGATCTTCTTCGGTGAACCGTCCGATGTGAATTCCAGAGTCGACCTGCACGGCGCCGATCACGCGGTTGCGGTTCCATAGCGGCACGCACATCGCCGATCGAATGCCGTGGATGGCGATCGATTTTCCGCCTAACAGCCGCGCGTCTTCGAGGGCGTTGGAGGTCATCATCGCGATCTGTTTCTCGGCCACCATTTTCAGAATCGTTCGCGAGATCGGAATGTCATGCGCGTCCGATCCATCCATGAACTTGGTCAGCTTCGGAACGGGATTTCCTTCTTCGTCGAAGAGGATGAGAAGGCCGCGCTCCACCGGCAAGTATTTGAAGATCATGTCCATGACGATGGCCAGCAGCGTATTCAGCTCGTCGGTCTGCAGCAGCGCCTTCGCGACCTGCACCAGCACCTGAAAGATTTTTTCGCGCGAGACTTCGACGGGCTTCGTGCCCGGCTCGGATGGAATCCGCGGCACGGGTTTCTGCGCCTCTGCCAGATCCAGCCCGAACTCGGAATTGAAATCGGCGATGCGGCGGATGACGGTGCCCGACGGGTTGTCGAACATCGACTCGTTGCTGAAATTCACCGACGGTTGCGGCTTCAGCTCCAGTTGAACGGAACCGATCGAGATCTTGTCCTCGGCTTTGACCTTGGCTTCCGTGGCGAGATTGCCGTTGACCTTCACGCCGTTCGTCGACTTCAGATCGATGACCCACCAAGCGTTGTCGCGGAGCTCGAACCGCGCATGTTTACGGGAGACTGAGGGATGATTCAGGACGAGGTCATTGCCCTCCGTCCGGCCGATTGACATCTCTCCTTTTAAGTCGGCCACTCGCTGAACGCCGAGGTCGACGTAATGGATCTGGAGCTGCTCCATGGTGAGAAATCGATTATAGCGGGAGGCGCCGCTCAGTGTGGCGCGGCGTGCCGTCGGTCGCCACGCGCGAGAATGAAGGTCAGCGGCATTGACACTCCATTGGTCTGGACGACCACCGGAGTCGCGTCTGCGAGCGACGCCGCGCCGCTGAAGAACGACGGCCGAAAACGCTGTAAAGGGTCGTTCGCCAGCAACTTGTACGTATTCGGCTTGAGCATCAAATCAAACGTCCGATCAATGGTGGTCGCCGACGCCACCCGGTTTCCGTTGAGATCGAGTGCGTCGACCTGAACGCCCGAGATTCCTCGAAGAAAGGGATCGACGACCGTCCCCGATACGCGAATACCACGCGAAAGCGCGAAGTCGACGCCCCGGGATGAATTCCAATCGACTTGGAAGAGGCTGGAGCTCTCGTAATTCGAGGCGCCGCCGGAAAATGCGGTGACATACCGCAGCTGCGTATCGAAGGCGACCAGCGTGAATGTGCCGGCCGGTAGCACCAGCGCGTAGTTTCCCGAGGCATCCGTAATGGCAGGCGTCACCAGGTTGCCATCAGTGTCGTAACCCGCAATCGATATTCCCGAGAGCGGAAGCTGCGTCGCCGCATCCACGATGCTTCCGGTGAAGCGTGCTCCGCGTGTGAGTAAGAAATCGACTCCCGCCACGATTTGACCGGTACTGATGGCGATCGGATTCGCCGTACGAAAAAGATTGCGACCGGGATAGAACTGCGTGGCGTAAATCACCGTGTTGTCATAGGCGACGATCCGAAAACTTCCGGGCGGCAACGCCAGCGAGTAGCCGCCGTTTGCGTCGGTCTGGACCGAGGTCCGTTGTGAACCATCGGTGTTGTAAGCCGCAATTGTGATCGCCAACAGAGGACTCCCGGAGCGATCTTTGACATACCCAGTGACCGTGCCGGCGCGATGGAGTGGAACGCGAATGTTGTCTCGAAGCTGAGCCGGCTTTACCAACGTGGACTCAGTGGCCGCGAAGGAATTCGCGTCGTCGGCGAAACCGGCCGCGTAGGTTCCTGTCGCATCAGCGGCGACGATCTTGTAGGTTCCGGCAGGAACGTTGAGCGTGTAGTTCCCGCTGGTGTCGCTCACCGTGGTTGCCGCGATTGATGCCCCGTCGGCGGTGTAGGCGCTGACGGTGACCCCCGGCAAGACAACGCCTATTTCCGCATCGGTGATCATCCCAGCCAGATGGCCTGCGAAATCGAGATTGAAGGCGACGCCTGCAGTCGCGCTGCTGGCTGTGACGGCGACCGGAGTGGCCGTGGCGAATGTCGCCTGTTCGAAGAAGAAGCGAGTGGCAAACAGGCCGGGCTCGTCATAGGCCGCGACTTTGTACTGGCCCGGCGAGAGAGCGAGTGAGTACACGCCGCCCGAGTCTGTTTGCGCGAAGCCACGACGCGTTCCGCTGCCGATGTTGTAGGCGGCGACGGTGATCGAGGCCAGCGGCCGTCCTGTCGCGACGCCGATCACAGTTCCCCAGATGCTTCCCGCTCGCCGGAGGGCAAAATTAATCCCCGAAAGCGTCCCGGTCACTGTGATCAGAGGCGAGGTCTCGTAGGAATCGGTGTCGTTGCCGAAGCTGGTCGCATATGCGCCCTGCTGATCGTAGGCCAGGACGTGATAAGAACCCGTGGGAACGCCGACGGAGTAGCGTCCAAGCGAATCGGTCGTGGCAGTCGAGACGAGGCTGCCCGCTGCCGAGTACGCGGCCACGACCATCGATCCGAGAGGCGTCCTCAAATCCGCGTCGGTCACCGTGCCGCTGATCGTGGCGGCCGGCAACACGCGCGCAACTAGTACGCTGGCGGCGGCGATGACAATCGCACGGCAAAGGCGGGGAAGCATGGTTTGGGCCGGCAAGACGATCGTGCAAAAGTACTGTGGGATTTTTGCATCAGGTGAAAGTGCTTTAACGGCCGGATTGATTCCACTGGTCCATAAAAAATGAGAGTCCTCTCTAGACTGCAGGTAGGCACCAAGCTCGCCTTAGTGATGACGCTCATCCTGGCTCTCGTTTCCCTTGGCATTTACATGTACTTTCCGGCTCGGATGCACCGGCAGGCAATCGATGCGCTGACGCAGCGAGCCTCCGCGATTGCCGACGTAACAGCATTCGGCGTCGCTCCCGGCCTGCGTGTCGCGGTCTCGGGTGCGGTCGCCGCTCTGCGCCGCAATCCGGACCTGGTTTTCTTCGTGGTGCGAGATAGCGCAGGCCAGACGTTTGCGTCGTTTAATGAGCTGGTTGCATCGGGCACCGGCGCTTTCACGAACGCCGCGGACCGGCCGCGCGGCATGACGGTCGGCGAGCGCAGCGAAACGATCGGCGCGTTCTCGGATGACGGTTCGATCTACGCGACGACAACGCCCATCCGCTATCACGGACGCAGGCTCGGCGCTCTGACGGTCGGCTTTTCCCTCGATCGCGTTCTACTTGACACATCGCGCAGCAAGGCGACAGTCGCGCTGGTGGCACTCTTGGCGTTTGCCGTCGGCGCGATCGCAGTGTTCGCACTCAGCACGCTGATCACCGGACCTTTGCATCGCATCGTGAAAACGGCGGAGCGCATCGCGGCCGGCGACATGCGCAGCCGGGCGGACGTGCAAGGCAAAGACGAAGTCGGAAAGCTGGCGCAGACGTTCAATCTGATGCTTGACCGCCTGACGACCGCGCGCGACGAGCTCGAGACGCTGAATCGCACGTTGGAACAGCGTGTTGAAGAGCGCGCACGCGAGCTGACCGACGAAATCACGGAGCGACGCCGCGCGGAAGAGCGGTACCGCCTGCTCTTTCAGCGGAATCTCGCCGGGGTTTACATCGCCTCGGCCGATGGGAAGATCATCAGTTGCAACGATGCCTGTGCGCGACTCTTCGGATATGAGTTCGCCGAAGATTACCTGGCGGAGGGTGGAACGATCGCGTATCTGAATGAACGCCATCGCGATGCGGTGATTCGTCGGCTTCACGCGAACGGCGCCGTCTTCAACGAGGAGGTGGAGCTCAAGGCCCGGAACAATCACGCCGTGTGGGCGCTGGAAAACATCCGCCTCGTCCCGGGCCATTACGGCGCGGAACCGACTCTGGAGGGAATCCTCCTCGACATCAACGATCGCAAACGAGCGGAGAAAGACATCGCGTTCCGCGCTTATCACGATGTTCTAACCGCGCTTCCGAACCGCGCCCTCTTCATGGACCGCCTCGGCCTTGCGATGGCGAACGCTCAACGCAAGAGACAACGGCTGGCGGTGATGTTCCTCGATCTCGACGAATTGAAGTTCGTCAACGACACGCTCGGTCATGACGTCGGTGACCGTCTTCTCAAAATGGTGGCGGAGCGTCTCTCGACCACGCTGCGGCAGGGCGATACGGTTGCGCGCGTCGGTGGCGACGAATTCGTTGTGCTGCTTCCCGACATCAATCATGAAACGGAGGCGAGGCGGGCAGCCCAGAAAATTCTCAAAGCGATGGGTAGCGCGTTCGTTCACGAGTCGGACGAGATGCACATCACGGCGAGCATCGGCCTGGCGATCGGTCCGAGAGACGGCGCGACTCCTGAGGCCTTGATTCGCAACGCCGACAGCGCGATGTATCGCGCAAAACAGTCCGGCGGAAACAGCATCGAGCTCTATCGGCACGTCGGACCTGAAATCATCGGCCGTTCCGGCCAGGAACAGGAGCTGCGACAGGCAATTGATCGCGACGAATTCGTCGTTTACTTCCAGCCGCAGGTAACGGTCGATACGCGCGAGCTGGTTGGCGTGGAGGCGCTCGTGCGTTGGAATCACAGCGAGCGAGGCATGATCGAGCCCGCAAGTTTCATCCCGGTCGCCGAGCACACTGGCCTGATCACACTCCTCGGCGAAACCGTTCTGCGGAAGGCCTGCGAACACGCGATGCTGTGGCAGCGGGACGGTTGTTTCGTGCCGCGAATCGGAGTCAACGTATCGCCGCGGCAGCTCTACCAGCGTCAATTCGTCGGGATGGTCGAGCGCGTTCTCAGCTCGACGGGTTTCGATCCACGTCTGCTCGAGCTGGAGCTCACCGAAAGTATGGCGGTACAGAAAAGCGACCGCATTCGCGAACTCCTGCAAAGCCTCCGCGACATGGGAATCGCGATCGCCGTCGACGATTTCGGTACCGGACAATCGTCGCTGTCGTATGTGAAGCAGTTCGCGGTCGACACCGTGAAGATCGATCGAAGCTTTGTCATCGACGTTACGAGAAAGCCGAGCGATCAGTCGATCGTCTCCGCCGTGCTTCTGGTTGCCAACCAGCTCGAATTGCGAACGATTGCCGAAGGGGTGGAAACCGAGGAGCAATGCAAATTCCTGGAGGCGCGCGGTTGTGGGGAGATCCAGGGTTACCTGATCAGCCGTCCGATTCCGCCGCTCCTGCTGCAGCGAACGTTTTTGCGTCCGGCAGTGGCCACCGCCTAAAGGGCGGAGTGCGCCGCGAGTTGTTCGCTGACAAACACGCGCGCGCCGCTATCCTGCGTGACGCTCCAGTTCAACGGCACCGTCGACATCGTGACGTCGTTCTCCTGATTGAAGAAGATGATTGCCCGAATGCCACGACGGTAGGTGTGATCGATATGATAGAACGCCTGGCGGTACCACTCGTACGCGTTGCCGCCTTTGGTCAGCGTGCCGAATTCGCTGACCATGATCGGTTTGTCGAGTTTCAGAAGAGCCGGGTAAGCCTTCTCCAGAATCTGGTGGAAACTCCACCACCGCGACCATGACGCGACGTTGCCGTAATTGAGAACGCCCACGCCGATCCAGTCCACGAATTGTGGCCCGGGGTAGTAGTACTCGAACCACGGCATCGAGATGTGCGGCGACCAGACCCACAGGACGTTGTCGGCGCCCATCTTCTGGAAGATGAGATGGACGTGGCGCCAGGCGGCGATGAAATCCTCCGGGCGATTGCCGTTCTGCGGTCCCCATGGATATCGGTACGGATCGTTCATTTCGTGCGCAAAGCGAAGAAAGATCGGCTTGCGATACTGCGCGGCACCGGTGGCCCACGGCACGATGTAGAAGTCGTAGTTGCCGCGAGCGATCGCGGCAAGACTGGCGTACTCGCGTTCCGCCTCCCGTGGGAGGTTCTTGCGGATTTTCTCGTCGAAATCGACGACCCACGGTTCCCAAGTGATGATCGGGACGGAGCCCATGCGGTCAATGGTCTCGACCATGCGCGTCGGGAATCGTTCGTCGGGCTTGTCGCCCCACGCAGCGTAAAGCGAAATGATCGGGAACTTGTACTGCAGTTGCGCTTCGAACTTCTCGAGGCCTGCGAATGTGTTCGGGAACCCTCCGTCGTATGCGCCGAAAAGCATCCGCGGCGGATTCCGAAGCGCCGTCGCGGAGGAAAGCGTCGGTCGAAGCGGCAACAGATATTCGCTGCGCGAAGTGTGACGCACCGATCGCATCGCATTGCCCTCGGCGTCGGAAAACGATTGCGCCAATCGCAGTGCACGTGCGCCGAACGCATCGTAGAAAGACTGAAAACCTTCGCCGAGGCCCATTTGAAACAGCAGGCCAATGGCGATGAGCCAGCCCAGCGCGAAAAACGCGATCTGATACCGCCGCCGAGCCTTCATTCCTCTTCCCGCTCGCGGTCAACCCAGGCGGCGTACAGGCGGCCGCTCATGAGAACAACGTTCATCGTCATAAAGAACAGCATTCCGAACGTCACTTCGGTTGTGATTCGCACTTCCGATTCCGGAAGCAGATAGAGCTCCTTCCATGCGGTCCACAGTGCGGTGAATGCGGACAGCACGACGACGATGATCGGAAGGCGGGCGAGACGCCAGAATCGATCGCGCCGTCTTTCCTTGGCCGTCGGAATGTAGGGGACCGCGATGCCGAGCAGCGATAGGAGAAGACCTTTGAGGTAAACGCTCCACGCTCCCACTTTCAGCAGAGTACCCCTCCAGTGAAAACCGCGCTCGCGAATCGGATCGCATAGCCAGCGTTGTGTGAAGCGATAGATCAGGACTCCAAGAATACCGACCGGCAAAGCGTGCCGGATGTACTCGGAGAGCAGAAACGCAGCCGGCTGTCGTCCGGTCCACAGGTAGATGAGTGGAATCGCGATGTAAATCAGCGACGTCAGACCGACGACGTAATAGCTGCCGATCATGAAGTAAGAGATCCGCTGATGCATCGTGAGACGCAGGAATGCGCGCGGATACTCATGAAAGAGAACTTCGTGGACCCCGCGTGACCATTTCAACTGCTGTTTGAGGAACGATCCGAGATCGGCGCGTAAGCCGATTTCCATCCCGCGGCGTGGAGTCGAATCGAAGTTACGAGATCTTCAGCGAGTCCGATACCGTGGCCGCCGATCGAATCGAGCGCCGTTCGGCGGAACGTGCAGTTCGCGCCGATGGCCACCGATGTCCCCGTCCCATGCATTCCCTGCATGATCGGACCATAAAACGAGAAAGTCTGTTCGGCTGCGGCGCGCGCGACAAATGATTCGTTCGCGTTGTGATACGCCTGCGACACCTGCACGAATCCGACAGCCGGATCGCGGAAGTAGCCGAGGACCCGGTGTAGAAAACGCGGAAAGGGGATGTGGTCAGGATCGAGCACGACGATCAGTTCCTCCGTCGTGCGCTTGAGCGCCTCGTTGATCTTGCCCGCTTTCGCACCCGGGATTCCGATCAACTCCATGTGAACCGCGCCCATTTCTTCCGCCAGCAGTCCAAATCGCGGATCGCGCGTGTCGTCGAGCAGATAGGTCGCGTGCGGATAAACGATTTCTCGCGCAGCCGCCAAGGTTCGCACGAACATCTCGTACGGCTCGCCGGGCGACGAAGTCGTGAAGATCGCAACGCTCAAGCCTTCCCTCGCAGCTTGCACTTCGGGCTGCTCGAGGTGGAATGCGTTGTACCAGCCGACAATCATTCGAAAAATGCCGTACCACGTCGCGAGCGAAAGCAGGACGAACAAGATGCGCTGATTGATGTGCTCGAAGCGGAACCACCACGCTCCGAAATAGACGACGCTCCACAGCCCGAGAAAAAGGAGTACTCCCAGCAGCCACCGCTCCCACAGTTTTATGGGCGCAGCACGGCGATGCCGGAAAACCTCAGCGGTGTCGGACCAGGCTTGCTCGGACGGCATTCGCTGCGTAAAAAGAAGTCACGTTGCGTTCCAGGCCACATTCGAAACGAAAATTGGACGCGATCGGCAACGACACTCCAGCCGCCACGCGGTAGGGGTGGAATGTGTGGTCGAAGTCAAAAGAAAAGATTCCGGATGGAAGAGGCGTCGTGCCGCTGGCCGGCCCGAAGGAGCGTACCTGATCGCGTGCGACGCCGCGCTCCAGTTGTGCTTTCACGTCGGCAATGCCGATCGCGGTCTCGATGCTGACGATGGCGCGCGCCTCGCGAAAATCGCGCGGCGTCCAGTACCCTCGGTAGCTTCCGCGGTAGCTGTATGCGAAATCTCCGGCGGACGTGCGCGTCGAGGAAACCACATCGAGCTCGAAGCGCGTCTCATCCGTGTTTCGCGCCGCCGCTGACGCTCCGATCCACACTGTCGTCCTCGCGCCCTTTGTAACAGGCCAGAGGCCATACGCCTGTGCGTAGCCGCCGCTGTTGTGATCAAAGTATCGATTGCGACCAGCTTCGATTCCTGCCAGCCAGCTTTTTGTCGCATAGCGACTCCAGCTCGCGATCAGTCGAGTCACAGCGGCGTGTGTTGCGATCGAGGAAGCGTTGGTCAGGAGGTCGCGATGCTCCGCGGTCACCGCGATCGATGTGTTTCCGGTGAGACGCCGTTTCAATGTGGCACCGCCGATTGCGCCCGTTGTGCCATCAGGCCAGCGCATGACTCCCGCGGAAGTCGTCAGCGTCAATCGCTGCCACGGAAATACGAGCTCATTGCCCAGAATCGCAAAGGGCTCGATGCGCTTGACGTCGCGCGTCGGACTGTTGACGTGATACACGCCTGCTGAGGCGTCCCACCGAGTGAGCGGATCGGAAAACGACGAGACGGTCGTGCTGCTTCGCCATGCACGGTACGGCTGATCGTCGCGCACGCCGTCCAGTTGCGTTCTGAAGTCGCCGCGCTCGGCGCTCCTGATTTCCGAAAGGACTTGTGCTGGAAGACGCCGATCGGGATGAGCCGAGGCGATGGCGGCGAATTCGCGCTGCGCGGTGCGGAAGTCACCCCGCCAATACGCCGCGGTTGCCATTCCTTCCGCTGCCTCGACGTCGTTCGCCTTCCGATGCAGCACTTCGCCGAAGAGGCGACGAGCTTCCGGGTAGCGGCCTTCCCACAGCATCACCTGGGCGAGCCCGTACGTCGCGTCGCGCGAGCCGGGAAAGTCACGCAGAACTTCGCGATAGGCCTTCTCCGCCGCCGCAAACTCCTTTTTCCATGCGAGCTGCTGCGCTTGTCGCAGAGCCTCGCTGGTCGGCTGGGCTCCTGCGATCGAAGAGAAGCACAACAGGCAGACAAGCGCCCACCTACGCTGCACCAATCGCCCGTCCGCATGCATTCGGATAAGGGTACGGGATGCGCCGCCGATGCGGGTCGCCGTCGAATAACCGCTATAATCGACCACCGTTTCAGCGTGTTACACCCATAAACCCTTCCGACGATGACGGAAAGCCCCGCAGCAACTCGACTGTCTACCCGACGGCTTGTCGTTCAGGCGGTCCTGCGGACCGATGTAGGAAAGGTTCGCTCCGAGAATCAGGATTTCGCAGCGCTCACCACCGTGAAGGAGGAGGCCGTCAGCCCCGCGGGCGGCCGCCTGCTCATCGTCGCGGACGGGATGGGCGGGCACCGTGGCGGTGCAACCGCCTCCCGAATCGCCACCGAAACCGTCAAGAATCAATACCTCGGCAACGAAACGAAAGATGTTGAGGTGGCATTGCACGAGGCACTCACGCGCGCCAACGCTCGTGTTTTCTCGGAATCGCAGATCAATCCCGAACTTCGCGGCATGGGCACCACCACCTCGGCCCTCGTGATTCGAGGAGCTGAAGCATGGTTCGCGCACGTCGGCGACTCGCGCATCTACATGGTGCGCAACGATACCGTCGAACAACTGACCGAAGATCACTCGCTGGTCGCCACGATGGTTCGAGAAGGGCTACTCACCGCGCAGGAAGCGGAGAACCATCCGCGGCGCAATGTCCTGCAGAGATCGATCGGCGTCGGCGAAGAGGTCGAAATTGACGTCCGCGGGCCAATCGAGCTGCAGGAGAACGACACGTTCGTACTGTGCAGCGACGGCCTTCACGGCCTCGTGAAGGAAGCAGAGATCAAAGACATCGCGAAACTGGCGATCCAGCAGGCGGCCAACGACTTCGTCAAGCTCGCGCTGGAACGCGGAGCGCCGGATAATGTGACCGTGATCGTCGCTCGAATCGTCCGGGCCGATCAGCTCGGAGAAGACACTCTGATCGACGAAAAAGCGGGCGACCGCTCCGTTTTCGAAGAGACCATGAAGGATCACGAGGTCGCCTCCCTGCGTCGAAACCATTAGCCAAGATGGCGCCCCTTTTCCGCTGCCTCCTTCTGGTCTTCGTGATCGTCGCCGTCGCTTGCCGGCGGGACGTGTCGCGCCTCGATGACGTCCAGAAGATGGCATACGCCGTCAAACCTGCAGTCGTTCGCATCAGCGCATATGCCACCGCGCAGTTTCACTATCCGCCGGCCTCGCTCGACGCGATCGCGAGTGGAGTCGGCCTCCCGCGCCGGGATGGGACCGCGGCCGGGGTGGTGGAGACCGGGGCGGGCGGGTCGGGGAGCGGCTTCATCATTCATCCCGACGGCTGGATTCTGACGAGCGGCCACGTCATCGCGAGAACTCGCGACACGCCTGCGCTCGAGAAGGAGTTGTTGCGCAACGGAGCGATCTCCGCGCTGCTGAAGCATTTTCCGGTTGACGATCTGCGGCGGCTCTATCGCAGCGACGCGCTCGAGCGGCACATCGTCGCGCTTGCGGCCGAAGGCACGGTCGATCAGATCGCGATCGTGAACGAAGTCGAATTGTCGAACGGCGAGAAGATGCCGTTTCGGGTGGAGCGTTACTCGCCGGCGCTCAGCGAGAGGGGAGCGGACCTCGCGTTGCTCCGCGTCACGCGAAAAAATCTGCCGTCGCTGCAACTCGGCGACTCGGACAGCGTTCGCGTCGGCGATTCCGTCTGGTCGATCGGCTATCCCGAAGTCGCCAGCAGCACCGATGACGTGATCGGCGGATGGCTGTCGCGCGAGAGCGATCTCGAGGCGACGCTTTCCAACGGAACCATCACAGCGATCAAGCACGACATCACGAACACGCAGGTCTTTCAATCCAACGTCGGGATTTACCGAGGGAACTCGGGCGGGCCGGCGGTCAATCGGGAGGGCGATGTGATCGGGATCTCGACCTGGGGACACACCGACGCGGAGCAGATCAAGTTTCTTGTTCCGATCGACGTCGCGAAAAAGTTTCTCAGCGAAGCGCGCGTCGCGTACTCGCCACTGGCAGAAGGCGCTCAACGCCGCCGCTGGCGGCAACTGGAGCCTGGCCAGCCTCGAGCTGACGCCGGCGGGAGTGTTGTTTCCGAACTCGCCCGACCTGATCCGCTTTCGACGCGATACCGAACGCGCGACGCAATCGATGCCGATCTGGCGACGCCACCCGGTCGCGGCCACCGCAATCGGTGTCGCTGCGCTGGGCGCGATCGTGGCGCTGATCGTTCCCTTCACGGCCCGGCGCTCGCGGATTCCCAAGGAGGCGCTGACGGCGAAAACGGTCGAGACGATGATTGCTCCCGTCGAGCGCGAGCGTACGGAATCGGGCGGACGTGGCATCCCGCGGCTGCTGGGACGCTTCACAATCCTCAACGGTTCCCGCGCCGGCGAGCGCCTCGGCCTCGGCGGCTCGGGAATCCGCATCGGGCGGGAATCAACGATTTGTGAGATCGTATTGGAAAACCCAAAGGTCTCACGCTTGCACGCGGAGGTGGTCTCGATCGACGGCAAGGTTTTGCTCATCGACCGCAATTCTTCCAACGGCACGTACGTGAACGATCAAAAGATCGACAAACGGTTTCTAAAAGACGGGGACATCATTTACTTCGGCGGACGCAATGCGATTGCGGTCGCGTACCACGCATGAAGGGTTGAGTGGTGGCTGACAAACGCTGCGAAAACGGGCACTTCATCGACGAATCGTGGGACTTGTGTCCGTACTGCCCCGCCGAGGAGAGTGAGGCGGAGAAGATTCCGATTGTGCGTCCCAGCCGGTTCGGATCGCCGGACGTCCGCACCGCGGTCCCCACCACACCCGCCCCGCCCACCACTACCCGTCCGGCGCCGGCCGTGCCTCCTCCGCCAACGGTGAGACGCGATGCCGCGCCCGTTCAGGCGCCGCCAATGGAACGGACGGTGGCGGCCGCGAAGATCACATCCGAGACTCCGGCCAACAAGCGTTATGTCGTCGGCTGGCTCATCGGGCTGAGCGGGACCTCGCGCGGAGAATCCTTCGAAGTCCGCATCGGACGCAACGTCCTCGGCCGCGACCGCCGGTCGGACGTCATCGTCAATGACGATCAGGCGTCATCGCATCACGCCGATCTGGTTTTCCGCCCCGAAGAAAAGCGTTTCATTCTCATGGACCACAACTCGACCAACGGAACCTACGTCAACGAAGTGGAGATCGAGCCGAGAAGAGATCTGGTGTCGAAGGATGTCATCCGGATCGGATCGCAACGTTTCCTTTTCATGCCGCTGTGCGATGAGGGCTTCTACTGGGATGACGAGGGCGCGCTGAAATGATCGGCAACGTCATCGGCAATTACCGGATCGAGCGCGAGATCGGCGAAGGCGGCATGAGCCACGTCTATGTCGGACGCACCATCGCGCGAAACGAAGTGCTGCCCGAGAACTACGCAGTCGTCCTGAAAATCATGTCCGAGGAGCTGGCGGGCGAAGTGACGGCGCGGAAGCGCTTCGTCAAAGAAGCACAGATTCTCGAAAAGCTTCGCCACCGGAACATCACGCGGTTCTACGAATTCATCAACAACAAGGACAACGCCGTGCTCGTGATGGAATTCGTGGAAGGGAAGCCGGTCGACCTCATCCTGGCGGAAAAAGGATCGATGCCCATTCCGGACGCGATCAGCATCGCGCAGTCCATGCTGGAGGCTTTGGTCTACGCCCACGGCAAAGGCATCGTGCACCGCGACATCAAGCCGGCGAATCTCATCCGAGAGACTGCCGGAGCGGTGAAGGTCACCGACTTCGGAATCGCGAAGATCAAAGAAGGGGCGGCAGTACCGGGACAAACGGTTCTCACCAAATCCGGCTTCCTCCTCGGCACACCGCATTACATGTCGCCCGAGCAGATTCGCGAGCCGAAAGATGCCGGCGCGAAGAGCGACGTCTACTCCGCCGGCGTCGTGCTGTACGAGATGTTGACGGGCGCACTGCCGTTCAACAGCCGTTCTCTTCCGAAGCTGATCGATGCGATCTATCGCGGCGAGAAACAGCCGCCGAGCGCGCTGCGGGCGGAGATCGACAAAGAGCTGGAAGCGATCGTTCTCAAAGCGATGCATCCCAAGATGGAAGGCCGCTATGAAGGCGCGCGCGAATTCTTCGAAGCGCTGGAGGAGTACAACCTACGTCCGATGAACACGCCGACCATGCGGCCGCAGCCGGCTGTCGGCGCGCAATCGGCGACGCCGGCCTGGCTGCTCGTGAACGTCAAACCGGAGATCAACGAGAAACATACGCTGAAGGGCGACAGCGTCATGGTCGGACGCGATCGCAGTTGCGCCATCGTGCTGGCGCATCCGGCGGTGTCGCGACGCCACGCACGGATCACATTGAGTGGGACGTCCTATGTGGTCGAAGATCTGAAGTCGGCAAATGGAACCTACGTCAACAACACGCGCGTCGACCGCGCGAAACTGAAGCCGGGAGATGTGGTGCGCTTCGGCGCCGATCCGGCGTGCAGTTATGTCGTTCGAGACCGATAGGCCGCGGAGTCAAACCATGCCCGAAATCACATGTCTCAAATGCAAACAACCGATCGATAGCCAGCTCGAGGCCTGTCCGCACTGCGCCGAGCGGGTAACGAATTTTCAGCGTACATATTCAGCAAAACTTATCGATGGTAAATATCAGATTCTCGACCGCCTGGGCGTCGGCGGCATGGGAGAGATCTTCAAGGTCCGCCACATTCATCTGAACGAGCTTCGCGTCATCAAGATCATGCGGCCCAACGTGGCCGCCGACGATCAGGGCTTGCAGCGCTTCCTCCAGGAGGCGCGCACGTCGACGACCATCAAAGACAAAAACCTGGCGATGCTGTACGACTTCGCCCAGCTCGAAGACGGCTCCTACTACATGGTCTGGGAGTTCATCGACGGCACGAACATTCAGAAGTGGATCTTTCAGAACGGTGCGATGCCGTCGCGGCTGACAGTCGAGATCTCGATTCAGGCGCTACACGGTCTCGATCATCTCCACTCCATGGGCTTGATCCACCGCGACATCTCGCCCGAAAACATCATGCTTTCGCAGGACCATCACGGAAAGCTGCTTGTGAAAGTGATCGACTTCGGCATCGCGAAGTCGCTCGCGGAAGGCGACTCCGGTCAAGGCCTCACACAGACCGGCATGTTCCTCGGCAAGCTCAAATACGCATCACCGGAACAGGCCGGATTTCTCAAGGAAGGGGAACATCTCGATCCGCGCAGCGACCTCTACTCGTTCGGCATCGTGATGTACGAGATGCTCGCCGGACGCGCGCCATTTCAGGCGACCAACCCGCACGGCTACATCCTCAAACATGTGACCGAGAAGCCGCTGCCCATCGCCGAGCTCAATCCCGACGTGAAGGTCCCGCCTCAGCTCGAGAACATCGTGATGCGATCGCTGGAAAAGAGTCGCGATCATCGCTTCGCGACTGCGGCCGAATTCGCGAACGCGCTGGAAGCGATCCGCAACACCGTCGCGCCCGATCAGAAATACGGACTCGGCGAGCGGATGGTGACGCTGTCGGGCGCGAAGACGATCAGCGATCTGCCCAAGTACAAGACCGGTCAGGTCGCGACGATGGGCAGCGCACCGACGCAGATGACCACCGGCGCGAGCGGCACCGCGTCCGCAAAAACGCAGGCGGATCAGCCCACGGTCATGGAACGGACCGGCGCGCCGCAACGTCCGACAATCGGCAGCAACGAGCCGACGATCCAGGAGCGTCTATCGACTTCGTCCGCCCCGACCGTCGTCGAATCGAAGTGGACCAGCGAGGCCGAGCCGACCGTCCTCGAGCGCCAGATCGGCAGGAAAAAACCGAACGTGATGATGATGTCGGGCATCGCGGCGGTCGTTGTGA
>WNFJ01005394.1_pt2 | contig 15458 bp, 19 predicted proteins | sample 5400461 | NCBI WGS metagenome assembly WNFJ01 (sample SAMN13153349, study PRJNA577476) | soil metagenome | isolation source: 115 cm saprolite on Douglas fir-dominated hillslope | place: USA:California | collected 2013-09-17 | reverse complement strand
TAAACGCATGATGGCGAGGGACGTGATCGACTTTCCGGAGCCCGATTCGCCCACCAGGCCCAGGACCTCGCCGGGAGCGATGGAGAAGCTGAGGTCGCGGACGGCGGGGAGAAGAGCAGGGTCGCCCTTCTCCGCGCTCGTCTTGACGGGGAAGTCGATATTCAGGTGTCGGATGTCGAGGAGCGGGGACACAGTGTCATCGTAGCAGCGTGGCAACGCCGTCGCCGGCGGCGACTGGACAGCCGAGGGCGGCTGTCCCCACATCAGCATTAATTCTCCCCAGAGTTACTGTCCCAGAATCAAGGGTAGGCCATTCTTGTTGTTGCCGATGACGACCACTTTGGTGTTGGCGCTCTTGGCCAGATTTTCGGTGGCTTCGATGCCCTTCCACTCCAGGAGTTGCGCGCTGATGCCCTGGGCCACGATCTGCTGGAAGTCGCGGACGCCGGCGGCTTCGATGCGCTTGCGCTGGGCTTCCTGGGTTTCTTTCTGCAAGCGGAAACTCATGGCCAGCGATTCCTGCTCAGCCTGCTGCTTGGCTTCGATGGCGGCCTTCAGCGTGGCCGGGAGTTGGATGTCGCGTAGGAGAACCTTCTCTACGATCAGACCGCGCGGAGTGAGCTGATTGTTGACCTGGTCGAAAATCTGCTTGCCCACTTCTTCGCGCTCGCCGGTGTAGAGGGCGTTGGCGGTATGCGAGGCTGTCGCTTCGCGGATGGCGGATCGCAGCGTCGGTTCCACAACCACGTTTTCGTAATCGGGGCCGATTTTCTGGAAAACGTTCGCGGCATGATCCGGATTGAGATGGTAGATGAGCGATGTATCCAGACTCATCATGAGGCCTTCGCTGGAAGGTACGCTGGCAGATTCCTTCAGCGTTTGTGTCTGAATGGAAAGTTCGTTATTGGTCTTCAGTGGATTGATGAGGTGAATTCCCTCGCCCAGAGTCTGGTCGGTCTGCACTTTTCCGAAGAGCGTGAGCACGCCAACGCGGCCGGTGCCCACCCGGGTCACGGAGCTGAAAAGCAAAATGATCAGTAAGAATGCGGCGATGCCAAGTCCGATCAGGCGCAAAAGCCCGCCGCCGCTGCCGCCGCCACCGTCAATTACTCTGCCTCGAGCCGGGTCAAAAATTGTCATCGTAGTTTCTCCCTTGTATTCGCCTTCATTGTACGGCAGCGGACGAACAGCGTAGTTGACCTCATCTATGTCAAACCAACGCCTCGGCCAGCGCGGGATTTGTTCGGCTCTTGGTTCGGCCTGGGCCCTACCAGGTGTGGCTGGAAGATTCATAGGGCGCTGACATGCCGCCGATAATCTCCCATGTGCTGCCTGTCTTCAACCAGGTGTGGGTAACGCGGGAGGTGTAAGTCTCGCTCGCGCCGTCTTTCCCAGCTCTAGTGGCCTTGACTGAATACTGGGTGACGCCAACATTTCCAATTACGGTGACTGCTTTGGATAAAAATTCGTAGCTCACCACGTGGCCGGCTGCCATTTTCTTCGCAGCTCCTTCCGTGAGATCCTTTTTCCCCACGGGGCGGTCGCGATCCCGTGGCCATCCCAGGAAGGACGAATGCCATAGAGTGACATAGTGGTCGACATTCGATGCCTTGACGTCATTCCAATAGGCTTCTTCCATCTGCCAAACTTCTTTTTGCGCGGGAGTCATTTCCTGGGCGAAGATGCGGGGCGCGGCCATGAGCAACAGAAGAACGAAGCTCACTCGCGCGGACATTCGGTGCATTAGGAAACTCCTTCCGGGAACCGCGATTGTAACATCGCAGGCGCGTTCGTAGTCTGATCGTCCCCATGACATGTTTGAATCTTCACACCTCCGGGCGCATCCTTTATGCTTAGACCGATGAGCAAGATTCACATTCCTACACCTCTGCGGCAGTATGTCGGCAAGCACTCGACTGTCGACGTAAAGGCGGCCACCGTGGGCGAAGCCATGACCGCCCTGGTTGCGCAGCATCCTGACCTGCGGCGCCATTTATATACGGAAGAAGGCAAGCTGCGCGCTTTCGTAAACCTCTATGTGAACGACGAGGACATCCGCTACCTGCAGAAAGAGGCGACCACGGTGAACGAAGGTGATAACATTTCCATCGTGCCCTCCATTGCAGGAGGAGCAATAGAAGGTGCTTTTTGCTGCTGAAATCTCTGTCATCGGTGCCAAAATTTGTCATCCCGAGCGCAGCGAGGGACCTTGGTTTCCGCAGGTAACATCGATTGTGTATGAGGCCGGCAAGAACCAAGATCCCTCGCTCCGCTCGGGATGACAAGCCTTGGCGGGATTAGAAGCCTATATGGCCACAACCACCACCGAAATTCCAGTAACCCTGAGCAAGGACGAAATCCTGCGCTACTCGCGCCACCTGATCATGCCCGAGGTCGGCATGGAGGGCCAGCAGAAGCTGAAGGCGGCGCGCGTGCTGTGCATTGGCACAGGCGGGCTGGGATCGCCGCTGGCGTTATATCTTGCGGCCGCGGGCGTGGGCACGCTTGGCCTGGTCGATTTCGACGTGGTGGATTACACCAACCTGCAGCGGCAGATCATTCACTCCACCGCGGATGTGGGGCGCAAGAAATTGGATTCCGCGGCGGATAAACTGACCGCGATCAACCCGTTCTTGAATATTCGCAAGTTCGACACACGGTTGAGCAGCGAGAATGCGCTCGAGATCTTCCGCGATTTCGATATCATCGCCGACGGCACCGACAATTTTCCCACGCGCTATCTGGTGAATGACGCGTGCGTGCTCACGGGGAAGCCGAATGTTTACGGATCAATTTTTCGCTTTGAAGGGCAGGCCAGCGTGTTCGCTACGGAAGATGGCCCGTGCTACCGCTGCCTCTATCCTGAACCTCCACCGCCCGGGCTGGTTCCCTCCTGCGCGGAAGGCGGCGTGCTCGGCATTCTGCCCGGCCTCGTCGGCGTGATGCAGGCGACCGAGGTGATCAAGTTAATTCTGGGAGCGGGCGAGCCTCTCATTGGACGTCTGCTGCTGATCGATGCGCTGGGCATGAAATTCCGCGAACTCAAGCTGCGCAAAAATCCCGATTGCCCGGTGTGCGGCACGCATCCCACCGTGATCAAGCTGATAGACTACGACCAATTCTGCGGCATTCGCGGGGAGGAAAAACCGGTGGCAACAGGACTTCCGGAAATTCAAGTCGAAGAACTGAAACGCCGTCTGGATGCGAAAGAAGATCTCTTCATCCTCGATGTGCGCGAGCCCCACGAATATCAGATCTGCAACCTCGGCGGACATCTTATTCCGCTGAACGACCTGCCCAAGCGGGTGAATGAACTGGATTCAAGCCGCGAAATTGTCGTCCACTGCAAAATGGGGGGACGCAGCGCGAAAGCGGTGGAGTTCCTGCAGCAGGCCGGGTTTAAGAAGATTCACAACCTCGCTGGCGGAATTAACGCCTGGGCCGAGAGGGTAGATTCCAAGGTGCCGAAGTACTGAAGGGCAGTTGCCTTACCAACGATTCGTATCAGGGCAGGCGTCAGCCGTGCGCTAACTGCCTCACGCCAGCGCCTCGCCTTCAGGCATTGGCACTTTCTGGTACGAAACACTTGACATTTATTTTCTGATAAATCTTGAAGGCGGCTGCTTGCAAAGATTTGATTTGACATCGCTGTGGCCGAGAGGATAATGGCCTATCCCCGGGTGTTTTCCCTGAACATTCTCAACATTCCTGTGACCGGAGGGTCGGGTGAAAAAATATGTGTGTTTACTTGTGTTGTTATCGCTGTCTCTCAGTTGCGCTTCACTAGCTCAGACATCTGTGTCTCAACCTAGCGCTTCGACGGCGCAACAGCCGGCTGAACAAGCCCCGCAGCAAACTTCGAACTACACGTCGGCCAAGGGATTTGTTCTCGAAGAGGGAACGCCGGTGAAACTACGCATCAACCGAACCATTTCTTCCGCCGATGCCCACACGGGAGACACAGTAGACTTTGAAGTTCTTGAGGACATCAATGTAAACAGTACTCTGGTCATTCCAAAAGGGGGATTGGCCTTTGGGACTGTGACCGAGGCTCAGGCCAAACGGAGAATGGCCCGCGGTGGAAAGCTCGACATCAATATCGATTATGTGAAACTGCTGAGCAGCGAAAAGGCGCCGCTGCGGGCCGTGAAGGACGTTAAAGGCGGAGGCCACACCGGAGCTATGGTGGGCGGAATGGTAGCAACTGGCATTCTGTTCTTCCCTGCCGCTCCATTCTTCCTCTTTATGCACGGCAAAGACATAACCATTCCCAAAGGAACTGAAGTGACCGCATACGTGAACGGGGACATGAAGCTGGACATCGCGAAATTTCAGCCGACCACGGCGGCGAGCACCACAAACGCGAACACTGGCTCAGCGTCGGGGAAGCTACAACTAGAGTCCGATCCGCCGGGCGCTGACATCGAAGTCGACGGCAGCTTTGTTGGCAACACGCCTTCCGAGGTTCAAGTCGCAGAGGGCACCCATAGTGTCGTGGTGAAGAAAACGGGCTTCAAGGATTGGGAGCGCAAACTAACAATCAGCAGCGGGAGTAGCGTGCACCTCAGTGCTGAATTGGAAAAGTTGCCTGGTCAGTAGCCTATAATGCGATTCGAGAATTCCAACGGAGGTCGCATGAAACCAGCTTCATCGGCATCGCTTCTCTGCCTCTTTCCTTTCCTGTGGTTGTGCGGCGCTTCCGCGCAAGAAAATTCAAAGGCGGCGCCGAACTCCGAGAAAGCCCGGGTCTTCATCACCGACAGCCAGTCGTGGTCGATTGCGGCGCAAAGCGGAGGGGCCGGAGGAGCATTCGGAGGCGGATACGGAGGCACGATGTCCGGTGGCGCTCGTCCGCAAACGGCTGAGATTATTAAAACCTTCGGGGAGCGATGTCCTCAGGTAATTACGAACAACATCGCGGCGAAGACGGATTACGTCGTGCTGCTTGACCATGAAGGTGGCAAGAGCGTTTTAAGTCACAAGAACAAGGTCGCCGTTTTCGCACGGGTATCGGGCGATTCCATTGTGAGCAAATCGACTCTCTCGCTGGGTGGATCGGTGCAAGATGCGTGTGAAGCGATCGTCAAGGATTGGGCTGCGCATGGTCCGGAGATTCGAGCGGCTGCGGTTGCGGGAATGGAACCAAGCAAACCTGCCGCAACCCTTCAGCCCGCTGTGGTCACTACCACTGCCGTTCCAGCAGCCGGCTCGACCGGCAGGCTGTCCGTGACCTCTCTTCCCGATGGCGCCGACATTGAAGTGGACGGCAACTTCGTAGGCAACACTCCCTCCGACATTCAGGTCGCAGATGGCGAACACACGGTCTCAGTGAAAAAAACGGGATTCCAGGGTTGGGAGCGAAAACTGAAAGTAAGCGGAGGGAGCAGCGTGCGTCTCAACGCGGAGTTGGAGAAGGCCGCGACTCCTTAGCAATCGCTCACATGCGCCGGAGCGCCTCGCTTCGCTTGGCGGTATAACTCAGCCGGTTGTCTCCACATGTTTGTTTCGCCTGAACCAAGAACTAAGAACCAAGAACCAAGAACAAAGAACAAAGAGGGGAGCGAATTTCGCTCCCCTTGTTTCTCACGGTTCGTAGTCTCAATCGCAATTACTTGCTCGAACCAGCCTGCATACCATCGCTGGTCTCAGCCAGATCGATGGCGAATTTCTTCCCTTGGAACCGCAGGCCGGACAGGGAGTTCGGCCCGCTGTCATTCTTGCGCGTCACCGCGGCGTCGTTGGCGGCTGGCGTTTGCAGGTCAACTATGTGCGCGGGCACTTTTGCCACCACGTTCTTGCCTTGCATGATGCTCAGTTCAACGCTGGGGCCGCTGCCTTCCCACTGCACTTTGTAGTCCCCCGCCTTCAGGGTAGTGCCATTAACGAGAACTGGATTGCTAAGTTGCAAACTGGCCTTCGTAGCCGCAAAGGCGCTCGATGCCAACAATAACGCCAGCCCCATCACCAAACTTTTCGACACTGTCGCGAACTTCATGACTGCTCCTTTTTTCTTCCCCGAATTTCGTCGGGGAGCGGTTGGGGCGGCCCGGTTCACGACTTGCGCGAGAAAACCTTTGTGTTTTGCCGCGAATCGCCTACAATGCAACCGCCGGGGTTCAGCCGACACGCGGCAACGCCTGTCGCGCTGTGCGCGGGGGTTTTCTCACCTGGGCCGCCAAACCGAAAGTGAGAGAATCCCCGAAACCCCGCAAATTTTATTTTCAAAAAACTCCGGCCTGCTTCACCTCCGCACTGTCTGCTTCCAACTACTACGGAGGCGCCTGATCGAAAGTTCCGTGGAGTCCGTTCGCGCTTAAATAACTTTCGATTACACACCTATGGACGAAGAGCGCGCACTTCGGGTAGCAAGAAAGCGCAATGAATGGTTCTCAAAAGCATGGAACAGCAGCACTGTGTTCTGTTGGAATGAAGTGGGAACTATTGTCAAAGCAAAGCGTGCAAAGTCATTGTGATCAACTCTTGCGTTTGTAATGTATCGGCCATTGGACCTGCCACGTCTTGCCACCATCTCGAGAACCTTCCCAGCTCCAGTCCAATTCGTTCGCGGAAATATTTTTCCATACCATGCGCTGCAGGGTTTTTGTGCCATCTTTCCGAATGGCTTCGCGCTGCAGAATGAGTTGCCCCTCGTTGAGCTCTCCGACAAAATCGAGGTAACCGCCTTCGTTGTCGACCCAGGTTTGTTTCCACTTCCCGGCGCGGGAGTCATACGTGGAAACGCTGGTCCCGCGCAGGTGATCCTGCTGTGCGGAAAAACGTTCCTGCACTACACAGCCGTCGAGGATGCGTTTGATGCTATTCGTACCGTGCCCCACTCGGCCGGCTTTTTTACCTGGCCACGTGAGATCCCACTCGCCGATCCAGAAATCGAATTGTTTCTGCTCGGCAATCGTGCACGGATTCGGCGACGCCTGGATTGTGGATTGTTGCGAGAAAAGAGCCGAGGAAAAAAGCACCAGTAACACCAGACTGAAAAATCTATTCATGATGTCCCTCCCGCAGCTTCTGACGCTGCGGAAAGGAAAAGGTTTGATCGACAACCTGGCTGGATGGGTTTAGCGAAGGAATCGCTGCGCACGAATTCTGATCACTTCTAACTCCGTCAGCGGCGGAGGCCCGGTCGACTATTGCAAAGGCGCAGAGACATGTTCGTGAACGGTCATCCACTTGCCGTCCTGATTCTCGAAGACCACGGTCCAGCGAAAATTTCCCATCTCCACCTTGCCGGTTTTTGTCGTCATCTCTTCTTTTATTGTCGCGGTTGCCCAGACTAAATCTCCGTGGGGATGGATAGCGGCGTCGTCGTTCACGGTGAATTTCGCGCTCTTGTAGCCGGAGAGAACGCCCTTCACTCCTTTTTCATATTCCTCCCAGCTTCCATATTTCAAAGGAGCGATGTCAAAGAAGACATGCGGTCCGCTGGCATAGAATTTGGCGGCATTGGCCGGGTCGAGGGTGGACCAAGCGTCCCAGATTTTCCGCAGATAGGCCTTGTCGGGAGCGGGCGGGGTGGATTTCTTAGGCGCAGGCTTCGCGAGGCCGCCTACGGTGATTGCGAACAGGAACAGCAGAACGGCGGAAAGACGCTTCATGGTGGTGCTCCCTCCAAGTTCGGCGGAATTTTCGCACAAGCCACGCAATCTTGCCAAGCGCGCATTGACCGATTTCCACAGCGCACGCTAGAATAGTTGAGTTTGCCTGTACTGGCCGACCCGTTCTGGGGACGCCTGCCCTGGCTGCTGAAGCGCCCTGGCGGAAAAACACAGCAAGCAAGAAGTTCAGCGGGAAGTTATCGGGAAGTGTATCGGGAAGTGTATCGGTCCCCGAGGATTGCGCCCGTGTGCGCGTGGTCGGCATTTTGTGAGCTGATTTTCAAGACATTTTGATGGAGGCAGACGTATGTACGCGGTTATCCGCGCCGGTGGAAAGCAGTACCGGGTGGCGCCCGGCGATGTGATTCGAGTAGAGAAGTTTGCGACCGGCACCGATGGCCGCGTGGATTTCCCCGAGATATTAGCGGTATCGGGCGGCGAAGGGAAGATCGGCAAACCGGAGTCGGAAGCGCACGTGCTTGGCGAAGTGGTCGAAGAAGGCCGCGGCGCGAAGATTCTGGTCTTCCATTACAAACGCAAGAAGCAGTACAAGAAGCTGCGCGGGCACCGGCAGGCGTACACCGCGGTGAGGATTACTGAGATCAATTTTGACGGCCAAAGCTTCAGAGCTCCGGAGCTGGCGAGAAAGCTGCCTAAGCCGAAGAAGGCTGCGGCGACGGACGAGCACGAAGCCGAAGCCAAAACCGCCAAGGGGCATGCCAAGAAGAAGGCCGCGCCCAAGAAAGCCGCGGGGAAGAAGATTGCAGCTAAGAAGAAGAAATAAAATGCGAGGGCGAGACGCCCTCACGACAGCCGGCGGGACGCCGGCGCTACCTAGCGTTGGTGTTACTTTCAAGATTGAGAGTTGACTCATGGCACATAAAAAAGGGCAAGGCACTTCACGAAACGGGCGCGATTCTAACGCACAGCGGCTGGGATTCAAGGCGTTTGGCGGGCAAATCGTTCCTGGCGGGACTATTATCGTGCGGCAGCGCGGCACGCGTGTGAAACCGGGACTGAACGTCGGCCGCGGCAAAGACGACACGCTGTTTGCCAAAATCACGGGCCGCATCAAGTTCCTGAACAAGGGCTCTATGGGCAAGTTCGTGATGGTCGAGCCGATGGAGATTGCGGAGTAGTTTCGCCTCCGTCTGCGCGACAATTCCGCTACGGCGGACCGATGTCGAGCGCAATCCAAATCGGCTCGCGCTCATAGAGCAAGGCTAATTCCATACGCACCTCCTGGGCGCGAGTACGAACCTGGTAGTCATGACCCGCGAGAACCATTGGCACCGACAGCATGCACTGAGCGCCCAGACCCACCTTGGCTTTGAAATAGCCTGCGATAATATTGCAGATTTCGCCTGCGGCATCGAACTGTTGGGCCCTGGCTTCATCCTCTGACACTCCGAGCGTCTGAGAAGCAATCAGCGTTGCGGAGTGGGTGCTGCACCACAGGCTTAAAGTGGCACGAAGAGGACCTGCTATCCCGACCATCGCGGTGAGCTGAGGTGGCATTGGCGCTTCAGCGCGGACTGGAGCGGTGAGTGAGACTCCTACCATCGTGGCGAAGACTTCAATCGCGGTCTCTCGCAGAATAGCCGGCCATGCGGTGCGCGAAGCAACGGCAGCGGGGCCGTTGGTTTGAGAGGGTGCGCTCATCTGAGATTGTGGAGAGTCATCCTGTTGAAAACATCGGGCGGAGATGAAGGCTACATAAGCCGAAAGTTCTTAGGATTGTCCAATGTAGTTCCGATGTGTGTCGTGCTGGCATCTCAGGACTGCGATAGCCGAAATAGTCAAGGAGTTTAGGGAGCCTCAATTTTTGGGCTAGCGGCTGCTACAAGACAATGTTCATCGACGAAGCTAAAATCCGAGTCAAAGCGGGCGACGGCGGCAATGGTTGCATGGCTTTTCGTCGCGAGAAATACGTGCCCCGCGGCGGACCTTCCGGTGGCGACGGCGGCAAGGGTGGAGACGTGATCATGGAATCCAGCGAACGCCACAACACGCTGGTCCATTTCCGTTTCAATCCCGAATACAAGGCTGAGCGTGGACGCCACGGTGAAGGCTCCAACAAGAGCGGACGGGAAGGCATCGACATAGTTCTGAAGGTTCCGGTTGGGACCATTGTGTACGACGAAGAGACGGGAGAGAAAGTATTCGATTTCTCCGCCCCTGACCAAAGCATGGTGATTGCGCGTGGCGGACGCGGCGGACGCGGCAATGCGCGCTTCGCCACTTCCGTTCACCAGGCTCCGCGCGAGCACGAACCCGGACGCCCAGGCGAAGAGCACAACTACCGGCTCGAACTGAAGTTGCTGGCAGACGTGGGCCTGGTTGGATATCCGAACGTGGGCAAGTCAACCCTGATCTCGCGGATCTCGGCGGCCCGGCCAAAGATCGCCGATTATCCCTTCACCACTTTGCAGCCTAATCTGGGCGTGGTTGCGGTGGGCGATGCGAATAACGAAATCAGTTTTGTGGTGGCCGACATTCCGGGATTGATTGAGGGCGCTCACACCGGCTCAGGGTTGGGCACACAATTCTTACGGCATATCGAGCGCACGCGCCTGCTGGTTCACTTGGCCGATGTGTCGGACGCTAGCGGCCGCTCTGATATCGTGAAAGACGTTGAAGTAATCCTCGGGGAATTGGCCAGCTTTGGCGCGCATCTGGAAGAAAAACCCATGCTCATGGTGGCGTCGAAGATTGATGCGGCCAACAAAGACAAAGTTACGGCGCTGAAGCGTTACTGCAAGAAACACAAGCTGAAGCTTTACGAGATTTCAGCCGTGACGGGCAAAGGGATCGACGAATTGAAGTATGGCATGGCTAAGGAAGTGGATGCTTTGCGCGAGCGGGCGCTCGAGCAGACCGAGGCCGGCGACCATCAACGCGCCTGATCGAAGCTTCATGCCCGGGGCAAATGGGTTCCGTGCTGGAAGCGATATTGCAGAATCTTCGCAGCCAGGGCCGGCGGCATTTCTTCTCCGGCGGTCTGCACGGTGCGCACGACCTCTCCCCGGCAAACCACTTCCGTTTGCGAAAGCCCGGCAATTTCCGCAGGCAGCACCAGATTGATTTCGAGAATCACATTGGGCTGCAGAATATCCTCCGCCTGGAACAGCAAACCGGAGCGGCTGATATTTCTGGTTTCTCCGTCGTGCCAATCCTCTTCGTCGAGACGGCGGTATTTCAAAGGCAAATGAAGATGAAAACGTTGGGCGCGCGATAGCGGCAATTGTCCCAGCCTTGGCGCAGTGTGCGTTTTTGGAATTGGCATGGCAACCTCCCCGGGAGTTGAATCCAGCACTTCGCGAACTCTATTCTTCAGGTCATGAAGGGTGAAAGGCTTCTGGAGCAGGCGTACGCCCGCATCCAGCGTGCCATTACGCCCGATCACATTTTCCGTGTAGCCAGACATGTAGAGCACTTTCGTGTTGGGACGAATTTCCACAATCCGTTGGGCGAGTTCGCGGCCGTTCATCCCCGGCATAATCACATCCGTAAGCAGCAGGTGAATCATTCCCTCATGAGCCACCGCGATCTGCATGGCCACCGCGCCATCCGCGGCTTCGATCACGCGATAACCCTGCTTCTCCAGAAATTGCCGGGCCAAATAGCGCAGGTTGGGCTCATCCTCCACTACGAGAATCGTTTCCGTTCCCTTCACCGTGCCGGGCTCTGCGGGCACAGCAATTTGTGCGAGGTTCTCGCTGATTTCGGCCACGCGGGGCAAATAGATTTTGAACGTCGTGCCTTTATCCGGTTCGCTGTGAACCCAGATGTAACCGCCGCTTTGCTTCACAATCCCGTACACGGTCGAGAGCCCAAGGCCGGTGCCCCGCGGCCCTTTCGTAGTAAAGAAAGGTTCGAAGATGTGGGATTGAGTTTCCGAATCCATGCCGGCGCCAGTATCGCTGATGGCGAGAGTTACATAATTTCCCGGCTTGAGCGGCGCGTGAAAGCGCGCGTAGTCTTCGTCGAGCGATATGTTGGAGGTCTCGATCGTCAATTTCCCTCCGGAGGGCATGGCATCACGCGCGTTTACCGCAAGATTCATGATGACCTGCTCAATCTGCCCCGCGTCGGCGCGCACGGTGCCGAGGCCGGCTCCCGGCACCATAACCAGATCGATATCCTCGCCAATCATGCGGGTGAGCATCTTCAGGTTCTCGGTGACCACTCCATTCAGGTCAAGAATCTTGGGAGCGAGCATTTGCTTGCGGCTGAAGGCGAGAAGCTGGCGCGTGAGCGAGGAGGCTCGCCCGGCTGCATTGGCGATCTCCTGTGCCGGACCGCGCAACGCCGGTTCCGGACCGAGGCGCTCGAGAAGGAATTCCGAATAACCTGAAATCACCATCAACAGGTTATTGAAATCGTGCGCGATGCCGCCCGCGAGCCGGCCTACGGCCTCCATTTTTTGCGACTGCAAGAGTTGTTGCTCCAGGGCGCGCTGCTCGGTGACGTCTTCGGCAAAAAGCTCGAAGGTTTTGCCTTTGCCTCCATTAGTAACGGCGCGACCCGAAACGCGCACCACCGCGGCTCTGCCGTCCTTGCGCATCCATTCTGCGATCAGTCCATGGAAAGGCGCGGTCGCGCGCAAATGATCCGCCAACTCAAACCATTGCTGGGTGTCGGCACAGAGCGCTCCAAGATGTTTTCCCACCAGTTCCTCGGAAGAGGAATATCCCAGCATTGCCCGCAGCGCCGGATTCGCGTCGAGTAGCTGTCCTGCGGAATCGCAGCGGCAAATCCCGTAGGGAGCGTGCGTGACCAGCGACCGGAAATTCTTTTCGGAGCGCCGCAACCCCTCCTGGGCAGCTCTGAGGGCGGCGTTGAACCAGCAGATTAGCGCTGCCAGCACAACGAACAGCGCCAGCCTGAGCATGGTTGAGCGAAATTGCACCGGCGTCTGTTCCGCGGAAAACGAGAAGTAGGCGCTCACCGTGAGCGCGAATGAGGTGGCTACTAACCCCGGCTTCCAGCCGCCGTACCAAGCGCTCACCATGACCGCAACGGCGAATACAGCCAGACGGCTTTCCGCAATATTGGGAAGCAGCAGCGCCGGGATGAGCGCCAGAGTAGTGCTGAGCACCGCAACTCCATAGCGCAGAATAGGCGCACGGGCAGGTTGGATGCGGAGTAGGGGGAGGGTTACTCGCATATGGGCTCATACTAATTAGGAGTTCGAAAACGCGCGAGATTACAGGAGTGCATTCCAAATTCTCGGAACGCGCGATTGTTTTGGACGCATCCCTCTGGGCCAAACAGACAGTGCGAGAATGAACCATGGGACAATGCCCTGACTTCCTGCTCAACGGCGCGAATCAAGCAAGTCGATCGACCGGCTTGCGAAACGTTGAGCTTGCCAACCGGGCCTGCAAACTAGGACACTAGGCGCGCATGAATATCGGTCTGTTCGGCGGTACCTTTGATCCGATCCATCGCGGGCATCTTGCACTGGCGCGCGCCGCGCGGGAGGGCTGCAGGCTTTCCCGAATTCTCTTTGTGCCCGCGAATGTTCCGCCTCACAAACAGGCGCAGCCGCTGTCGGCCTTCGCGCATCGCTATGCCATGATTGCTCTCGCGACCGCGCAGGAGAAAGACTTCGTTCCGTCGTTGCTGGAGGCACGGGAAGATTTCGAGTCAGCTGGCCGCGGCAAAGAAAAGGCGGAGAGGCCGAACTACACCATCGATACCGTCAAGCGCCTCAAGCCATCGCTCAAGAAAGCCGACCGGCTCTTCCTGCTGATCGGCGTCGATGCGTTCGCGGATATCGCCAAATGGCACCAGGCCGAGGCGCTGTTTCGCGAGTGTGAGTTCGTGGTTGCCAGCAGGCCCGGATTTTCTCTTGCCGATATCGCGAACGCGCTGCCCGCGAGTCTGCGGCCGCGGCAGGAAGTGACACGTCCGTTTCACAAGCAGGCAGCCAGGGGGGATTTAGTTCTGCGTGGAGTGACCCTCCATCTGCTTGACGAGGTCTATCAGCCGATCTCCTCCACGGCGATTCGCCAAGCTGCCACGGCTGGCAAGCCGCTGGCCCGGTTTGTGGACCCTGCTGTTGCTGACTACATCAAGAAGATGGGACTGTACAAGGGTCGTTAGTGGCTGGTCGTTGGTCAAATGTTCATGCCGCATGTTTATCTGCGCCCGCTCGGAACCAAGGCAATCGCCGCTTATTCGTTTACAATGAGAACTCAGATCCTGCTGGGCTAACGACCAACGACTGACGACCAACGACCGACTTTCTGCATGAAAAAAAACGCATTGAAGCATCAGGTAGTGGCAGCCATTCAGGCCTGCCTCGACAAAAAGGCCGAAGAAATTTCCATCCTGGAGATGGAAAAGGGGTCGGGAGCATTCACCGACTATTTCGTGTTGTGCAGCGGCACAAATCCGCGGCAGGTGCAGGCCATCGCCGATGAAGTGGAACTACGGTTGAAGACGGCGGGTGTGCGGCCGGCGCACGTCGAGGGCTACAGGCAGGGGGAATGGATACTGGTCGATTATGTCGACTTTGTAGTGCATGTGTTTTCTGAAAAGGCTCGCAAGTTCTACGATCTGGAGCGCTTGTGGAAGACCGCGAAACGCCTCGAGCCCTCGGAGTTGACGGCCAAGGCCAAGGCCAAGGCAAAGGCAAAGACCGCGCCCACGAGCAAGAGCAAGACGGTTCGGCGCAAGCGAGCCGGCGCGGCGATTCGTCGCAGGAAAGCGTAGCCGCCTCCGTCTCCGGAAAATTGTTTGTATGACAATGCCTTCCAAAGAGGAACCAGGATGGGGAAGCCAGTACCGCCTCATCGCCACCGAGAAGTGGAAGGCGAAGTCGGCTGCGATGGGCAAAGGAGTGACAGAGGCGCTCGTGGAATATGCGCAGCCGCGGCCCGGCATGCGGGTGCTGGACTTGGCCAGCGGCACGGGCGAGCCCGCCATTAGCCTCGCCATGCGGGTGGGAGCACAGGGGCAAATCACGGCTCTTGATCTGAGCGCAGACCTTTTGGAGATCGCAAAAGGAAGAGCGCAGGAACGCGGCCTGAGGAATTTTTCCACGCAACAGGCGGACGCGCACGCGCTGCCCTTCGCTGATGCGAGTTTTGATCTCGCAACTTCGCGGTTTGGCGTGATGTTTTTCCGCGATGCGGGCCTCGCTCTGCGGGAATTACATCGTGTTCTGCGCGACCAGGCGCGCGCCTGTTTCCTAGCCTGGGGATCGTTCGACCAACCTTACTGGCAAACCACGATGGGGGTTGTGCACCGGCATGTGGGTGGTCCGCTGTTGCAGCCGGCCGGGCCCGATCCGTTTCGTTTTGCGAGTCCGGGAAGTCTTTCGGCGGTGCTGCAGAAGGCTGGCTTTCGCGAAGTGCATGAAGAAACCAGGACTGTGCCCTGGACGTGGCCGGGGATGCCGGAGGAAGTTTGGGAGCAGGCGCGGGCGGTGTCGGTGCCGTTCCGTCCCATGCTGGATCGTGTGCCGTCAGATATGTGGCCGCAGATTCATGCGGAGGTGCAAGCCGCAGTAAGGAAGTACTACGATGGAGAAAAGATTGCATTCGGAGCGTCGGTGGTGCTGGCCGCGGGCCAGAAATAAAAATGAAACATCGCATTGTTCACGCCTTGCAGAAATATTTTCTGAATCCGCCTATTAAGGTGCTCCTCGCGCTGGGCGTAGCGCTGCCGGGATATGCGCTGCTGGAAACGATTGGCCACAAGAGCGGAAAGGCCCGCCGCACTCCGGTGGGCAATGGTCGCGTTGGCAACGAGTTCTGGATTGTGGCGGAGCACGGCAGGAAGGCCGGATACGTCCTCAATATCGAGAGCAATTCACGAGTGCGCGTGAAGCTG
>WNFJ01700056.1_pt4 | contig 15459 bp, 13 predicted proteins | sample 5400461 | NCBI WGS metagenome assembly WNFJ01 (sample SAMN13153349, study PRJNA577476) | soil metagenome | isolation source: 115 cm saprolite on Douglas fir-dominated hillslope | place: USA:California | collected 2013-09-17 | reverse complement strand
ATCGCTGGAATCCATGATCGAGAACTGCGGTTTCAGGCCGACGTGCTCAGCCTCCTGCCGCATGATCTGCACGCCGAGCGAGTGAAACGTGGAGATGGTCAACTGGTTCACCGGCACCCGGCGGCCTTCCTTGCCGGGCGTGGTGAGCGTTTTCCCTTCGAGCAGCTTCGCCGTGCGCTCGCGCATTTCGAGCGCGGCTTTGTTCGTGAAGGTCAGCGCGGCGATGTGCTTCGGCTCGAAGCCTTTCCCCTCGATCAGATGGGCAATCTTCTGGGTGATCACGCGTGTCTTGCCGCTGCCGGCACCGGCGAGCACGAGACATGGACCATCGAGATAGCGCACCGCTTCGGATTGCGCGGCGTTCATACCTGCTGCGGACATCGTTCGGACACTTTGAGATGCGTAAATCGGGCGGACGTTTCGGCTGCCGGAAGTACGCGATGGTGAGCAAGAGAGTGAGCAAAATTGCGCGTTTTTCCTGCGGGCGCAATTTCGAGAGCGCGATGTTAACACGGAAGAAACCGTCGCTCGAAAGCAATGGTTCTGGCCCTTTCGGGAGGAAGAATCAAACACAGCGCGAAGCTCCGACCTGAAACCGCTGCCTCAGCCCATGCCACAATAACGGCATCGCCAACACAAACAGGATGCCCGCATGACAGCACTTCTAAAAGTCGGCCTGATGGGCTATGGCTTTGCCGGCGAAACCTTTCACGCTCCGGTGATAGAACACTGCGGCAGCGCGGAGGTATCGGCTATTGCCACAGGCAAACCCGAGCGCGCACAGGCCGATTACCCGAAAGCGACGATCGTTGAAGATTTCGATGCGCTGCTCGCGCTCGACGAGCTTGACTGCATCGTCATAGCAACCCCCAACGACACCCATTTCGACCTCGCCAAGCGAGCGCTCGAAGCGGGCAAGAACGTAGTCGTCGATAAACCGGTCACCCTGTCCGGCGCCGACGCAAAAACCCTCACGGACCTGGCCAAAACCCGTGGATTGCTGTTTGCGCCGTTTCACAACCGCCGCTGGGATGGCGATTTCATGACGGTGCGTGCGCTGATCGAAAGCGGCCGGCTTGGTCGCGTGACGCACTATGAATCGCATTTCGACCGCTTCCGGCCGAAAGTGCCGCAACGCTGGCGCGAGGAAGCGTCGCGCGGCGGCGGCTTGCTGTTCGACTTGGGACCGCATCTCATCGATCAGGCGCTGGCGCTCTTCGGCGCCCCGCAGACCGTATTCGCCAGCGTAAAAGCGCACCGCGATCACGCGAGCGCACCGGATTACGTCCATCTGCTGCTTGGCTATGCAGACAAGGAAATCGTGCTGCACGCAACCGCGCTGGCCGCGCTGGACCCGCCGCGCTTCGCGATTCACGGCACGCGCGGCAGCTATGTGAAAACAGGTCTCGATGTGCAGGAAGACCAGCTCAAAGCCGGTTTGCGTCCCGGCAATCCCGAGTTCGGCCGCAACCCGCCCGGCCTGCTGCGCGAAGTCGACGGCGATCACGACTTGCGCCAGGAATTCGCCACCCGCGATGGCGCGTATGCGGAGTTTTATCGTGCGCTGGCGGCATCGGTGCTCGAAGGCAAGCCGTTTCCAATCACGGCGCAAGATGCCGTCGATGTCATGACCATCATCGATCTCGCCATTCGCAGCAACGCCGATGGGCGCCGGCTCGATTTCACGCCGTTGCGATAACAAACAGCCCACGCCGGACTTTCAAACACACAGCGTTACATTTACGCGCGGCTCCGGCGTCAGCCGGGGCCGCGCGCAGGCCGTTCTTCTGCGGTTGTCTGAGTCTTATCTTAAAAACCAGAAAGGGGAGAACTTCCATGCTTACATTCAAAGCGAGTTGCGCCCGTGCGCTGATTGGCGTGGCGCTGGCGGGATCGCTGGCAGCGTGCGTCGTCGAGCCGACGCGGCAAGTCAACGTCGTCCAGGAAACACCCGCGCGCCCAGATCCGCATATGGAAGCGGTTCATCGGATGGATCAGGTGAACGGGCGAATCAACGCGCTTTGGCATCATGTCGATCAGCGCGTGAATCAAGGTTTTTATCCGCCGCCACAAGGCGACGCGTTTCACCATCGGCTGGATGTAATTCGCCAGGAATCCCGCGATATGGCGTCGCAACACGGCGGCGGTTTGTCGGGTGAAGAACAGCACACGCTGAACGGAGAACTGGACGGTTTGCAGCGCACGATCCAGTAACCACCGCAGTTTTATGCGCCGAACGACAGGCCCGTTGTACGAGTGTCCGTCGTTCGGCTCAGCTTAATGCTCCGCGCTGAGCTCAAACCCCAGCACCATCTCCGCTACTTCCACGACCTCCTCCAGCGCGGCCTCGACAGCCTCGACCGAGGGCTCCAGCAACAGATCATCGGCGTAACCCATGGCCAGCGCGAAGAGTTGCCGGGCCGCACGTTCCGGCGATGTGCAGCGGAACACCCTCGCCTCCACACCCTGTTCGATGATTCCGCGAAGCATGGCTTGCCAGCGACCGATCTCGCTTAAATAAGCGCGCGCCAGTTCTGCATCGTGCATGGCTTCGTCCCAGCCATCCAGCCACAGCCCCCAACCATCATCCTTGCTAGCCGGCAGGCAGTCGCGGATAAAACCGAGCAACGCTTCGACCGGCGGCATATCGGTCAGACGCGCTACGGCTTCTTCGAGTTGCTCGTCGGCAAAGTGCACGAACGCCTCCCGGCGCAACTCGTTCCAGTCGTCGAAGTAGTGATAGATGTGACTGCGCGACAACCCCGCGTGCTCGGCGAGATCGCGCGTGGAAACGTCCGCGAAACCTTTCCGGCGGAACAACTCAAGGGCAGCCGCAATGATCTGACCTTTGCGTTCGGGGGACGACCGCGACATGTTCGATTCCTTTTCAAGCGTGAACGGGTTAGCTGAGCTTGCACTTTGAGCGACTGCTCAATTATAATTTGAGCAGTCGCTCAAATTATAGCGGCGATTTTACCCAAGGTACGGTCATGTCATTCGTCACACCAGAAATCCGGATGGTTGAGAGCGAAAAGCTCGGTCAGCAATCCGCCACCTCCACGCTCAAAGCCATTGCCCGGGCCTATCCGGGCAAGCTGTTCTTCACGCTGTCGCTCGTCGCCCTGGAGAACGCGCTGCTGCTCGCGTATCCACTGTTCGCCGGATTCGCCGTCGACTCGATCATTCGAGGCGACGCCCGCAGCGCGTTGTTCTACGCGGTGATCGTATTGGCATTCTGGGCGGTCGGCGCCGCGCGCCGGGCCGTGGATACGCGCACCTTCACGCGGATATACGCCGATCTGGCGGTACCGGTGATCCTCAATCAGCGGCTGCAGAACCAAAGTACGTCGACGGCCGCGGCACGCGTGGTATTAGCCCGGGAGTTTGTCGACTTCTTCGAAAAACACGTGCCGACCATGGTCACCGCTTTGGTATCAATAGTCGGCGCTGTGGCGATGCTGCTCGCGATCGAGCCGTGGATCGGCTTAGCCAGCCTGGGCGGGTTGCTGCTGTGCTTGGCCTTGTTGCCGCGCTTTGCACGGCGCAACCAGGGCTTGCATCAGCGTCTGAATGACCGGCTGGAGAAGGAAATCGGTTTGGTCGCGAAAGTCGGTACGGTCACCTTGAAACGGCACTATCGTGTGCTTTCCAGGCTCCGGATTCACCTGTCGAACCGTGAAGCCGCGGCGTTTCTCTTTGTCGGTTCCGTGGCGGCCGTGCTGTTTGTCATCGCCATCAGCCAGTTGGCCTTGGCGCCGGCGGTCAAGGCCGGGCATGTCTATGCCGTGATGACGTATCTCTGGACCTTTGTCAGCAGCCTCGACGAAGCACCGTCGATGGTCGATCAACTGGCGCGCTTGCGCGACATCGGCAAGCGCGTGGATCCAGGGCTCAGCAAGGATTAAGGATCGCCGCGCCAGCCCTCGCCGTTTGACAAGCTGAATTCGGTCGCGTAAATTCGCCGCACGCGTCGGGAGAGAGCGCTGGCTTTGGTCGTTCGTGTTCAAAACGACATAAAAACGAAGCCGCGCCGCCGAAGGGGCACACCCACAAACTCTCAGGCAAAAGGACCGGCCGCGTCGAAGTTCCGTTCATGCAGTGCGCCTTTAATCAGGTGACGATGAACGGAAAGTCGAACTCTGGAGAGCGGCATCGGCTAAAAAGATTCACTAGCCAGTTGCCCACCGAAGGGGCGCGCGTTGGACATCGGATCATCGGCGAACAGCGTGCAATCTCTCAGGTACCGAGGACAGAGGGGTCATGTACCGAATCGCTATGCGGTTTGGGCTTTGCATGTTGCAGCCGGTTAGTCTGGCGCAGCAAGAAAAAGCCGAAACCCCGAGCGAGTTCGACGCATGGCCTTTTTTTGTTTTCGCGCACGCCTGAGGCCCGCTCCATGTCTGATCTTCAACACACGCCCTTGCACGCCGCTCACCTTGCGCTCAACGCACGCATGGTCGATTTCGGCGGCTGGGACATGCCCGTCAATTACGGTTCGCAGATCGACGAACACCACGCGGTGCGCACCGACGCCGGCATGTTCGACGTGTCGCACATGCGCGTCGTCGATTTCACCGGCGACAAAGCACGCGAGTTCTTCAAGTACGCGATCGCGAACAACGTCGACAAACTCACCGTTCCCGGCAAAGCGCTGTATTCGTGCCTGCTGAACCCGGAAGGCGGTGTTATCGATGACCTGATCGTCTATTACTTCGCCGATGACAATTACCGCGTCGTCGTCAACGCCGGCACGGCTGAAAAAGACATCGCGTGGTTCGGCCATCTGAACGCGGAAGGCGGTTTTGGACTGACCATCACGCCGCGCCGCGATTTCGCCATCGTCGCGGTACAGGGTCCGAACGCACGCGAAAAGGTCTGGCAAGTGCTGCCGGAAACGCGCGCCGCTACCGCAGAACTCAAACCCTTTAACGCCGTGCAATTCCCGGTCAGCTCGTTCGGCGACGTCATGCTCGCGCGCACCGGCTATACGGGCGAGGACGGCTTCGAAATCGTGGTTCCCGCTACGCAAGTAGAAGCGTTCTGGAACGCGCTGATCGCGCAAGGCGTGAAGCCCGCCGGACTCGGCGCACGCGACACGCTGCGCCTCGAAGCCGGTATGAACCTGTACGGCCAGGACATGGACGACACGGTTTCGCCGCTCGACGCCGGCCTCGCCTGGACCGTCGACTTCAGTGACCCGAATCGCGCATTCGTCGGCCGCTCGGCGCTGGAGACGAATGGATCGAATGTCGGATTGATTCTGCAGAAGGAAAACGGCCGCGCCGGTGGCGTGCTTCGTGCTCACCAGAAAGTGATCACCGCCGACGGTGAAGGCGAGATTACGAGCGGCACATTCTCGCCATCGATGCAGGAATCCATCGCGTTCGCCCGGGTGCCGGCGAGCGTGAAACCGGGCGATAAAGTGCACGTCGTCATCCGCGACAAACAACTGCCGGCAAGCGTGGTAAAACTGCCTTTCGTGCGCAACGGCAAGGTTTTGGCGGCGCTTTGAAGCGGTCCCGAACGCTCGCAAAAACGCCACGCACGTCCCACCCTCAAAGACACTTTGGAGCATCCGCATGAGCATCCCGGCCGACCTCAAATACACCGAATCGCACGAATGGGTGCGCACCGAAGCCGACGGCACATTGACCATCGGTATTACGGATCACGCGCAGGAAGCACTGGGCGATGTCGTGTTCATCGAATTGCCGCCTGTTGGTAAGACGGTTGCCGCTGGCGACGCCATCGCGGTGATCGAGTCGGTGAAAGCGGCATCCGATATCTACGCACCCGTGTCCGGCGAAATCGTGGGTGCGAACGATGCGCTGACCAGCACGCCGGACCAGATCAACGGCACGCCGTACGAAAGCTGGCTCTTCAAGATCAAGCCCGCCGCCGATGCCTATGCCAGTGCGTACGGTGCGTCGATCGGCGAGTAACTTTATCAACGACCGTGCGGCGTGCTTACGCTCAAAAGCAAAAGCCGCCGCACCAGCAGGAACTCTCATGAAGCTCGAACACCCGGATCGTCTGATGAACCGCTCATCCTTGTCCCTCGCCGCGCTCGAATGCCACAATGCCTTCGCCCAGCGGCACATCGGCCCGGATGCGGCCGACCAGCACGCCATGCTCGAAGCGCTCGGTTTCGCGTCGCGCGTGGCGTTCATCGATGCGGTGATTCCCGAGTCCATCCGGCGTCACGAAACGCTGCCGCTCGGCGCGTTCACGCAGCCGAAAAGCGAAGCGGAAGCGCTGGCATCGCTGAGGAAGCTGGCGGATCAGAATCTGGTGTTCAGGAACTATATCGGCCAGGGTTATTACGGCACGCATACGCCGGCGGTGATCCTGCGTAACGTGCTTGAAAACCCGGCGTGGTACACGGCTTACACGCCGTATCAGCCGGAAATTTCGCAAGGCCGCCTGGAAGCGTTGCTGAACTTCCAGCAGATGGTTGTTGATCTGACGGGCCTCGCTATCTCGAACGCGTCTTTGCTCGATGAAGCCACCGCCGCCGCCGAAGCCATGACGCTGCTGCAACGCGCGGGCAAGCCGAAATCGAATCTGTTTTATATCGCCGACGATGTCTTGCCGCAGACCATCGAAGTCGTGCAGACGCGGGCGAAGCCTGCTGGCATTGAAGTGAAAGTCGGTCCTGCCGCCGATGCCGCTACGGCCAACGCGTTCGGCGTGCTGCTGCAATATCCCGGCGCAAACGGCGATGTGCAAGACTATCGCGCGCTTGCTGAAGCCGTGCATGCGGCGGGCGGTCACATTGTTGTCGCAGCCGATCTGCTCGCGCTCACGCTGCTCACGCCGCCGGGCGAATGGGGCGCGGATGTGGCTATCGGCAATACGCAGCGCTTTGGCGTGCCGGTCGGTTTCGGCGGTCCGCACGCGGCATACATGGCCGTGCGCGATGACTTCAAGCGCCAAATGCCGGGCCGTCTGGTCGGCGTCACCATCGATGCCCAAGGCAAGCACGCGCTGCGTCTCGCGCTGCAAACCCGCGAGCAACATATCCGCCGTGAGAAGGCGACATCGAATGTATGTACAGCCCAGGCCTTGCTCGCGATCATGGCGAGCATGTACGCCGTGTATCACGGGCCGCAGGGTCTGAAGACCATCGCGTTGCGCGTGAATCGCGTGGCGTCGATCTTCGCGGCCGGCGTGCAAAAGCTCGGCTACACGCTCGCAAACGAAACCTTCTTCGATACGGTCACGATCAAAAGCGGCGCGAATACGACGGCGCTGCATCAGGCGGCATCGGCGGTGCATGTGAATCTGCGTCACATTGATGCAACGCACGTAGGCGTTTCCGTCGATGAAACCACCACGCGCGACGACTTACTGAAGCTCTTCGCATTGTTCGCGGAAGTGGTCGGCAAGACGGAAACGTTCGATATCGACGCACTCGATGCCGACGCAAAAGTATCCTTGCCGAAAGCGCTGGAACGTACGAGCGAATACCTCACGCATCCGGTGTTCAACCGCCATCACTCCGAGCATGACGCCATCACTCCGAGCACGAAATGCTGCGCTATCTGCGTAGTCTCGCCGACAAGGATCTCGAACTCGATCGCACGATGATCCCGCTCGGTTCCTGCACGATGAAGCTCAACGCGACGTCGGAAATGTTGCCCGTGACGTGGCCCGAATTCGCGCAGATTCATCCGTTCGCGCCGGCTGAGCAGACCGTCGGTTATCGGACGATGATCGATCAGCTCGAGCAAATGCTGGTTGCGTGCACGGGATACGCTGCCGTATCGCTGCAACCGAACGCCGGCTCGCAAGGCGAATACGCCGGCTTGCTGATCATCCACGCATATCACGCGTCGCGTGGTGAAGGGCATCGGAACATCTGCCTGATTCCATCGTCCGCACACGGCACGAATCCGGCATCGGCGCAAATGGCCGGCATGCAGGTCGTGGTCGTTGCGTGCGACGAGCAGGGCAACGTCGATATCTCGGACTTGAAAGCAAAGGCCGAGAAACACGCCGACAAACTCGCCGCGATCATGATCACGTATCCGTCGACGCACGGCGTATTCGAAGTGAACGTGCGTGAAATCTGCGAGATCGTGCATGCGCACGGCGGCCAGGTATACGTCGATGGCGCGAACATGAACGCGATGGTCGGCCTCACCGCGCCGGGTCAGTTCGGTGGTGACGTCTCGCACCTGAATCTGCACAAGACGTTCTGCATTCCGCATGGCGGCGGTGGACCGGGCGTGGGCCCGGTCGCGGTTGGCGCGCATTTGGCCAAGTTCCTGCCGAACCAGCATTCCACCGGTTATCAACGCGATGCAGCCGGGATTGGGGCGGTATCGTCGGCGCCTTATGGCTCGGCCGCGATTTTGCCGATCTCGTGGATGTACATCGCGATGATGGGCGCACAAGGCCTCACGAACGCCACCGAAAGCGCGATTCTCGCAGCAAACTATGTGGCGAAGCGTCTCGCGCCGCATTACCCCGTGCTGTACAGCGGCACGGGCGGACTGGTCGCGCACGAATGCATTCTCGATCTGCGTCCGCTGAAGGAAACGAGCGGCATTTCCGTCGATGACGTCGCCAAGCGCCTGATCGACTACGGTTTCCACGCGCCGACCATGAGCTTCCCGGTGCCGGGCACGCTGATGGTCGAGCCGACGGAATCGGAATCGAAGGAGGAGCTGGATCGTTTTATCGATGCAATGATTGCCATTCGCGACGAAATTCGCGCGGTCGAAGAAGGCAAATCGGATCGCGAAGACAATCCGCTGAAACACGCGCCGCATACGGCAGCGGTCGTTGTCGCCGATGACTGGAGCCACGCCTATTCGCGTGAAACGGCGGCGTATCCGCTGACATCGCTGATTGCGCGCAAGTACTGGCCGCCGGTCGGCCGTGCAGACAACGCCTACGGCGACCGCAATCTGTTTTGCTCGTGCATCCCGTTGTCCGAATACGGCGAATAATCGGCGAATAAGCCGCAAATAAGCAAGCGTTTCAACTGTCCGGCTGCCCTGAGAGCCGGACAGTTTTGCCGGATTCATGCAACACCAGATACCATCTCACCCGAACCAAGCCAATCAGGGAGTTTTGCATGGCGCGACAGGTGCGAGTGGTGAGTAAAACGTGGCGTGTCCCGGCGATAATCGCGGCCCTTGCAGCAACGGCGTTGAGCGCGCAAAGCGCGTTCGCCGCCATGAACTTTTGCGCCGCGCCCGCGATGCAAAACAGTGAGCGCACAAACGCCGATCCGGGCGTGAAGGCGCTGGTGAAAATGGTGCAGTTGCGTCTGAACGACCAGCCGAAAGCGCGGGCGACGCTTCATACCGAAGGCACGTTGCCGCATCAGGGCATTCGCGACGAAAGCGAGGAAGCGGAGAAGGATCTCGGGTTGATGCGCGACGCCGCGCTCGCCTGGCGCGCGACCGGCAACGAAGCGTATCTGCGTCTGGTCGACCGGTTTTTGTTCGCGTGGGCGACGACGTATCAGCCGAGTTTCAATCCTATCGATGAAACGAATTTCGAGTCGCTGATCCTCGCCTACGACCTGACTGCGAGCGCCTTGCCGGTAAAAACGCGTAATGCGACAAACGCCTTCATCACGAAGATGGTGACGGGATATATAGCGGATATCGATAATCAGAAGCGGCCGCTGACAGGCACGTATCGCAACAACTGGCAGAGTCACCGGATCAAGCTGATTTCGATGGGTGCGTTCACTATCGACGACCGCAAGCTTATTAACGCAGCGCAGCGTCTGTATGTGGAGCATATTGGAGACAACATTGCGCCGGACGGCTCGACCGTCGATTTCACCGAACGCGACGCGCTGCATTACGTCACTTACGATCTGCAGCCGCTGGTCACCGCTGCGCTCGCCGCGCGCCGTCATAACCGCAATTGGCTGGGTGAGCGCGCGCAGTCCGGCGCGACCCTCGCCGCTGCACTGAACTGGCTTACGCCGTACGCGCTCGGCACGCGCACGCACGACGAATTCGTTCATTCGACGGTGCCCTTCGATGCCATCCGCCGCGAGGCCGGCCTGCCCGGTTATTCGGGCACGTGGGATCCGAAGCACGCCGCCGAATTGTTTCATCTGTCGGCGCGGCTCGACGGGCGTTACACGCCCATTGGGCTGCGCCTGGCGCCCACGCCGCCGGCCTGGCTCGCGGTTTGTTTGCCGCTTCCGGCGCGCTGATTTTTTAGCAGCACCTTTGCAGGAGCAGTCATGGCAGTCAGCGTTTTCGATCTTTTCAAAATCGGCATCGGTCCGTCGAGTTCGCATACGGTCGGGCCGATGCGCGCCGCCCTGATGTTCGTGCAGGGACTCGAGCGCGATGGCCTGCTGGGCGCCACGGCTTCGGTGAAGTGCGAGTTGTACGGCTCGCTGGGTGCGACCGGCAAGGGTCACGGTACGGATCGCGGCGTGATGCTCGGCTTGATGGGCGACGCGCCGGATACCGTCGATGCCGGCACGATCAGCGCGCGTCTCGAGACCGTGCGCGCGACGAAAAAGCTGCCGCTGCTGAGTCGTCACGAGATTCCGTTCGTGCTGAAGGAGCACATTACGTTTCTGAGACAGGCATTGGCGGAACATCCGAACGGCATGAAACTCCATGCTTTCGATGCCAACGGCGCCTCGTTGCGCGACGCGACCTATCTCTCGGTGGGTGGCGGTTTTGTGGTGACGGCGGGGGCGTCGAATGCGAAGGTGCTCACGGCTATCGAACAGTTGCCGTACGCGTTTAAATCCGGCGATGAATTGCTCGCGTTGTGCCGTGAAACGGGCAAATCCGTCGCGCAATTGATGTGGGAAAACGAGCGCGTGTGGCGCAGCGAAGACGAGATTCGGTCGGGCTTGCTGCGCATTTGGGACGTGATGCAGTCGTGCGTGAAGCGCGGTTGCGGTATCGACAACCCCGACGCCGACGGCTGCCTGCCCGGTCCGTTTCAGGTGAAGCGGCGCGCGCCGGTGTTGTATCGGGCGCTAATCGACAAGCCCGAACAGGCGTTGCGCGATCCGCTTTCCATGATCGACTGGATCAATCTTTACGCCATCGCAGTGAACGAGGAAAACGCCGTGGGCGGGCGCGTGGTGACGGCGCCGACCAACGGCGCGGCCGGCATTATTCCTGCGGTGTTGCATTACTACGACCGGTTTATGCCGGGGTCGAATACCCAGGGTGTGATCGACTTTTTGCTGACGGCGGCGGCGATCGGCATTCTGTACAAGATGAACGCTTCGATTTCAGGCGCCGAGGTCGGATGCCAGGGCGAAGTGGGCGTGGCCTGTTCGATGGCGGCGGCTGGGCTAGCGGCGGTGATGGGTGGCACGCCGACGCAGGTTGAGAATGCTGCCGAAATCCCGTTGGCGGGATGGTGCAGATTCCGTGCATCGAACGCAATGCAATGGGCTCCATGAAGGCCGTGAATGCGGCGCGCATGGCGATGCGGGGCGACGGCAGCCACTACGTTTCACTGGATTCCGTCATCAAGACAATGATGCAGACCGGCGCCGATATGAAAACCAAATACAAGGAAACGTCACGGGGTGGATTGGCGGTGAATATAGTCGAGTGTTGAGTTCGTTCGCACCGGCAAGCAGAACCGGCCCCCGCAAAACCCCGGCCTAGCGCCAGCGGCCCGCCCAAGCGTAAGCTATGAAATCCATTGCCCGTTCGCGTCCCGCGCGAACCTTCCGGGAGATTTCATCGTATGGCATCTGCTGTCACGTCTTCTCATTCCCTCCCCACCACGGGCGCACGACTGGTCGTCGATGCGCTCCTCACTCACGGCGTCGAACGCGTGTTCTGCGTACCCGGCGAAAGCTTTCTCGCCATTCTCGATTCCCTCCACGATGAAACCAGTCGCATCCAGACCATCGTGTGCCGTCACGAGGCAGCAGCGGCAAACATGGCCGAGGCTGTAGGAAAACTGACCGGCCGCCCCGGCGTGGCGCTTGTTACGCGCGGCCCGGGCGCAACCCACGCATCGATCGGCGTTCATACGGCATTCCAGGATTCCACGCCCATGATCCTGTTGATCGGCCAGTGCGCCCGCGAGCACATGGATCGCGAGGCGTTTCAGGAGATCGACTACCGGCGCATGTTCGGGCAGATGGCGAAGTGGGTCGCGCAAATCGACGATCCGCGGCGCATTCCCGAATATCTGAGCCACGCGTTCCACATTGCGACCTCGGGTCGTCCGGGTCCGGTTGTGCTCGCGCTGCCCGAAGATGTACTGAGCGATGCATGCGAAGCCGTACCGGGCGCGCCGCGTTATCAGCGCATCGCCGCCGCGCCCGCGCCGGCGCAAATCGAACGATTGCGCGAACTGCTGGTGGCATCGAAGAAACCATTTGTGATTGCCGGCGGAAGCGGGTGGACACCGGAAGCTACGGCGGATTTCGCACGCTTCGTGGAAGCATGGCAACTTCCCGTGGGATGCGCGTTCCGCTTTCAGGACACGTTGGATAACAACCATCCCAACTATGCCGGCGACGTCGGCCTTGGGATCAACCCCGCGCTCGCCGCACGCATTCGCGAAGCCGATTTGCTCTTCGTGTTGGGTCCCCGCATGGGCGAATCGACGACGGGCGGTTATACATTGCTCGACATCCCCAAGACGAAGCAAACGCTGATCCACGTACATCAAGGCGCGGAAGAACTTGGGCGCGTGTACTCGGCGGATCTGCCGATTGTTTCAGGCATGCCCGAGATGGTGTCGGCGTTGGTAGCGCTGAAGCCACCCGCCGTCATTCCATGGAGCGGCGCTATTGAAGCAGCAAATGATGCATATCTGGCATGGCGCAAGCCGCGGCCCATGCTCGGCGATGTCCAGCTTGGCGAGATCATGGAGCAGCTAAGCGAGCGCCTTCCCGCCAATGCCATCGTGACGAACGGTGCCGGGAATTATGCGACGTGGCTGCATCGGCACTATGCGTATCGGCATTACCGGTCGCAGGTTGCGCCGACGAGTGGCGCGATGGGTTACGGCGTGCCCGCAGCGATTGCGGCGAAGTCGCTGTATCCGGACCGCGTGGTCGTGGCCTTTGCCGGCGATGGATGTTTCATGATGTCGAGCCAGGAGTTGGCAACGGCAATGCAGTACCACCTCGCAGTGATATTCGTGGTGGTGAACAACCAGCAATACGGCACGATCCGTATGCATCAGGAGCGCCACTATCCGAATCGCGTGCATGGCACGGCGCTGACGAACCCCGACTTCGCGGCCTACGCGCGCGCGTTCGGGGCGCATGGAGAACTCGTGGAATCGACGGCGCAATTCATGCCGGCGTTCGAGCGTGCGGTGAAAACGGGATTGCCATCGGTGATAGAAATAAGGATTCCACAGGATGCGAGCACTCCGGCCGCAACGTTGGATCAGGTAAGGGAACAAGGAGAGAAGCTGCGGCAGAAGTGAACGCCGGCCACGAACACTCGCGAATACGCAGGTTTCACGAAGACCTGCGCAAAAGAGCCTGAACAAGGCCAAAGCGAAAGCGAACAAAATCCAGGAGACGCACGACCATGGCATCGCAAGCATTTCTGCAAGCAAGAGACTTCCTGCTACGTCACCGCGACGACTACGCCACCGCTTATAAAGACTTTTCGTGGCCAGAGCTCACGGAGTTCAACTGGGCGCTCGACTGGTTCGATGAATACGCGCGCAGCAACCTTGAACCGGCGCTGTGGGTGGTCGAGGAAAGCGGAGAAGAAACGAAGCTGTCGTATGCGGAGTTATCCGCGAGATCGAACCAGTTGGCCAACTGGCTGAGGCAGCACGGCGTCCAGCGAGGCGACCGGATCTTGCTGATGCTGCCGAATCAGCCGGCGCTTTGGGAAACCATGCTCGCGGCGATGAAACTCGGCGCAGTCACCATTCCGGCGACCATGTTGCTGACTCCCGCGGACATAGCCGACCGCATGGCGCGTGGTGAGGTGAAGCATGTCATCGTGGCATCGAGTGAAACGGCGAAGTTCGATTCCATCGATAAAACCAAAACCCGCATCGCGGTAGCTATCCCTCAAAGCACTGCGTTGCCCGAAGGCTGGCTGAATTTCGCCGATGCCTTCAACGAAAGCCCGTCGTTCGAGCCCGAAGGCAGGACGCTCGCGACCGATCCGTTGCTGCTGTATTTCACGAGCGGCACGACGAGTCGCCCGAAACTCGTTTTGCATAGCCATCAAAGCTACCCGGTGGGCCACTTGTCGACCATGTACTGGATCGGCCTGAAACCCGGCGATGTCCATCTGAACATAAGCTCGCCCGGCTGGGCAAAACACGCGTGGAGTTGCGTCTTCGCCCCGTGGAACGCAGGCGCGACCGTGTTCATCCACAACACGTCGCGCTTCAGCGCAAAGGCAACGCTAGCGGCGCTCGTCAAGCACCAGATCACCACGCTCTGCGCACCGCCAACTGTCTGGCGCATGATGATCCAGGAAGATTTATCGGCGTATAAGGTGCACTTGCGCGAGGTCGTCGGCGCGGGCGAGCCGTTGAATCCCGAGATTATCGAGCGCGTGAAAAAGGCGTGGAATCTCACGTTACGCGATGGTTTCGGCCAGACGGAAACCACAGCGCAAATCGCCAACTCGCCGGGTCAGCCGATGAAGCCGGGATCGATGGGAAGGCCATTGCCCGGCTATCGCATCACGCTGCTCGACCACGACGACAACCCCGCCCAGGAAGGCGAACTCGCGTTGATCCTCGACCCCAAACCGCTAGGCTTGATGGACGGTTACGTGGACGATCCATCGAAGTCGCAGCAGGCCATGCGCGGCGGCCGCTATCGCACGGGCGATGTCGCTTCCATCGACAGCGATGGTTACTTCACCTACGTAGGCCGCTCCGACGATGTCTTCAAAGCAGCGGATTACCGCATCAGTCCGTTCGAGTTGGAGAGTGTGCTGATCGAGCATCCGGCGGTCGGCGAAGCGGCCGTGGTGCCGAGTCCTGATCCGTTGCGATTATCGGTGCCGAAGGCGTTCGTCGCGTTGCGCAACGGTTACGAACCGACGAAGGAAACCGCCGGTGAAATCCTGAAGTTCGCCGCGCAGAAACTGGCGCCCTACAAACGCATTCGACGCATCGAGTTTTACGAATTGCCGAAGACCATCTCGGGCAAGATTCGTCGCGTAGATCTAAGGAAAACTGAAGAAGCGCGAGGCAGCGATGCGCGTCGCGAGAATGAATACTGGGAAGAGGATTTCAGCGCGTAGTACGTAAAAAAGCCCCGCAGCGCAGAACGCATGCGGGGCTTCCAAAACTAAAACCAAACCTGAAACCTTACTTACCACCCACGCTCTGCAGCGTCGTCCACTTCCCACCAACGACCTTGTACAGCGTAATCCCGCCGTTCTTCAAATCGCCCTTCGAGTCGTACGCGAGTTGCTTCGACGTCACGCCTGCCATGTCGGTTTTAGCGAGCAACGGCAGATACTTCGCCGGATCGGTGGAATTGGCGGT
>WNFJ01488740.1_pt2 | contig 15459 bp, 13 predicted proteins | sample 5400461 | NCBI WGS metagenome assembly WNFJ01 (sample SAMN13153349, study PRJNA577476) | soil metagenome | isolation source: 115 cm saprolite on Douglas fir-dominated hillslope | place: USA:California | collected 2013-09-17 | reverse complement strand
GATCTCGCCCGAGATCGCGCGCATGAACGGCCGCAGGATCACGATGGTGATGGGCAGCTGGAACGCGGCCTCGGGGAGCGCCACGCCCAGCAGGTTGTCGAGCAGGCCGATCTTCTGCAGCAGGAGGTAGAGCGGCAGCGACGCCGCGTTGATGGGAAACAGCAACCCGACCGCGAACAACAGGAAGATTCCCTCACGCCCCCGGAACGAATAGCGGGAGAGCGCGAAGGCGGCCATCGATCCCAGCCCGACCACCAATCCGGTCGCGATCACCGCGACCACCGCGCTGTTGCCGAGGGGCTGCCAGAAGGCCGACGAGGTGAGCAGGGAGCGGTAGTTCGCCCAGACCCACGGGTGCGGCAGCCCGGTGGCGGACGCGTTGATCTGCGCGTTGGACCGGAAGCCATCCAGGATCACGAAAAGCAGCGGGATGACGGTGATGCCCACGATGAGCAGGGCCACCAGGTAGGTGAACGGCGTCATCAGCGAGATTCGGCGGCGGGGCGGATACCCGGTCGGGCCGGGCCGTATCGCTGGCGCCTCCAGGGTCGCGGACACGTCGGTCACCCCACGGCTCGGGTCAGGGCGCCGCGGGTGTCACGGCGCAGCACGAATTGCTGGTACACCAGCGCGAACACGAAACAGATGACGAACATGATGACCGCCACGGCGCTGCCGTAGCCGAACTCGTTACTCCGGAAGCCGTTCTGGATCAGGTACGTCGCCATCGTGCTCGACGCGCCGGCCGGCCCGCCCGCAGTCATGATCCACACCACGTCGAATACCTGGAGGGAGCCGATGATGGACAGGAAGATCAAGATCCGTATCGTCGGGCCGAGCAAGGGCAGCGTGATCCGCCGCGTCGTCTGCCATCCGGACGCCCCGTCCAGGGCCGCCGCCTCGCTCAGCTCGGCCGGGATCCCTTGCAGGCCGGCCACCAGCAAGATGATCCCGAAGCCGATGAACTGCCAGGTGAGGACCACGAACATCGTGTACAGGACGATGTGCAGGTTGGCCAGCCACAACTGGACGAGGCCGCCGAGGCCGACCGCCTTCATCAGCTGGTCCACGAAGCCGCCGGGCTGGAGCATCAGCAGCCACATGACCCCGGTTATCGCCTGGGACAGCACATAGGGCGCGAAGACCAGCAAGCGCAGCGCGGACCGCCCGCGTATCCGGCGGTTCAGCAGCAGCGCTATCGCGATGCTGATCGGGAGCTGGATGACGATCGACAGCACGGCAATGATCACGTTATGCAGGATCGCCTGCTGGAAAGCGGGGTCGGTCAGCGCGAGCTTGTAGTTCCCCAGGCCCGCGAAGCTGGTCAGCGGGCCGAAACCGGTCCATTTGTAGAGGCCGTAGTAGGCCGCGATGCCGATCGGCAGCAGCACGAACCCGGTGAAGAGCAGCAACGCCGGGGTCAGCAGGACCGCCAGCTCAAGCTTCCGGCGCAGCCTCGGTGTCCGCCGGGTCGGCCGGATGACGGGCGTCGCGGCCACGGCGGAGGAGTCCGCTGCGGCCGCGACGCTTCTCGTGTCGCTCATTACTGCGTCTTGGCTGCCTGGTTCACGGTCGAGATGATTGATTGCGGAGTTGCCTGACCAGCGAAGAAGTTCGCGATCGCGGTGTCAAGCGTCTGGCCGACGTTGGTCGGCATGGCGATGTCGAAGTAGACCTGGATGAAGGGCGCCGCCTGGTTGTACTGCTGAACCGACTGCATGGCGGGCAGGGTCAGCGCCGAGGCTGCGGCGGGGTTGGCCGGCAGGCCGACGTTGGCCGCGACCACCTTGGCCTGCACCGCGGGGGTGTCCAGGTACTTCAGGAAGTCAGCGCAGGCCGGCTCCGCTGCCCCGGTGGTGCAGGAGTAGCCGTCGCCCCCGCCCAGCGCGGTGGTGGGCGAGCCGGCGCCGCCGGGGACGGAGGGGAACGGGAACCAGCCGAGCTGTGAGTTGAGGTTCTTGTCAGTGGTGAGGGGGGTCATTGTTCCGGGATCCCAGTCCCCCTGCAGTTCCATCGCGGCCTTGCCGTTCGCGACCATGCCGACCGAGCTGCCGGAGCCCAGCTGGGCGGCCGTGCCCAGGAAGCCAGTCTGGAACGGGTTCGTGGCCATAAACGACTTGAGGTCATTGCCTGCCGTCACGAAGCACGGGGCGCTCAGGTTGTCCGCCTTGATCGCCGCCTTCAGCGTGGCGGTGGAACACTCGCGGACGGCGAAGTACTCCCACCAGAACGCGTCCGGCCACTTGTCCTTGCTGCCCACCGCGATGGGCGCGATGTGCGCCGCCTTCAGCTTCGCGACATCGGCGTTGAGCTCCGTCATGGTGGTCGGCGGGCTGGCGATGCCGGCCTTGGTGAACAGGTCCTTGCGGTACCAGAAGCCCACCGTGTGCAGGTCGTACGGGACGCCGTACTGCTTGCCGTTCACCTGCCAGGCGTTGGCCGCGACTCCGAGCTGGCTGATCCAGCTTGAGGTGTACGGGGTAAGATCGGTGAGCTTGCCCGACGGGACCTGGGTCGCCTCCTGGCCGGAGCCCCACTGCTGGTAGATGTCAGGTGGGTTGTTCCCGGCCAGCGCGGCCGGGACCTTGGTCGGGAAGGCCTCGTTCTGGATCGGCACGGACTGGATGGTCACGTTCGGGTGTGCGGCGTGATAGGCGGCGGCCGCCTGCGTCCAGACGGTTTTGAGGTATCCGGTGGTGGCGTTGTTCCACCAGGTGAGGGTCACGTGCTTGTTCCCGGTTGAGGTTGAGGTCGCGCTGCTGCCGCTGCTGCTGCATGCGGCGAGGGTGAGCGCTGCTGTCGCCGCCAGAGTGATGGCGGCACGCTTCCGGATGCTGCGCATGGTGGTCTCCTGAGGATGTCGCCCCGAGCACCGTCGCCCGAGCGCCGGGGCCGCCGTGGTCAGCCCACTTGCCGCAGAGTTTTGCGCGTCATATCCCGGATGTCAATCGTTGTCGATAACGTTTTATACGCTATCCTCCTCCCAGTGGAACTAAGCTCCCGCGTCACCATCCGCGACGTCGCCGCCCGCGCTGGCGTCTCCGTCGCGACGGTCTCGAAGGTCATCAACCGGCGCTACGGCGTGGCGGCCGGTACCTACGCGCGTGTCCAGGCCGTCATCGATGACCTGGGTTATGAGGCCAGCCTCGTCGCGCAGAGCCTGCGCAACCACCGCACCAATGTGATCGGGATACTCGTCGCCGACCTTGAACCGTTCAGCACCGAGCTGCTCAAGGGCGCCGCGGACGCGATCCGCGGCTCCGGTTTCGAGCTCGTCGTCTACTCCGCCGGCGGGCACGCCGGCGACCACGTGGGCTGGGAGCGCCGGTACCTGTCCCGGCTGAGCGGCACGCTGATCGACGGGGCCATCCTCGTCACCCCCACCGTCGTGGACGTCAACTATGGCGCGCCGATCGTCGCCATCGACCCGCACACCGGCCAGTCCGGGCTGCCCACAATCGACTCCGACAACCTGCGCGGCGGCCAGCTCGCGACGGAGCACCTGCTCGGGCTCGGGCACCGCCGGATCGCCATGCTGACCGGTCGGCCCGACCTGCAGTCGGCACAGCTCCGCGAGCAGGGCTACCGCGAGGCGCTCAGCGCCGCCGGCGTGCCCGCCGACGAGAACCTGATCCTCGTCGGCGACTACGACCCGCAGGTATCCATCGAACGGGCGCGGCACCTGCTGCGGGCACCTGACCCGCCCACCGCCGTCTTCGCCGCCAACGACATGTCAGCGATCGCGACGATCGAGGCCGCGACGGAACTCGGCCTGCGCGTGCCGGCTGACCTGTCGGTCGTGGGCTTTGACAACATCCCCGAATCCGCGCTCTGCACCCCCCCGCTCACCACCATCAACCAGCCCATCCGGCGGATGGGCGAACAGTCCATCCAGCTCCTCCTGCGGCTCATGCGGGGAGATCACGTCGAGGCCACCCACCTCACCCTCGCGACCGACCTGGTCGTACGGCAGTCGACGCAAGCCGTGTGAATCGCGCATCGGCCAACTTCGCCGATTTCGACTGGTTCGAGTACTACGGCCGCGGCTACGCGGCCTGATGCGACGACGCGGCCTGAGGCAGCTACACAACCTTTGGAAGCGCTGCGCCCCAGGCCGGGGGGGAAGCCCGGGGCGCAGCGCGGTCAGGTGGCCTTCTGGCCAGGTCGCGTGTTGTCAGGTCGTGTCGATGTCGCCTGGGCTTCGTCGCCTGGGCTTCGTCGCCCCGGCGGCTGAGCCGGCGTGGTCGAGCTGGCTTGCCGCAGAGTTTCGCGCGTCACATGGGCGATGTCAATCGTTGTCGATAACGTTTTATACGGCTATCCTCGCCCTGGTGGAACCAAGGCCGATGACGGATGGACTCAGGTGACAATCGAGCGCAGTGTTTCCACGGAGATCTGGCGGGACCCGGCCGCCGCGGCGGCCGAGCGGGTGCGTGACCTGATCGCGCGGATGACCATCCGAGACAAGGTCGCCCAGCTTTACGGCGTATGGGTAGGCATCGACGCCGTGGACGGTGACGTCGCGCCGCACCAGCATGACGTCGTCTCGGCGCCCGCCGACTGGGGCACGCTGATTGGTGACGGCATCGGGCAGCTCACCCGTGCCTTCGGCACCGCTCCGGTCGATCCGGTCGAAGGCGCGCGGGCCGTGGCGCGCAGCCAGCGCCAGATCGTGGCCACAGGGCGCCTCGGCATTCCGGCGATGGTGCACGAGGAGTGCCTGACCGGGCTGGCGGCCTGGCAGGCCCCGGCCTACCCGTCGCCGCTGTGCTGGGGAGCGAGCTTCGATCCCGATCTTGTCCAGCGGATGAGCGCGCAGATCGGCCGCACGCTGCGCCGCCTCGGCGTGCACCAGGGCCTGGCACCGGTCCTGGATGTGGTGCGGGATCTGCGCTGGGGCCGGGTCGAGGAGGCGATCGGCGAAGATCCCTACCTGGTCGGAGTGATCGGCAGTGCATACGTGCGCGGGCTTGAGTCAGCGGGCGTGGTGTCGACGCTGAAGCACTTCGTCGGCTACTCCGCCTCGCGGGCCGGGCGGAACATGGCGCCCGTCTCGATCGGCCCGCGCGAGCTCGCCGACGTGCTGCTGCCGCCGTTCGAAATGGCGCTGCGCGCGGGTGCCCGGTCGGTGATGAATTCCTACAACGACCTCGATGGCGTGCCGGTGGCGGCGGACGCCGCGTTGCTGACCACATTGCTCCGTGGCACGTACGGCTTCACCGGGACGGTCGTCTCCGATTACTTCGCGGTGTCTTTCCTGCAGACCATGCACGGTGCGGCCGCCAGCCGTGGCGAGGCCGCGGGCCTGGCGCTGCAAGCGGGCATCGACGTGGAACTGCCGACCGCGGACTGTTACCGCGAGCCGCTGATTGATGGCATCGAGTCCGGGAGCGTCGATGCCGCGCTGGTCGATCGCGCCGTCGAGCGGGTTCTCACGCAGAAATGCGAGCTCGGCCTGCTAGACGCCGGCTGGTCCACGGAACCGCAGGTCGCCGACGGTGAGCGCCTTGACGACGAGGAGTCGCGCTCGCTGGCCCGGCTCGTGGCGCAGCGCTCGGTCGTCTTGCTGCGCAATGACGGGATCCTGCCGCTGGCCGCTGGCCGCCGGGTCGCCGTCGTCGGGCCACGGGCGCATGAGGCCAGCGCCATGCTCGGCTGCTACTCGTTCCCCGTGCACGTCGGCGTGCACTACCCGGACGTCCCGATGGGGATCGACGTGCCAACCATGCTGGACGCGCTGTGCGCCGACCCAGCCGAGTACGCCGTCAGCTACGCACAGGGCTGCCCAGTGCTGGGCGGCGATGACGTCGGCATCGCCGTCGCGGTGCATGCCGCGCGCAACGCCGAGGTCTGTGTCGCCGTGCTCGGCGACCGCTCCGGCCTCTTCGGCGCCGGGACGTCCGGGGAGGGCTGCGATGCGCCCGACCTGCGGCTGCCCGGCCGGCAGGAGGAACTGCTCGAGGCGCTGCTGGCCACGGACACGCCGGTGGTCCTCGTGCTGCTGGCCGGCCGGCCGTACGAGCTCTCCCGCCAGGTGGACCGGCTCGCCGCCGTGGTCTGCGGGTTCTTCCCCGGCGAGGAGGGTGCCGCCGCCCTGGCGGACGTCCTCAGCGGCCGGGTCAGCCCGTCAGGAAGGCTTCCGGTCAGCTTCCCCGCCGGCGGCGCGAATCAGCCGGCCAGCTACCTTGCACCATGCCTGGGCCAGCGCGGCACGGTCAGCAGCGTCGATCCGACGCCGGTCTTTCCCTTTGGCCACGGGCTTTCCTACGCCCCAGCCACCTGGATTGACATAACGAAACGTTCTCCCGAACTGTGGCCCACCGATGGCACCTGCCAGCTGGCAGTCACCCTGCGCAACGAGGCAGCGATTCCCACGACCGAGGTTATCCAGGTGTACCTGCACGACCCGGTGGCCGAGGTGGCCCGCCCGGTGGCGCAACTGATCGCCGCCACCCGGGTGGAGCTGCCACCGGGGGAGCAGCGGACTGCCGTCATCGACCTGCACGCCGACCTCACCTGCTACACCGGGCGATCGGGCCGCCGCCAGGTCGACCCGGGCGAGGTGGAGCTGCGGATCGGGGCGTCGAGCACTGACATCCGGTCGGTGCTCCGGTGCACGCTCACCGGGCCGCGCCGGGAAGTCGGCTTCGACCGGGTCCTGGAGCCGGTGATCACGCTGCTCCCGACGACTGAGCGATGATCACCGGCCGCCCCGCTGCCCCGCGGCTTGACGGCCGACCCGCAACCCCCACCGGGTGTCCCGTGACAGATAAGTCGGCCCACCACCCTTGCTCTGACCTGGGCGGGCCAACTCGGATGGCAGGCGAGAGGTTGATCGTTTGCCATCCAAGCTGGCCCGCCCAGGTCGAAACCTGCGCCTGTGCCCTCAACCGGGCCCGACCTCAGCGCCACAGTCGGCCCTACGAGCTGGAGAAATGCCCTGACTGGGCCAAGTAGTTGGCGCGGCGGAGGCAACGGGCCGGTTTGGATGGCAACGGGCCGAGATATCTGGCAGCGGACAACGGAGCTGTCAGCCGCCGGGGACGCCGCGCTCGATGCAGAACTCGTTGCCCTCGGGGTCGGCCAGCACTACCCAGCCCTTCCCGTCGGGGCGCCGGTGGTCGTCGACGAGGGTGGCGCCGAGAGCGATGACCCGCTCTACTTCCGCATCCCGGGCCTGAGGAGTCGGATTATCAGGCGTCAGGTCGAGATGGACGCGGTTCTTGACCTGCTTGGCTTCCGGCACGCGCATGAAAAGCAGGTTGGCGGATCCGTCTGGGGCGACAAGCAGGCCCTCTGGATCGTCAGGGTGGTTGGTGTTGTCTGGGTCCTCACGGAACCCCGTAACCTGCGACCAGAACCCGGCCAGCAGGTAGGGGTCGCGACAGTCGAAAGTGATGGTCCTGATCCGGACGGTCATGCGATGGCTCCCTGTTCACGAGATGCCGTCCGCGCCCGGAGCCTTGGTCACCCGGTCGCGGAGGCGCGAAATCCGGTTGTCATGATCGAACGCCTCCTTCCTCCAGAGCCGCCAATTTTGGCTGGCCACAGACTGTCACACCGGGCGCACCATAGCCAGGGATTTACCCGTCGGCCGCCTCCGTAGCAGGCGGCGGATGCCTGGTTCGCCCTGCAGGCCATCCCACAGATGCGGTTCGAGGTTCAGTCCTGCACGTAATGCGAAGCGTGGTAGAACCTTCACCGAGCCATCTGTCGCGGATTGGTTAGTAAAGCGGCCTTCGTCTAGCAATCCCCAAGACTGCCTGCGATCATGTCGCTTCGAGGGGTTAGTCTGCAGTTGGCTCTTGAGGTACAGGGCAAGGGATGGGTCATGCCGGGTTGGGTTGCGAGCGTTGCCTTGACCGCCCTCTTGTCCATGGTCTCCTCGTGGGCTTTCCTGGTGGTCCGCTGCCGGGGATTAGGACGGCCTTTTGGCCCTACCAGCAAGTGGTGGGCGTTCGCGGTTGTCATCATCACCGGCGCCATCGCCACCGGTCTGGGTGTGGCCGTCGCTGCCGCAGGTCATCACCTCCGCGCGGCTTATATTGGGCTGATCGTGCCAAGCGGACTATGGCTCGGGAAGGTCGCGGAGCAGCGGCACAGCCGACTGCGGGGCAGGTGGCGGCCGGAAGCAGAAAAGCTGGCTGGCTGGCTCACGTTCTTCGTCCGCCGGATGGATGACCGGATAGGCGACGACCTGGAAGTGTGGTGCGACGAGAGGCTGCGCGCCGCTTGCGGGAGCCCGGCGGTACTCGGGCAAGCCACGATCTACTACCACGAGCGGATAGTCGCCAGGTGGCCCAAAGGCGATCGGCGGCGTCAGGCGCTTGATCGCGCGAAGGATTCGATCCTGCACAAGGTCGGGGTGGTACAGGGGATCAACCTGGGCACCACCCAGCTGGAAGCGCGGCTGAAAGCCCACCCATCCACCAGGGCCTTGGTGGGCAAGTACACACGCAAGGAACTCGAGGGCAGGCTGCTGGACTCGGCAGAAAACGAACTTCGCGTCATGCTGGCGGATGAGTACCGCCGAGGGCGCGGCAAGCTCCTGATTTATGGGCTACTCGCCCCGGGCACCCTGCGGTCCAGGGCGGGTTCCGCCCCTGGCTGACCACGCGCTGGCGAGTTCCTCCGGCCTGCTGACCGTCAGATCAGCGGCGAACGTGCTGCAGGTCAGCGGCGGATGTCATGGGATGTTGCTGGTCCGCCGAGACTTCCATGGGGGGGCGTTCACCGGTGCCGCTGCTGTCCTCGCGGTGCAGTTGCACCTCGAACTGCGCATCAACCGCGGCGGCGAAGGGTTATATTCTCCCCGCCCGACAGGACCTGGCTCACCCGGCCCGGGGAGACCCCCATGCGGCTAGCAAGGTCGGCCCGCGACAGGCCCAGGATCCGCATCTTCCAGGTGATCTCGTCCGTCACCTGCATCGTGAGGCGGGTAAGCTCTTCTTCGACCCGGTCTTCACTGGCCGCCTGCTCGGAGAGGGTATGCCGGCGCAGATCTAGGGATCGTCTCATCGGGTTGTCCCTCTCCCAGGCGGTTTAGTCATAGCTAAAGCTTAAGGCATGACTAAAGCTAGTAGCCCCGAAGTTAGGAAACAATGGCTCATACTGGCCGCAGACGTCTGGATGCAAGGCTGTAATCATCGCCTCGGCCAGGGTCGGCGGACGGGCGGGCGGAGCCCGCGCCTCGTGTGAGCCGGGGAACCGCAGCCGGGCCGTGTGCAGTGCGGCGGAGCCCGCGCCTCCTGTGAGCCGGGAGAACGCCAGCCAATCGGTGCGTGCGCAGTGCCGGTGGCGCCCCCGGCCTGTCCTAGCCGGAGGAGGCGGACCAGGAAGAAACCGGTCTGGGCGGCGGTTGGCGACTATGTGATCAACGTGCCTTTGTCCGTTCTGGATCTTTCCCCTGTCGCTGCTGGCACGACCTCGGGCCAGGCGCTGCGCCAGACGACCGAGCTGGCCCAGCGCACCGAGGAGCTTGGGTACCGTCGCTTCTGGGTGGCCGAGCACCACAACATGCCGGCGATTGCCAGCTCGGCGCCGGCTGTCCTTATCGCGCACCTGGCGGCGGCTACCTCCACGATCCGGGTTGGCTCCGGCGGGGTGATGCTGCCTAACCACGCCCCGCTGGTGGTGGCGGAGCAGTTCGGCACGCTGGAGGCACTGCATCCGGGCCGGATCGATCTGGGCATTGGCCGCGCACCGGGGACTGACCAGCGCACGGCGCTTGCGCTGCGCCGCACGATGGAAGGCCTGTCGGCGGAGGCCTTCCCGGAGGAGCTCGGTGACCTGATCGGGCTGTTCATGGGTGAGGACCCGCGTGCGCCGATCACCGCGACTCCCGGCCGCGGTGACATGCCGGCGATATGGCTCCTTGGCTCCAGCGGGTTCAGTGCGCAGCTGGCCGGCCTGCTCGGGCTGCCGTTTTCGTTCGCGCATCATTTCAGCGCCGCTAACACCGTGCCCGCACTGGCGTTGTACAGGCAGTATTTCCGGCCATCGCGCTGGCTGGAGCGCCCGCAGGCGATGGTGGCGGTGAGCGCGGTCTGCGCGGATACCGACGCCCCGCCGCGCTGTCGTTCCTGCGGATGCGAACCGGCGCGCCGCAGCCGCTGGCCACCCCGGAGGAAGCGGCCGCCTACCAGTACTCGGCGGCGGAGCGGGAACTGGCCTGGGGGCGCTTCGCTGATCAGGCGATCGGCTCCCCGGAAACCGTTCGCCGGCAACTGGCTGGGCTGCTTGAGCGCACCGGCGCCGATGAGCTGATGCTCACCACGATGGTGTACGACATCGGGGACCGGATCCGTTCCTTCGAGCTGATCGCAGAGAAGGTCGCGGGCGGCCTGTAGTGGCCCCTAGATGGCTGTTGACCTGGGCGCCCATCGCGGGCCGGCCGACCAGGACTATCGTTGCGGGGGAGAGGGGAGCAGCGATGTCAGAGCCGATGCACCTCAACAATCATCACCGCAAGACGCTGCGCCAGCTGCTCCGGCATCCCGCGAGCCACAACATCGAGTGGCATGCTGTGGTCTCGTTGCTGGAGGCGGTCGGCTCGGTCGTGGAGCACCGCGATGGCACGGTTGTCGTGACCATCGGGTCCGCGACCGAATACTTCGACCGTCCCGCGCATAAGGACATCGACACCCAGACGGTGGTCGACCTGCGCCGGATGCTGAGCGAGGCTGGTTACGGAGCCGAGGTCGGCGGGGCGGGTAGCGTCGGCCGCCGGGATCCTCATGGGCCGGCCCGGGCCTCCTCGATGGTGAGTTCCGCCGCGGGGTCGGCCTCCAGGCGGTCATCGGGGATCGGCAGCCCGCTGCGGACGGAACGCCCGAAAGTCCCCTCATCCAGCCGGTGCTCGGCGCGGTCGAGGGCGGCCAGCCGATCGCGCAGGCTGGACGCGACGGCATCGTCCATGCCCTGGGCGGTCAGTGGCTGCGCGGGATCGGCGATGTCTCCCGTCTCGGCTTCCGCGGCCCGGTCTTGCTGCCCGGCCGCCTCGGTGTCCCTGAGGAGGCTTTGCACCTCGGCTCGCTCGGCACGAATCCGGGCCCGTGCCCGGTCCTCGTCCATCTGCTTCTCCCCTGTGCGTTCGGTCCTGTGCGTTCGGTCGCCTCACCAGCACAGTCACCCTACGCGTGCAGTGAGGCCGGCCGTCAGGTGATGGGCCCGAAACGGATGTCGCGGCCCTGGGGGCCCGGCGCCGCGAACTCCAGCAGGCGCTCGGCCTCGCGGGTGATGGCCTCGCGGTCGCGCGTGCGGATGGGCTCAAACGGCTCGGCGGTCAGCACCGTGACGCCACGGGACCTGGTGATCCGCCACATTCCGGCCGCGAAACCATCGACGAGGACAATTCCTGGAAAGATTCCGTTACGGGTAAATATTCGCTTGCGGTTTTGCTCGCCGATGATGCGGGTCCGGTCGACGTGAGACAAGATCAGGTTGTCGAACTCGGCGACCAGGCGCACCGGCGCAGGGCTCTCCGGGCCGGGCCGTGGCGACTCGGGCAGGTCGAACAGCTCGGTTCCGTGCTCGTCGCGGAAGGTGCGCAGACCAGGCCGGAGCCGGTCGGCGACCTCCTGCAGCCGGGTCAGCCCGGACCAGGCCTGCATATCCCGCACACTGGCCGGCCCGAACGCGGCCAGGTAGCGCGTCACCAGGGTGTCCAGCGACGCGTTCACGTCAAGGGGGCGGCCGAGCCAGGCCTCGGCGGGCGTGTGCAGGGCCTGCCCGGCAGCACCCCAGATGGCGCGCGGGGGCACCTGGACGAGCGGCACCAGGCTGCGCACGCCCTGGGCCAGGGCGGTGGGGGGGTGGCCGGGCCACCGCTCCGACAGCACGGCGCCGAGCTCGCTGAACGTCCTGGGCTTCTCTTCCGCGAGTGCTCGCCCGGCGGCGGCGAGCGCCGTGGTGTCAATGCCGGCGAGTTGCTTGCCGAACACGGCCTTCAGGGCGCGGTCCAGGACAGGCTGGATGAGCGGGCGCAGCATCAGGCAATCGCGGGCGGAGACCAGGTGGATGGTTCCGCGCATCAGCGCAATGCGCACGACCTGCCGGTCCTGGATCAGCGCGGCCAGGTCATCCGGGCGGAAACCTTCCAGCCGCGACCACAGGCCGTAGTACGGCGGGAATGGCGCCTGGGCCTGCAGGCCGGCCAGGTGCTCGATCGTCTCGATGACCCGCCCGGCTCGTGCGGCCTCGGCCTCGGTCTTGGTCTTTTCCCCGGTCTCGGCTTCAGCCTCGGTCTCAGCCTTGGCCCCGGTCTCAGTCTTGGTCCTGGCCCCGGTCTCGGTCTTGGTCTTGGCCCCGGTCTCGGCTTCAGTCTTGGTCTTGGCCCCGGTCTCGGTCTTGGCCCCAGCCGGCAGCGGCGACCGGCGGAGCAGCAGTTGCCGGTCGAGCAGGGCGCGGTTCAGCGCCTGCCGGCTCAGGACGTCGGATGACATCGGGTTCCCTTCTGGCCATGGTTACCGCTGGCGCCTGCGGGCAGCGGTGAGGATAGCCGGTGCTACCGGCCGCCGGCCGCCGGCAGCGCGCGATGGAGCGCGCTGCCCGGCGGCCCGCAGCTCAGGCAGCGGATGCGTCCAGCACCAGTTCCGGGGCCTGCACCAGTTCCGGGGCCTGCACCAGTTCCGGGGCCTGCACCAGTTCCGGGTCAGTCACCGTGGCGCCGCCCATCTCCCGCGCCCTCGTGGGGAGCCAGAACGCGATCGCGAAGGCCAGCGCCAGCAGGCCGACGGTGACCAGCGCCGTCCATTCGGCCGGGGCGACGAAGGACTGGGCGTGGTAGGCCTTCGTGCCAAGCAGCGCGAAGAAGACCCCGCCAATCCCGGCCACGCCCAGCGCCATGCCGAGCGCGTTGACCGTCTGCAGCACACCGGAGGCCGAGCCCATTTCGCGTGGCTCGACGCCAGCCATGACGATATCGAACAGCGGCACGAAGACCATCCCCATGCCGATCCCGCCGACGATCATGGGCACCAGCAGGTCCACGGTGCCGACCCCGGCGCCGGCACCGCGCAGGACCGCGTAGAGCACCAGCAGGCCGGCTGCCTCGACCACGAGGCCGGCGAGCAGGATCCGGCGGCCGAGCGCGCGCATCGCCATACCGCCGATCGCGGAGCCAACGAACGCACCCGCCGCCCATGGCGCCGTGGTGATCGCCGAGTGCCAGGGCGAGAAGCCGAGCCCGGCCTGCAGGAAGACGTTGAAGATCAGCACGATTCCGCCCATCGACCCCACGAACACCACTGAGAACAGCACGCCCGAGGAGAAGCCGCGGTTGCGGAAGATGCCCGGCTCGACCAGGGGCGTGGCGCCTGCACGCCGGCGGTGCACCTGATACCAGGCGAAGCCGGCCAGGACCGGTGCCGAGGCTGCGAGCAGGCCGGTGATCCACAGCGGCCAGCCCAGCTCATGCCCCTGTGCGAGCGGGAACACCAGCAGGAACATCCCCGCGCCGGCCAGGGCGGTCCCAGGAAGGTCCAGCCGCGCCCGGCGCGGTCCGGCAGCTTCGGCCGGCAGCAGCCGCGCGCCCGCCAGCAGGGCCGCGATTCCGGCGGGGACGTTCACGAGGAAGATCATTCGCCAGCCCGTGCCCAGGACGTTCAGGCTGATCAGGCCGCCCGAGACGATGGGCCCCAGCATCGCGGACAGGCCCATGACGGGGCCGTAGACCCCGAAGGCCTTCCCCATCTCCTCGGCGGCGAACAGGTCACGGATGAGGCCGAACACCTGGGGCAGCATCAGGGCGCCCATGGCTCCCTGGGCGGCCCGCGCGGCGATCAGTTCGCCCGGGTTGGCCGCCGCGGCGCACGCCGCGGAGGCGACGACGAACCCGGCGATGCCGGTCAGCAGCATCCGCCTGCGCCCGAAGAGGTCCCCCAGCCGTCCCCCGGTGAGCAGGCCGACTGCCATAGCCAGCGTGTAGGCGGCGGTGATCCATTCGATGACGGCGTAGGAGCCGCCCAGGTCGTGCCTGATCGCGGGGGCCGCGACCTGGGCGATCGTGGAATCCATCAGGTCCATCACGGCGGCCGTGACGACGACGGCGAACGCCAGCCAGCGCCAGCGGCGCCCGGTGGGCGGAGCGGATGAGGATGACTGCACGGCGAGCCTCCCAGTTAGCAGAACGAAGCCTTCTGTTCCGATACTAACAGAACGGAATACTTTGTTCAACTACTCCAACGAGCCCGGTGCGGAATCGGTGTCGTCAGGACGAACCCGGTGCGGAATCGGTGTCGTTGGAATTCTCATCGCCCTGAGTCTCGGCCGAGGCTGGTGCGCCCGGTCACAACGACGGTTGATGCGTTTTGCCGTCGTTCCAACGACGGTTGATGCGTTTTGCAGTTGTTGTTGCGGCAGCAGGGCAAGGCCGCCAGCGCGGGCCGTCTATAGCGCGCGAGCACCCGGGCTCACGGTCTTCAGTGGTCCGGCTTCAGTGATTCGAGCAGCCAACCTGGGCGGCGTATTTCGCGAACGGGAGCCGGTACAGCCGCGCGGCGTCGGGGTTGCTGAGCAGCAGATCGAACAGCCATCGCCGACCGGTGTAGAACCAGTAGTCGGTCAGTTGCTGGCCGCCGATTTCGTAGTGGACGAGCCATGCCCCGCCCGGGCCCGGGGTGGCGTTCTCGACCAGCGCGGTTACCTCCGGAGCCGGGCACTCGACGTGCCGCCGGATGTATTCGGCCCGCGAGATGACGGCCTGGCTGCGGGAGTCCCAGCGGTCGTAGGCCGGGCCGTCGTTGTTGTGGTCGTAGTTGTCGTTGAAAACCTGGGCGATGCGGACGAGAGCCGCCGCGGTCTTAGGGTCCGGGCCCGGCCGGCTGCTGGCTGGCGTGAGGTGTGGGCTTGGCCGGCTGCTGCCCGGGGCGGTTGGCGTGGCTGTGGCCGTCGGCGTGGGTGTGGCCGCCGGAGCTCACGCGCCCAGGGCCATGACCAGGAACAACAACACGGCGCCGCGGCGACGCATCCGGTGCCTCCCTGGTGGATCCATCAGGCACCGCCATGATTCGGCGCTCGGGTGATGCCCATGGGGCTACTTGCCCGGATGAGCATGCCAGAGGAGCAATCCCACGTCAGGACTCGGGGCCGCCGAACGTGCCGCTAGTGCCGAGATGATCTAGCCAAGGGGTGACCGGCACACCTTCATGATTGCGGTGGATCACTGGTCGCGGGCGACCACCTATCAACCGCGATCATGAAACACGGAGTCCCTGTCCGATTGTGGCCTCTCTGCGGAAAGCGTCCGGGGACTTTAGTGGTCCAGGTCGAAGGGGCGGAGGTAGGGCGTGGGGTGGTAGCGGACGAAGGCCGGCGCCGTTGGGACGACCTGCTTGTCGGCCAAGAAGATGTTGTATCCGGGGCCGAGCGCCGCTGCCTGGCTGTTCAGGTCTTCCGGGTCAAGCGCCGAGCCGTCCCAGCGCCCCGTGTCGAGGCGGTTCAGCAGCACCCGGGCGGCCG
>WNFJ01754672.1_pt1 | contig 15472 bp, 17 predicted proteins | sample 5400461 | NCBI WGS metagenome assembly WNFJ01 (sample SAMN13153349, study PRJNA577476) | soil metagenome | isolation source: 115 cm saprolite on Douglas fir-dominated hillslope | place: USA:California | collected 2013-09-17 | reverse complement strand
CGGCAATTTCCAGGGATGTTTCACCAGACCGGAATGCGGCCAATATCCGGGTAACGGCCACGGCGGTCATACCCGCTGCGCCAAGACGAATGGCTGTGGCCGATACACCGTCGCGGCGTCTTACGGGGTACGGATAAATCCAGCCGGATTCGTCGTAGATTCCTCTGACCCACATGTCGCCAAGATCACTGCCGTGAATGCCGTGAAGCGCCTGGTTTGGATTCACTTTCCTGATCTCGCCGACAATGCCGTGGAACCCCGATTCCCGATATACGTCGGGTAGCCACAGCAGTTCGACGCGATCCTTCAAACCCGCTTCCTCAAGCGACAACTCGATCATCAGCTTGCGGGTCTCCGGTGAATAAAAGCGGCTGCCGGTGGGAAAATAGTTGACGTTCATGTCGGCTTTTTCCGTGCGCTCGAGGATGTGCAATCCACAATCGACTTTCGAGACCCGGATTTCTCCCCGCTGCAATGCCATGGCATGGAGTTTGGGCACGACCGTAGGGTGAATGAACACTTTTGACAGTCCCCGTTCTTCCAGCGCGCGTTTGACGATGGCAACGTGAGTCACATGGAAAGGATTGAAGGTCCCAAAGAAGATTCCAATACCACCTTTAGGGTGCATGCGTCCGCGAATATCCGACAGAATGCCAACGCCGAATATCATTCCGCCAAGAAGCAAGCTGAGGCTCACGAAGATAGCCTTGACCAAGGGGAGACCGGTGGTAGCCGCCGCGGTGACCAGGATATTGGCAGAAAGCGCGAATATCACGTTTCGGTTCAAATCACCCATGCCACGATTGAATAAAACGACTGCAATGTATTGCGCGCCTTGCGACGCGATAGTTGTCAGAATCGAAATTCCGTAGATCCCGGCGACGCCATCTAGTGCCGCGCTGTTTAATACGCCGCCCAGTCTGAATGCAGTAAATACGAGATAATTGAATACAAGCTGTATAACGAAGCGGCTCGCTCGGCCCGCTGTGACGAGCGCAAAGAAGAAGTTCGTTTTTTCTTCGACCCTGTTACTTAACCTGGAGTACCAAGGTAGGAAGAGCGCCACGAATGCACACACGCCGATTAGGGCAGGGTTCAGCCATTGTCGATGAGCGGCGGCATAAGCGAGGTACATGGTAATACCGACCGCGAGAGCGATTTGTGCTGAACGACTATGAATATATTGACGAGAAAATCGGCTGATTTTATGAGACGATGTCTCAGTCAAAACGGACTCCTGTTTTTGTGAGATCGAAACGGTGGTGGCGTTGAGACAGTTTCTGGAAACCATCGTAGGCCGATAAATCGGATATGCCTAACATTAATATGCTGATTATCGTTAATAACGACATATTTTTACATCTTTCAATTTACTTTCTCGGTGTTATTTAATTTTTATTTGAGATGAAATTAACGCGTTAAAGAGAAAGTGTGCGGTATCGGCGTTAATTTAAAATCGCGAGTTGATGTTGGTAAATACCGCTCCCGGCGGCCGTCCAGAAACCCGGACGTTTTGCGGGCACGAACTATTTCCCCGGAGTGCGCGAAAGTGCGGGAAAGCCCGTACAGAAAGCATCTAAGGGATAACCCGAATACTGTCTGGATCGTCGGACGGTGAAATTCCCGGATTCCGGAAACACGGATTCCTGTTGCGTTGCTTCGCTGAAAAACCCTTAAAAATCAAATGCTTCATGCTTGTCAAAAACTGGCATCGACCTTGCAATAAGAAAGGCAGGTCGAACAGGCCCAAAAAAACACGGAGACGACTCAATGCAACTCATTCCTCTCAGCTTCACCTGATTTTGCCGACGCCAGACGCGCATCGCCGCGGCCAAGCGCCGGCGCGTTTTTGTCTCATCCCATTTGCTATACGCCGACTATGCCTGGAACCACTGTGAAGAAACCCTTTTATAAAGTCCTGTATGTGCAAGTGCTTGTGGCTATTGCCCTTGGCATTGCGCTCGGGCATTTTTACCCCGCGCTCGCCACCGACATGAAGCCGCTCGGCGATGGGTTCATCAAGCTCATCAAGATGGTGATCGGCCCGATCATCTTCTGTACGGTCGTGACCGGTATCGCCGGCATGGAAGACATGAAGAAAGTTGGGCGCGTGGGCGGCAAGGCGCTGCTCTACTTTGAAATCGTCTCGACGTTCGCGCTCGTGCTCGGTCTCGCCGCTACGCACATCCTGAAACCGGGCGTGGGCTTCAACATCGATCCGGCTACGCTCGACGCCAAGGCAGTCGCTTCGTACGCCGCCAAGGCGCACGGCCAGACGACCACCGACTTCCTGATGCACATCATTCCAGACACGATCTCGTCGGCGTTCGCGCAAGGCGAAATCCTGCAGATCCTGCTGGTCGCGCTGCTGTTCGGCGCGGTGCTGGCGACTGCGGGCGAGAAGGGCCGCGCGGTGACCGGGTTTATCGAGGGGCTGTCGCACATCCTGTTCGGCATCGTGCGCATCATCACGAAGCTGGCGCCCATCGGCGCGTTCGGCGCAATGGCGTTCACCATCGGCAAGTACGGCATCGGCTCGCTCGTGCCCATGCTCAAGCTGATCGGCACGTTCTATCTGACGTCCATCGTGTTCGTAGTCGTCGTGCTCGGGATCATCGCGCGGATGGTGGGCTTCAACATTCTGCGATTCGTTGCGTACATCAAGGAAGAAATGCTAATCGTGCTGGGCACGAGCTCGTCGGAAGCCGCGCTGCCGCAACTGATGCTGAAGCTTGAAAAGCTCGGCTGCTCGCGCTCGGTGGTGGGCCTCGTGGTACCGACCGGTTATTCGTTCAACCTCGACGGCACCAACATCTACATGACGATGGCCGTCCTGTTCATCGCGCAGGCCACCAACACGGACCTGACGTGGACGCAGCAACTGACGCTGCTCGCCGTGACCATGCTGACATCGAAGGGCGCAAGCGGCGTGACCGGTGCAGGCTTCATCACGCTGGCTGCAACGCTCGCTGTCGTGCCGACCATTCCGCTGTCGGGCATGGTGCTGATTCTTGGCATCGACCGCTTCATGAGCGAGTGCCGCGCGCTGACGAATATCGTCGGTAACGGCGTGGCGACGGTCGTGGTGTCGGAGTGGGAAAAGGAACTCGATCGCAACAAACTGCGCGATCAGCTCAAGCACGGCGCGGTGGATACGGAAGCCGAAACCGTGTCCTGATGTGTCGTGATCCATCAAGCAGCGACTAGTTGAGCGCAGAAAGGAACACACGGCAATGAAAGCGGCGAAGCATTCTGTGGCGGATGCTTCGCCGCGTCCGTTTACTCGGGTATCGAGGCAAGCGTCGACCAACGCATCGTTCGAAGCAGCGCGCGCCACAATCGCGGGATCACATCGTCTGGAACCCGTTCACGTGACGCGGCGTTTGCTGGTTTTCCTGCTTCTTATCGCGGCGCTTGGCGTCGTGTGCGCGCTCACCTGGAGCATCGCGTGGCAGCGCGGCCTCGATGCTTTGCGTCAAAACGCTGCGGCGCGCGTCGACCGCACGACGGCCGAGCTGAAAAGTACGCTCGACCGTTACGAATATCTTCCCTATCTGCTCTCGCGCCATCCGTTCGTGCAGGAAGTTCTCGCCGATCCGAACCCGCGCTTCACTGCACGCGCGGACCGTTATCTCGAAGACCTGAACACGCACGCGCGCGCTACAGCGACGTACATCATCCAGTCGAACGGCCGCTGCGTGGCGGCGAGCAACTGGAACAGCCCGGATAGTTTCGTCGGCGCCGAATATTTGTTCCGGCCGTATTTCGTCGATGCCGTCAAAGGCGGCACCGGCCGCTTTTTCGGGCTCGGCACGATCTCGCGCGAGCCAGGCTATTTCATCTCGCAGCCGGTTTTCAAAGAAGGCACGCGCGACATTATCGGCGTGGCGGTGGTCAAGCTGAACCTGGAGTGGCTGCAAGGCGCCGATGCCTCCGAGCCGCTGCTTGTCACCGACGATCACGGCGTGATCTTCCTGTCGTCGGTGCCGGCGTGGAAATATCACACGCTGCGGCCGTTGCCGAAGGACATCGAGGCGTCGGTGCGCGGCAGTATGCACAGCCCCCGAGCACCGCATTGCCGATCACCATTGTGCGCACGCGGGAGGGCGGCGCGCAGAGCGTGCGCGTGGGGGGCGGACGCGACGCGCCGAGCTTTCTCGCCACGCAGCGCGCGCTGGGCGAACCGGACTGGCACCTGATGACGATGGCATCGCTCGATCCGGCGGTCGATGCGGCGTGGAGCGCGACCATAGTGACGGCGCTGGTGTTTGTCTCGCTGTGTTTGCTCGCGTTCTACTGGCGCATGCGGCGGGTGCGTGTGCGGGAAATGATCCGCAGCCGCGCGTTGTTGCAGACCGCGTATGCCGAGTTGAACGAGCGGGTAGCGGAGCGGACGGCGGATTTATCGGAGGCGAACGCGCTGTTGACCAAGGAGGTCAGTGAGCGCACGCGGGCCGAACAGGACTTGCGCGCCGCGCACGACGAACTGATCCAGGCGAGCAAACTGGCGGCGCTGGGTCAGATGGCGGCGGGCATCACGCATGAGCTGAACCAGCCGCTCGCAGCTTTGCGCAGTTTCTCCGACAACACCCGCGTGCTGATCGAGCGCGGCGATCATGTGGCGGCGAATGAGAATCTGGAGGCGATTGCCGCGCTGACCGAGCGGATGGGGAAGATCACGAATCAGTTGAAGTTATTTGTGTCGAAGGCGCGTCCGAAAAGCGCACGCACTGATGTTGGCCGCGCATTGCGCAACGTGCTCGCGATGCTACAGCCGCGTATGAAGAACGTGGTGCTTGCCTTCGATGCCGAACAACGTGCTGATGCCAGTCCACCGTTGTATGTGGGCTGCGAGGATCTGCGGCTCGAGCAGATCCTGATCAACCTGATTGGCAACGCGCTGGACGCGGTAGCAGCGTGCGATGCCCCGCGCATCGAGATCGAGTTGGTGACCCACCAATCGACCGTGGACATCGTGGTGCGAGACAATGGGCCGGGCATTGCGCCTGATGTCTTGCCGCGTCTTTTCGAGCCATTTTTCACGACGAAGGAGATGGGACACGGCTTGGGATTGGGACTGGCGATCTCGTCTGCCATAGCGCGAGACTACGGCGGCACCCTGGTGGCGCGTAATCTGGTCCCGCAGATGGAGGTGCATGGACCGGAGGGCGGCACGCAGGCGGACGCGGACCGCTCGCACGGGGCAGAATTCGTGATTACGCTGAGGCGCGCGTGACGAGAGGTGAGTCAGCGCGGGCCGCATGCTGAGAAAATGCGTCCTTTCGCGCTGAAAAGAGCAACACCCAGCAGGAGTAAAAACCGATGACCACAGGCCTTCAGGTGATCTTCATCGAAGACGATGAACTGGTCCGCCGCGCAAGCGTGCAAAGCCTTCAGCTCGCCGGCTTCGACGTCACTGCTTTCGGCAGTGCGGAGGGGGCAGCGCGCCTGATCGATGCCAGTTTTCCCGGCGTGATCGTGAGCGACATCCGCCTTCCGGGCGCGAGCGGCCTCGACCTCCTGGCGCAATGCCACGAACGGGCGCCCGAAGTACCGGTCATCCTCGTGACAGGCCACGGCGACATCTCGATGGCCGTCCAGGCGATGCGCGACGGCGCCTACGATTTCATCGAAAAACCATTCGCGTCGGAGCGGTTGATAGAAGCTGTGCGCCGTGCGCTGGAGCGTCGCAAACTCGTGCTGGAAAACCGCGCTCTTCGGCGTGAACTTGCCGGCCAGAGCAGCGTGGCGCCGAGAATTATCGGACGCAGCCCCGCTATCGAACAGGTGCGCAAGCTGATTGCGAACGTCGCGCCAACTGACGCCTCCGTGCTGATCAACGGCGATACCGGTGCAGGTAAGGAATTGATCGCGCGCAGCCTGCACGACCTGTCGCCGCGCCGGGACAAACCGTTTATCGCGGTGAATTGTGGCGCGCTGCCCGAGCAGATGTTCGAGTCGGAGATGTTCGGCTACGAGGCCGGCGCGTTCACCGGCGCGCAGAAACGGCGTATCGGCAAGCTCGAACATGCGTCGGGTGGCACGCTGTTCCTTGATGAAATCGAAAGCATGCCGCTCGCGCTGCAAGTCAAACTGCTGCGCGTGCTGCAGGACGGCGTGCTGGAGCGGCTTGGTTCGAACCAGCCAATTCGCGCGAATTGCCGCGTGATCGCGGCCGTGAAGGGCGACATGGCGGAGCACGTCGCGGCGGGTACGTTTCGGCGCGACCTGATGTATCGGCTGAATGTGGTGACGATCACGCTGCCGCCGCTTGCTGAGCGCCGTGAAGACGTGGTGCCGCTGTTCGAACACTTTTTACTCGATGCCGCCGTGCGATACGAGCGCCCCGCGCCGTTGCTCAGCGATCGTCAGCGCGTTGAACTGACGCAGCGCGACTGGCCGGGCAATGTGCGCGAACTGCGCAACGCGGCCGACCGGATGGTGCTGGGTATCATCGATGAAACCGGCGTGCCGCTCGATGCCGCCACGCAGTCGCTGAAAGAGCGCACGGAGCATTTCGAGCGTGCGGTGATCGGGGAGGCGCTGGAGCAGTGCGGCGGTGTAGTAGCTGTGGCGGCTGACCGGCTGCAGCTCGGCAAGGCCACGCTCTACGAGAAGATCAAGCGGTATGGGCTGGCGGCGAAGGGCGAAGGGGAGCGGTAGGGGATTCTTGATCGTCACCGCATGCCATGCCTCCCAAAAACAAAACGCCCGCTGACAAGTCAGCGGGCGTTTTCACGTCTTACAACGTCAAGCCGAACCGCCTTCAGGCCGCATTCAACGCTTTGTCCAGAAGCGCATCGAGTTCTTCGAACGTCGGCTCACCGACATAACGCTTCAAGATCTTGCCGTCCCTATCCACGACAAACGTGGTCGGCGTCAATTGCACATTGCCGAACTGCTTCGCGGCGCTACCGTCGTCCATGGCTACCTTGAACGGCAGGTTGCGCGTCTGCGCGTAGTTGGTTACGTACATTGGCGCGTCGTATTTCATCGCCACTGCGACGAATTCCAGTCCGCGGCCCTTGAAGCGGTTGTACGTGTTGATCATTGCCGGCATTTCTTTCATTCAGGCTTCGCCATGCAGGTTTCGCAGTCGGTCGCCCAGAAGTTGATCAAGTAGACCTTGCCCTTGAGATCCGTCGATGTCGATATTTTCTGGCCCGACAACAGCGTGAACGTCGCGTCCGGAACGCGTTGCTGTCCGCCGAACGCAAAATAGCCGGTGCACGCGATCACGCCGGCGACGATCGCCATCACGATGTAACGCAGCGGGCTCTTGCTGCGTCCCGGTGAAACCTGTGAATTCTCTGACATGAAAACCTCGAGCGTGCTCGGTTGAATCGCAACGACGCCAGCCTGACTGGATGCACCGCATTTTAGCGCCAATCTTGAAAAAGCGTTCTGGATGCGGCTTGGCGTGAGGCGTTTGCAAGGGCGTTACCCAGCGCAAAACTCACCGCCAACGTATCAGGGGCCAGCAGCGGATAATCACGGTTTTCCTCGCAGCTTTTCTCATGATCCGAGCTTTCCCCCGCGCCTTGAAGCGCGTCGTCCCGCAAAATTCCCTGCGCGCCCTGTTCAAATCGGCCGCCACGACAACGACCATGCTGTTCGCCGCGGCCGCGCTGTTGGCCTGCACGCCGGCTTACGACTGGCGCACGATCCAGAACAACGACGACGCCTACGAAGTCACCTTCCCAGCCAAGCCGCGTTCCGACGCACGCGATGTCGACATCGCCGGGAAGCCGATGCACATGAAGATGCAGATGGCCGAGGCAGGCGACGCCGTGTTCGCCGTCGGTACCGTCGACTTGCCCGATGCCGATCCAGCGACCCAGCGCGCCGCGCTCGATTTTCTTCAGCAAGGATTGGCACGCAATCTCAATACCGTGCCCACCGCACATCCGGTCCAGATTGACGTGGCGGCAGGGGGACAATTGGCTGGCGCCGAAATTGCCGTCAGCGGCACGCACGGTGATGGCCAGACAAGCGAAACGCGTCAGATCCGGGCGCGTTTCATCGCCAAGGGGACACACGCGTACCAAGTCGCGATCGTCTCGACCAAGGCGCCGCCGCCCGATCAAATCGATCAGTTTTTTTCCTCGTTCAAACTTTTTTAAGTATTTGCCCGAAACAGCGCCCATTCGTTCGCCGATATTTCTCTAATTGGCAAACATGAAGCTAACGTTTCAAGCCTGAGAAATCGCACAAGCATTTTCGGCTAAAACTAGGATTTATCTCGGTTTTTTAAACTATCCACAGAGGCTGTGGATAACTTTGTGGAAAACATCACCGCACCCTCGCCAAGTGCCCGTCCGACGCGGCTTTCCTTACTTTGCCTCGATTCGTGGCAGTCGAAAATAATCAATAAAATCAATAGCCTGTAGACCATTGCCAAAATTGGTGTTTGATCAGATGTTAGAGAAACAAAGAACGATGCAATGTGTATAAGTCAAGTCTTGACAGGCGATTTTTCTTCTTGCCAGGCGTCGCGGCTCCAGTGGTGGTTTATGCCGTCGTAAATGCACGCCGATATTGAATCGCTTCGGCGAGGTGAGCGGCGGTCGGCGAATCGGCCGCGGCCAGATCGGCGATCGTGCGCGCCACCTTCAGCACGCGGTAATACGCCCGTGCCGACCAACCGAAACGTTCTCCGGCCTCGCGAAGCAGGGCTTCCCCGGTGGCATCGAGCCGGCAGACGGCGTCTACTTCGCGTCCGTCCAGCTAGCGGTTCGTCTTTCCTTGCCGTTCGAGTTGCCGGTCGCGCGCATCGGCGACTCGCCGGGCAACGACCGCGCTCGTTTCGCCGATCGACGCACTTCTCCCCGACAACTCCGCCGGCGACAACGCAGGCAATTCGATCTGAATGTCGATGCGATCAAGCAGCGGTCCCGACAACTTGCGCAGATAACGCGTAGCTATTTCGGGCGTGCACCGGCAGCGGCCGTTTGGATCGCCGCACCAGCCGCACGGGCAGAGATTCATCGCTGCGACCAATTGACACGCTGCCGGAAAATCAGCCTGATGCGCGGCGCGCGAAATGGTGATGCGACCGGCTTCAAGCGGCTCACGCAGCGTTTCGAGCACTTTCCCGTCGAATTCGGGCATTTCGCTTTGAAGCACGTTTTGGAGAAAAAGTTGCTCAAGCTCGCGCCCGCCATGGCCGAATGTGTGCTGCTCTTTCTCTATGTCGTCGTAGTGCTGTTGCCCGGCAAACCAACGGACTGCCGTGGAAAAGTGGGGGCAACCGGTGGGCAAGGTTCGGGTAACTCCGTGGGGTTTGGAGTTATCCGACCTTGTCCACGGCGTTGTCCCCACGCAGTTGACGCAGTCAACTTTTCCCCGGCTTGGCGGACCTTAGGGTTTAGCCCAGCACTTATTAGCGGCTAAAATGGGAAATAAGTTTATGCCGCGTTTCGGGTAATTGGAATGTGATGAACCCGTCCTGGCTCAATATTGAGCGTTTTGCTCAAGAAAATGAAACGGACGGTAGGGTCGACGCAATCAAAATACAAAACGGGGTTTTGAGTTCATGTGACGTTCAAGAAAAGATTTTTGTTTTCGGCCTTCACTTTAATAAAATTGCTATTGATTGAAATCCGCGACGTTCAATTACAGCAGAAGGCGAATCAAAGGTATATATCTGCAAGTCAATGAAGGGGTCGCGTGCGAGCGTAACTGGTAAGAAGACATAATGCAATCTCCTCCCAAGACTCTCTCAGAGGGCTCCAATGAGGTGGCGGCAACCAATCACGTTGTCGCGAATGCCAGATGCGGCCTCAGAGCCAGTTGGTGAGATGCGTCAGTCGTGCGTTTATCGACGAGGCAGGTCATGCGTCGGAGTCGACTTAGATGTCTTTCCGCGACCAAGTTGACGAGAAGCCTGTGCCACGATTTATCGAGACGCTTACCGTGCTGACGGCCCATTGGTCGTCGAGCAGGTAATTTTCAATTACCCACTTCGTCGAGCTTAGGCCGCGCGAAAATGCCCCGGAACTCGTTTCACAAACCGCGCACAGTTGATAAAGTGCAGCGGCCAAATCTGCGAGCCTTTAAGCACTCCGCTCCCGAAAATCGAGAGTCGTCGTTTGCGTCGATACGTTCGATGAAATTTTCTCCATGCCGCAACGCGAAATCGCTAGGTTGCTTACCATGCATAAAGCTTTGCGATTATCCACCATTTCATCGGCCGTTTCACCGGTACTGCAGCCAATGAAATTGCGAAGCCATATTTAGCAAATACCGCAGATGTCGACGTCGGTGACCGCTTACGTGCACTTTTCGCCTGAGATGCGGAATTAAATGACCTTCTTCTGTTTTAAACGAAGACGCGACCGAGGACGAATTTGGCGGCTGACATCCTCGAAGGTTTTAGGGAATCGGCACTTCGAATATCGACCGTTTCCCGGTCGTTACGAGCAAATCGTCTTGCTCTCAAGATTTTCGTCGTTCAGTCTGGTGTCAGGGGAGAGGATGTAAGCCCGGCGCAACTTGAGCTTCTCGGCGTCACCGAGTTGTACCTGCGCGAGACCTACGACTGGGAATTTGAATTTGTGGGCAGCTAATTATAAAGAAAGAGCGCACCCCCGCGATTGGTGTGGCCTTGTGTTGACGCCTGTAGGCAGGCTAAAAGCGGCTGCCTACAGGCTGAATGACATCAGCCACCGCATTTCCTCCCTACCACTACCTTGACGCCAGTGAGCTTGGCGACATCCTTGGCCTGTCCCTGCGCACAGTCATTCTGCGAGCAAGATACCGCCCCTGGCTGCTGCCACCGCTCGCCGAGCTGTACGACCGCGAACTGCTCCGTTGGCGACACGACATCGTTCTCAAATGGCTTGATGCCAGTTTGAGCGATTCACTCAAATTTTAGAAGTCTTGCGCTGCGCTTTCTTTGCGCCGGCACTCTCGGTTGACAGCGTCTCGCCGTCGCCCTCAAATTTTGCGAGCAGCTCCACGGCGTCCACGCCCAAGGCTTTCGCCAACAGCGAAATGTTGTCCAGCGATACGTTCGTGACCATCCGCTCTACCTGGCTTATGTAGGTCCGATGTAGTCCCGCAAGGTCAGCAAGGCCCTCTTGCGATATGTCCTGAGTGGCCCGGAATTTTTTTAAATTTTCAGACAGTCGTCGACGGAGCGCGGTCTGCTCGGGCTTTAGCTTTTCGTTCATGGGCGAAGCATCGCCCAACACAGCTTATGAATCTACAGCCTAAGCATCGACAGACTTTACGTCTACAGACTTTACATCTACAGAGTTTACATCTACACTCGCTACACCAACTTTCAATGTCCGACATCAACTGCGTCCATCGCCTGCCGCAATCCGACCGTGGTTCACGCGGTTCGTGCGGCACTGGTTTTTCGCAGCTGACTCTCTGCCCGCCAAAGGAGCAATGGAAACAGTCCGCCTACACTATGTCCCGGGCACAAATCGGAGAACGATGGCCCGGCTCGGGCAGGTCCTGCAAATGGAAATCGATGGCAAATCTTTTTCCCTGTCGCCGAACGAGATGCACGGAGAAATCGAATGGCGTATTGAAGTCCTGCGATGGCTTGTTCGAAAAACCTTCCTCTACTTGGTGTCGCTACCAAAGGAGGAATGGATTCCAAACTTGCTGGAGGTCGAAAAGTCGCTGATGGTCGACACCGGTCTGCACAGACTCGAAGCCCAAGCCGTCGCCGAAAGCACACTTAAGACAGCCAGTGACCTGACAGACTCCGACATTCGCGCGCTCGGTAACGGCGCGCCCTATTTCAGAGCCCTCATAAACCATGAGTGGGAGCTGCTGAGAGAGCGCTATCGAGAAATGGTCCGTAGCCAGCCATTTGATGCGGCTAAGTGGGCCGAACAGGAGTGCGACCTCTCGTCTGTCTCAGAGGACTGGCTGAGCCAGCCTGGATGAGCGCGTACCGACAGATGACGATGCCTGACGAAAGAGCCGCCGCAGTCATGCGAACGCGCGAATTCCTGATACGTCTTGCACCTTCTGCAGATGGCTTCGTACCTGATGCGGTGCGTATGGATGCGCAAACTTTGCTTCGTCATTACCCGTGCGTGGACGATATTGCGCTCACTTGCGAAAACTATCCGCGTTGGTGGCAAATGCCATTGAGAGGATATAAGTGACATTGGGAAAATTCGAGGAACCGGGCCGTTCAACATTGCTGGCCAACGCTCCTTTGCTCTACCTTGACTATGACAACTGCCTGCACTGTTGCGATGCGTTTAAGACCGCTGACGGCATTGTGCCCAGCGACCCAACGGAAACATTTTTCGAGTTCGCTGGGGTTCTCGAAAATTTACTCGCGCCATACCCAGCATTGCGAATCGTGTTGTCAACAAGCTGGGTTCAAGCACTCGGCTTCGAACCGGCACGCGATAGCCTGCCACTTGCTTCACTGCGCGCAAGAGTGGTTGGTGCGACTTTCAATCCGGAGGAGAACCTCGAGCGAGCGTGGCGGGAGACACCTCGTGGACAACAGGTTCGCCGACACGCGGAAAGATATGGAATAAAGCGGTGGCTTGCCATTGACGACATGCGCGCGGGTTTTGACGGCTGCGAATCGCACCTGGTTCACTGCCAGCCAGGGGTGGGACTTGGCGACCTAGACGTGCAGCGGGTCCTTGCCGAAAGGCTGTCGGTGATGTGCGCGCTTGGCGCATTGCCGTCGAACGCGGACTCCCATTCTGACGGCGAACTGACATGAAGAAGTCGACAGCAAGACCACCTATCGGCGAGGGCAATGAGACTACGCGCGTGCTCGAGTACGCGCTCGCTGACGTAGCGGTCGAGTTAACTAGACTGCTGCGGAAATTTATGAAGGCGAATGCCGGTGCGGAAGGTGGGCGCAGCGTCGCGCCCTCACAGCAAGACATGGCACGTATGCTGGCTGCAGCGATTACCTCGCAACTTCTCGCTCCTCGAAGGAAGCGAAGGAAGGCGGCTAGGCAGCGTCACGCCCTAGCCTTCGCCATCGCAGCCGCGTCCATACCGTCTGATTTGAAACTTTCCGGTGTTCCATCGGAAATTAGTAGGGTGCGACAAGAAGGAGGCAAGGATGAATGAGAATGGCGCGCTTCATTTGAACCCCGCTCAGCCTACGATTTATCTTGGGTTCAGCGGCGTCATTCACGTGGGCGAAGGTCTTGTCGCCGCAGATGGGACAGTCACACTGGATTCTGGTAACAAGCCTTTCCATCTCGCGCATCTGCTTACTGAGGCGTTGACTCCATACCCTCAAGTTCAGCTCATCCTGACAACGACGTGGACAAGAACGCTTGGAGAAGAGCGTACCGTCGCCATGTTGCCAAGCCCATTGCGAGAAAGAGTTGTGGGCACGACTCTGAAGTTCCCCGGTCGTCTCGGCGAGTTACGCGATGGAACATGGCGTACAGGTTCGATTTTGAGGCATGCCTCTGCGTGTGCCATCGATACTTGGCTTGCGCTCGGCGACGATTTTTTTGGTGTGCCATCCGACATGCAGTCGCACTTCGTGCGCCTGCCGAGCGAGACCGGACTTGCGGCACCAGAGGTCCTCGGACGACTGCGAACTTGGCTCGCCGAAAATGGACGGCGCGAAGCGTCGCTCCGAGACAATCCATGAACTTGTTCTCGGCTTGCCGCGCTCATGTCGACAACCCTTACTACGGTCATAGAAGGTACATGTGACGCAAGACCGCCGGTCCATTGAGAGCAGACGACCTCGTCTCCGTACGAGCGCGCTCTTCCTGCGCGACTCGAAGAATGAGGCAACCTCGTTGCACACCCAGATTAGAGTGGCGTTCGAATCCATCTATTTCTGTTGTGTTGAGATTGCTGCGTCGACGGGCATGCCCGTCGAGACGCTTGAGCATCCGAGCTACGAAATCGTTGATGTCGCGCTCACGAGCTTGGATGTCCCAATCGAAGACCGCCTTGCAGTCGAATTGCTCGTTACCTGGACAGAAAGCAGCACGCCGTTCTTGCCAGCAATGTCGGTAAGCGAAGTTCGCGACGTGGCCGCGCGCATTTTCACCGCGACTATCGAGCGGTTTGCATAACTACCCAAGGTGCAAGATTGCGTTTTCAAATAGCATCCGACTTGCATCTCGAGTCTCTTCGACGTCGATTTCCCGGCTATCGCGTGATAGAGCCAGCCCCCGATGCCGACGGGCTGATACTCGCCGGTGACATTCACTCGCATACACACGGAATTCGAATGTTTGCAGGATGGCCTGTGCCGGTAGTGTACGTGCATGGAAACCATGAAGTACGGACAAGTACTCCCATCAAGTCCAACCTGACAAGTTTTACCCAAATGGACAGCGTCGTTCGCTGTCCGATTCACTGAGTGTCCTGCAAAATGCGCATCCACCTCGCGTCTGACCTTCACCTCGAATTTCTTGACCGGCAGTTCCCGGGCGAACGCCTGATTGCTCCTGCGGACGGTGCTGATGTGCTGGTGCTCGCGGGCGACATCGGTCTCGGCAGCACAGCCGTCGACCTGTTTAAAGACTGGCCCGTTTCTGTCCTCTATGTAGCCGGAAACCACGAGGGGTACCACGAGTGCTGGGAAGGGATGCAGGAGGAAATCAGGGACAAGGCTCGGAATACGTCTGTGCGTTTTCTCGAGCGCGACGTGGTCGACTTCGGAGGCGTGCGATTTCTGGGATGCACTTTGTGGACGGACTATTGTCTACGCGGAGCAGGCTCGCAACGAAGGTCGATGGAGAACGCGCAATGCTGCCTTCACGACCACCGGGTCATCCGGACAGGTGCGGGCGAACGGTTTTCGCCAGAACACGCGTTAGTGGAGCATGAACGCTCTCGCGCGTGGCTGTGCGAGGAGCTCGGTCGCCCTTACGACGGCAGGGCGGTGGTCGTTACGCATCACGGTCCCCATCCTCGCTCCATCCATCCCCGGTATGCCGGAGATATCACGAGCGGGGCCTTCGTCAGCGACCTAACGGAGCTTGTCCAACGGGCCGACTTCTGGCTTCACGGACACGTCCACGACAATTTCGACTATATGGTGGGCAATTGTCGCGTCGTTGCTAACCCACGTGGCTACCCAGTCAACGGGTACTCCGTGACGAGCGTCGAGCAACTCGAGTTCGAAAACCCTTCTTTTCAGTACGCTTGCGTGATTGACACGGCCAGCTAGCTATTTATATCGGTGGCTGGCTGCCCTGCACAAAAGGACAAACTGCATCATGACTGTGACCGAGCTGTTGGAATTACTGCGCGATGCGGACCACGCCGCCATCGTGATGCTTCTGCCGCATGGCTCTGCCGAACCGGATGCACAAGAGGTCCGAGGCGTTCTTCCAGCGAACGACCGGTGGACGCACGAGCAAGGCGTAGACAAAGGGCGTCCATATGAATTTTTATACCCGGGCGACCCTCATCGCGACCTTCGCACTACATGTGAACAGGTTACGTACGAAAGATTCGCGGTCGTGTTGCTCGCCGCAGACGAAGGCATTCT
>WNFJ01057604.1_pt1 | contig 15472 bp, 21 predicted proteins | sample 5400461 | NCBI WGS metagenome assembly WNFJ01 (sample SAMN13153349, study PRJNA577476) | soil metagenome | isolation source: 115 cm saprolite on Douglas fir-dominated hillslope | place: USA:California | collected 2013-09-17 | reverse complement strand
TGTAATATTCCGGTTTCAGTTATTGACCGGACCGTGAGTGTAATCGCAGACCACAGCGCTTACCGCTTGCGGAAGATCTCGAAGATCAGATTGAAGAATTGCACCACTGTTACTCCGATCGTCACATATACCGCAATCTCGAGCCGGCGACCCGCTTCCTGTGTCCCACGCAGCAGATCAGCGATGTCTTTCGTCGCCTGTTGCAGGGTATCAGTCAATTGCTCGAAATGCTGGACCGAAGCCCTCATTTTCTCCGAGGTCCTCGACATCGCCAGCGACGCTTCGCCCACCTGCTGTCCATTGCGCAGCTCGAGCTCAGCCCGGCATGCCGTCCACCACGGACTCCCCGGCGCTCTGTCATACATCCGCTGCCGGATCTCCGCATAAGAACGGTTCCGCAACAACTCCACTAGCTCCGACACCTTGTCGAAAGCCTGCGCTTGCTCACTGGCTTGGGTCTCCAACGCTCTCGTTTCACTGACGACATCCGGCATAGGAGCAGCCTACCAGCCAACTCTGCCGGGGTTGAGGTGCCGGAAGTGCATTTCCGCCCTAGCCTTTCCGCGCAATTTGACTATCGGTAACGATATTACCCGTGACCTTTCAGCATGCTGTCGCTCGGCCTTTCGTGTGGGCAGGAGCGCTACAAGCTGCTCGGAGGATCGAGTGTCAGCGCTAGTTGACACAACATCGCCTTTACGCTCAAGACCCCTCAATTGAGCACTTCACGCTCAGAACCGGGCTAGTTGGCGAAATGATTCCATAACAATGTCGGCTCCCACGCCCGGATAGACTTTGGTGGTGCAAATCAACCAAGGCCCGGAGAAAGGAGCCAACATGATTATTGTAGGGTGTGACTATCATCCGGGTTTCCAACAGATATTTGGTCCAAAAGTTTTCGCTACGACAATGACCAACACCTCTTGGAATCGATCAAGGTGGCTCTGGCGCTATTCGATTAGACGCGCGATCTTCGCTGAAAGGCAAGTATCATGGTGGCTCATAACCCAAAGGCGATGGTCCTAGCTTTGTCCCACCTTTTGAATTGTGACAACGACATCGACTGACTGCCGGTCAGGATGAGACATTCGCGGCCCAGAGTTGGGGGCAGGACTAAACGGCAATTGTGCCATCCAGGTTTGTCTCAACCGAAGGGTTCACCCCACCATGGTGTGCCGTAGGTGTGCCGAGCCTTTCGATTCGCTATGCGCCAAATCGAGCCTTTTCAGTACTTCTCAAGAGTGCTTCCGTGCGGGCTTATTTTAGAGATAAGTGATTGATTTTAATTTGGCTGCCCCCCAGGGATTCGAACCCCGATATGCTGATCCAGAGTTATTGGGGCTTTTATGCTTCCTTCGAACAAAAGCAGCTGTAAACAAATAACTTATCTAATCGAATGCCCGCATGGATGGAAGCGCAAAAGCGTTGAAAAAGCTTGATAAATCTGACTGAATGTGAGGAGTGATGTCACGTTTACGTCACGTTTTGTAATGCGCGTCGGACCTGGCAGCCTTCACAAGTTCGAGCAGTTGGGGGATATTGCTAAGCGTCGTTCCCATTAACGTCCCGAAGGTGAAAACGGAGCCTGAGGAACAGATCTTCACGGGCAGTGTTTCTAATTTTTAGCTGAAGCTCTCGTAGGGCGAGGTGCAGGACATCACAATCATCGATTTCCTCCGAGGCAAGCTCACAACTGAGCTCTTGTCGAAGTATGTGCAGCAAGTGAAGCTCTCCAGGTGTGAGTTGGGGCACGGGCGGGCACCACGGCATCTCTTTTGGGGGCCAGGCCGTGCACTGGCGCAGTCGCAAGGTCCGAACTACAATCTGCTTTTTCGCGGGGTGAAAGAACTCGCGAACCTTTGCCCGCACACGGTGAACGAAAACTAGCGGAGAATTACTCATCTTCGTGATGTCTCTTCTGGAGTTCCTGCCACAACATTTCAAGAACCTCGCTTCGCCGCTCACTCTTCAGGCTTTTGAAATGCATCCGTGAGCACCCCATCTTCGGCGACGCGGTTGAGCACTCCATTGGCGCCCACAATCGAAGTATTGTGCGCACCGGCGAGTATGAGCACGCCCACGAGTGCCACGAAAACATGAAAAACAAGGCGCGCCCAGAGCGGCCCCCAGACATTCATAGCAATCCCGCCGATGAGATTGCCGAAGTACGCCGGACGCTCGGCATCCGGGATAATCATCACGGCAAAAAGGACGTTAGCGCGGTAAACAAGAGCGCGTACAGGCCGATTACAACCGCAGCCTTCTTCAAATTCCGCAGCTTGGGGTGCGCGATCTCGCGGTTCACCTGCGCCAGTGTCTCTTCACCGCTCATGGCCAGCACTGAGTGGCCGAAACCCACCAGCAAGATGAACAGGGTCAAATGGCTCAGCCAGCTGTTTTTCAGGCCGCTGAGCCAGCCGAAGCGATTCGTGATTCAGAATGATTCCGTGCCTCAGAGGATTTGGCGGCAGCGGTACCGGCGAATGGAATAGCGTGATGGTGCACCAAAGAATCAGGATCACCACCATGACCGTCGTCACGGCCATGATCTGCAGCGCCTTCTCGCTCGACTCATGAATTCTTGCGTGTTCTTCAGCCAGAAGTACATCGCTACGGCAACGCCAAAGGCTGCAGCGAACACGTTGTCAGGAAAATACCGGATAGGATGGTGCAGATATTGCGCTATGTCGTGAATGAAACCGACAAAATACTGTCCGGCAACGACCGAGCTCAGCGGACCTGTCAGAACGTAGTCAAACAAGAGCGCGGAGACAGAAAACTTGGCCAGAGTCCCGCCCATCGGCCGCCGGACGACCCGGTACACGCCGCCACGTACAAACATGCTGGTGGACTCGATGTATAGCGCGCGCACGCAGTTGGCGAACAACATCACCGCAAGAATGAACCAGGGAGCGCTCTTGCCGATGACTTTCTCGGCGTCACCGCCCACGTAGTAGGCCGACGATCCCAGATCAGAAAGAACAATCGCAGCGGCCCGCCAGAACGATATGAAAGTTAGCAGTACCGTCGTCGCGACGAACACCTTAACGGTGGGCCGGTTTGCATTTCCATTTAGCGGTGGCATAGGGATCGAGCATCGGCGCGAATTCTTAGTAGCTCGGCAGGATGTTTATCCGCGGGCATGGTTGACGTGCAGACCTATCCTGGGCAAAAGACACGACCACGAGCCCCCCGAAGGAACCGGAACGTCTTGAAGCGGAAGTCAAAGCCGGAAAATCGATTCCACGAAAGGAGCTAATTCTGGGAAGCTAGTCTTGGGAAGCAGTAGAGACAATCATCCTTAGGTATGTATTCGGATAAGAAATATTTATCGCAGCAATAAATTATGTCTATGGATGAGGCGGCCTATTCGGAGACCGCTTCGGCTCGCGGAAAGCTCATTAGTGGGCCAGAGTGATTTAGCCCAGTTCTGTAACTGGGCTCCTTGGAGAGGTCTTCGGTTGGTTCGGCTTGCTCTTCGGCTGGAGTCACCGGCACTTCCGGAGTAGCTACGGAAAGGTTCCTTTCGAGCCCGACACCCGGCGCATCTTCGGAGTCCTCTTCCGATTTCATGTTGAAGGCCGAGCGAAGGGCGAGCGGCGTTATTAACGTCGTGAGCAGTACGACAGCCACCATCACTGCAACTTCGGAGCGTCCGAAAATGCCCGTGGTGGCTCCCATGGCTGTCACGATCAGGCCGACTTCACCGCGGGAAATCATTCCGCAGCCGATGCGGAGGCTACGTACCCATCCCATGCCCGAGGCCAGTGCCGCGAGGCCGCATCCCACCAATTTGCCGACCACCGCTACAACAAATATGACTGCCAGCAGCGTCCAGTGTCCTGCCAGCGCGCGATAATCACTCGACAAGCCAATCGCAATGAAGAACAGCGGGATCAGCAGGCCATGCCCAATTGCGTTGAAGCTGCGCTCGACATCGGCTTTGTATTCTGAGCCCGCAAACACATATCCCAGCAGATACGCGCCTGTGATGCCAGCTACACTGCCCAGCCACTCGGCCGAAATCGCGTAAAGCATGATCAGCGCAAATACGCAACTCGGAACCGCTTCGTTGGCAGAAAGCCTCCGCAATTGCAGGATAAGCGGATCAAGAAACTTGTGGGCTGCTCCGTATCCAATCCAGAAGAACAACGACACGCAAGCACTGATAACCAGCATTTGCACAAGCAAAGGATGATGTGCGGCTGGCCCCATTCGCTGTTGCAGCCAGGCACTCGTCATCGGGGCCACGCCAAACGCATCGACCTTCGCCGTACTGCTCGAAGCGGCCAGAAATGCAAGGACAAAAAGGCCCATCACATCGTCAATGACCGCCGCCCCCAAAATCACCGTCGCTTCCGGGGACGCCATCTTGCCGGCGTCCATAAGAGTTCGCGCGGAAATGGACACGCTGGTTGCGGTGAGCGCACCACCCAGGAAGCAGGAAGTCGTCCAGGAGAGTCCGAGCAGGTGCCCGACTCCGGCGCCCAGGAAAAATGGCCAAATCACTCCAGAGAGTGCCACTAGGAACGCCGCCAAGCTGGCTTCTCGCATGCGGTCGATGTCGGTTTCCAGGCCGGCAATGAACATCAACACCAGCCCGCCAACTTGTGCGAGCAGCAACAGTGCATTCGAAGCCTGTCCACCCGCGAACAAATGCATGTGAAGAAGATTTAACGCGCCTGGGCCTAGCAGGACCCCAACGACGAGTTCCCCGAGAATTGGCGGTATGCCGACACGCGAGAAAAAAGAGGCGCACAGCTTCCCGGCGGGAAGCAGGATGGCCACAAGAAGCGCGAGTTGAAGTCCGGGCGACATGCCTGCGGAGTGCTTACTGGAGATCCAAGGCTACTGACGCCCCTCGCGGCTCTCGCGTCCAGAGGCGGCGCAGGAATGGCATCACAGCGCCAAAGGGCGACCTGTATCCGCCGCGTTCGATGCCTTCACGTTTCATAGTCCGGATGGTTGCTGCCTGCTTGCGCGCCAACTCCGCTTGCGCCAGGTTCTGCGCCAGCAATGATGCGAGCTTCGTGTGTTCTTCCGCTTTGTCGCAGACGCGCAAGCGCATCCACAGCTCTCCGAGTTTGAACTGGGCGATGAAGCTGTTGGGCGCGAGCCTGACCGATTCCTTCAGCTCTTCAATTGCCGGATGCACGTCGAAGTTCACGCATAATGCCATCCCGAGTAGGACGCGAAGTTCTGAAACCTCCGGAAAACGTGAAACGCATTCGCGTAGCCGCGTGACGAGACCGGCCTTCTCCTCTTTTTCGAGAAGATACGGGTCTGCAAACATCCGCAGAAGTAAGCCTTGAGTTTGAGAATCAATTGACGCCAGCGCCAGTGAAGACACGCGCGCGCTCAACGCGGTCTTGGTCTGCGCATCGTTCAGCAGAATCTGGGTGTTTTCGTTGTTCATGAATTGACTCCTGCCGGGTCAAAGAGCTGGTGTTACTGTTTCGCTACACATGCGGCGAGACGCAGAAGTTGTCTGCATCCCGCCGCTGGTCGTCGCTACGTTTGGCCGACGCTACGCGACAGCCATAGCATGAGCATGCGTCATCACTTCGGGCTCCGGACGGAAGACAAATTCGGGATAGCCGAGTTGCCCCATTTCCGGAATATCAAGACCCGCCATTTCAGTTTCCGCCGAGACCCGGTGCCCAACGAAAAATTCGAGCCCGAGGTTCAACAGGAAACTGAAAGTGAAGACGAAGCCCAGCAAAGTCGAAACACCTACAAGTTGTGCAGCAAGCTGGCCCCAGCCGTCACCGCCATAGAATATGCCGGTAACCGAGCCGGTTACGCCGTTCCAACTTCCGCCGTAGTTACTCGTGCCGTCTGCGAACAACCCAATGGAAATTACTCCCCAGAGCCCATTGGTTCCGTGAACCGAAATTGCGCCAACGGGATCGTCAACTTTCAGCCTGTTCTCGATGAAAGCGCAGCTTATGCAGACAAGCACTCCCGCAACTAATCCGATCACTGCTGCGCCGAAGGTGCTTACGAAACCACTGGGAGCAGTAATCGCAACCAGGCCGGCCAGCAATCCATTGCCACTCATCGAGGCATCAGGTTTGCCTTTCAGCGACCACATATAAAGGATTGCGCCGAAAGTTCCGGTGCATCCTGCCAGCATCGTGTTGACAGCAATCGAGCCGATGCGCAGATTGCCATTTGCCGAGGCTCCGAGGGTGCTTCCCGGATTGAATCCGAACCAGCCGAATGCCAGGATGAAGCACCCGATCAGCACGGCCGAAATATCGTGGCCGATGATGGGGTTGCTGGATCCATCACGGTTGAACTTGCCGATCCGCGGACCGATAATCAGACAAACAGCCAGCGCCGTGATTCCTCCCACTGCGTGGACAACGCCCGATCCAGCAAAGTCACAATATCCTTTGCCTAGTCCATTGTTGGTTCCCAGTTGCGAGAGCCAGCCTCCGCCCCATGCCCAGTTGCCATACAGTGGATAGGTGAAAGCGCCCATCAGAACCGACGACACAGCGAAGGTAAGAAATTTCCAGCGCTCCGCACAGGCTCCCGTGACGATGGTGAGGGCCGTATCCATGAACACCATCTCGAACAGGAATATGACCATCACGCCCACGTCGTAGGTATGGCCGGCCAGGAACATTCCGGCCCCGCCAAAGATTCCCCAAGTCTTGCCGAACAATACCAGGGGATGTTCCACCGACAAGGAGTTCAGACCGCCCAGGTTCGAGTTGCCTCCAGCACCGCCCATTTGTATGGCGAAGCCTATCAGCCAGTAAGCGAGCAGACCGCAGCCATACACGAAGAAGTTCATCATGTAAGTATGGTTTGCGTTCTTCACCCGGCAGAGGCCCGATTCGACCATGGCAAAGCCAGCCTGCATGAACATGACCAGGAAGCCGGTCACCAACGTCCAAACGAAGTTGATGGCGATTTTGTTTTGACCGACTTGATTGGCAGTGTCGCCCAGAGTCAACCCTGTCTTGGGGTCCGAAACTGGTACGTCGTTGACAGTTCCAGTAATCGTACCGCCCGGATCGCCGGCCTTCAGTTGATCGGTGGTAGGGGCCTTGGCCGCAGTATCTTTCAGTTCGGCAGCCGAAGGAGGTCGTGCCGCGGCCGGGGCTGCAGCCGGAGCTGCCGCCTGACCATAGGCCATTACGCTCACCATCAGGCCGAGCGCGAGAAGGAGAAATGTACAACTGCGTCGGATCAAATTCATCGTGTTTAGCTCCATAGAATTATTTGGTGGCGCCGAACTACGTCTTCCAAATCGCGTTCTTGTTGAAGGCACTGGGCAGTACGTAAACAATTCCGAAAAGACTTACCGCAATTCCCACAAGGGCAAAGACGATTCGTCCGCTCGTGCTCGGCACGAGGTGCATCCCAAACAGAGTGAGCACCCATCCGAAACCGGCGACGAACGCGCCGGCCAGCTTCATCGTCGTAGGAGAGGCTTTCTGCGCCGGCTTGCCCTCCAGCGGCTTCAACTTCAAAAACCCGAAGAGACTGGCAATGACAATGACCAATCCGACGCCGAACAACGGCTTTCCAAACCCGGCCGAGAAATATGCGAGCCCGGCGCAGGCCACCGTCAGTCCCACCAGAAACGTTACGAACCCTCGTCCCTGTCCTGTGTTTGCTGCCATGAAAACTCCTTTCGCTCCCTGAGGAGCACCTACAAATGGATGAACTGCAATTCGCTTGCTTCCGTGCTCAGAACTTCAAACGCACCGTCCGACAAATTGAAGCGGAGACCGCAAAGTTTGGCCTGCATAACCAATGAGGCGATCCGCGGCGGCGGCTCGTCCTCGCGGCTCACTGTTCCCGTGATAATGAGCTCGGGTGATTTCTGCACTACCTGGCGATAGACTTTGAACATCGCGCAGCGGATCTCCGGAAGTGAAGCGAACAGGAACTCGCGGACGGTCAGCGCGTCGCGCAATGCCTGAAAAAGCTCGTTTTCCTCTTGTACCGCGGGCGGCAGATCCACATCCCATGGATCGTTGGCGCGCGCCAACCACTCGCACTCCGCCATGTCATCGCGCAGCTCCAGCCTCAGCAGCCGCAGCGGGGCGCGCGATCGCTCGCCAAAACGCAGTTGCGTGCGGATTTTCCTCAAAAACTCTGACGCGTCCCAAATCCATTTCATCTCCCCACTCCCACTAGCGCGCGGACGGGAAGCACAAGAAAAATAATGAACAACAGGGCCACCATGATCTCGACCGCCGGGGGAAGCTCGTGCTGCAAGCGCAAGACGAGCATGATCGCCACCATCGAGAACCATTGCCAGCGTGAGCGGCGCAATCGTTCGAGGCGTCCTGTCATCCTGAAAAAATCGGCAAAACGCATCCTCTGGTCGGTTTTCATGCGGCCATGAGCGCGAATGCATCCGACCGCGAAAAAGCCTGCCAGCAGCAACTCCAACAAAGCCGTTTTATCGATCATCATGCGCTCCAAAATCGAAAGAATCTTTCTTCCTTATTTCGCGAACACCACTCCCAGTGCTCGGCGCACGAATGCTTGCGCAGAAGCAGTTCAGCCGGCTGAAAAAGCTTTCCGTGCTGAAGCGGAAATTTGTTTCTTTCTAATGTCGCTGCGAAATCGGCACGGCGTCGTGCCTGAAGACTGGCCTCGTTTCAGCGTCGAAAGGAGGGAAACAACTCACGAAATGTAAGCGGATTATGTTGGCTGGAACCAACGAAGTCAAATTCAAACTTTTTATTATGCGCATTACTGAATTGCGAAATTGGGTGCTAGAGCCCGCGCGGCATGGGGAAATAGAGCTTGCTGGAGATTGGGTCATTCCTGATTTCCGCATTTCACGGCGTGACTCAACACAATAGCCTCGGCAATTTCCTTCATCGACTTCCGCATTTGCTGGCTTTGGCGCTGGAGCTTCTGATAAGCCTCTCGCTCGGTAATCCCGAGTTCACTCTGCAGGATGCCCTTGGCACGTTCCACGAGCGTCCGCGCTTCCAGTCGTTCCGACAGTTCGGAATTTTGTTCTTCCAGCCTCGCCATTTCCGTCTCAGCGCCTACAAGAAAGCCAATTGTTGAAACCAATCCAATTTCGCGTTCGCTATAGCGATGAGGGTCCCGATTCTGCACATTGATAACTCCGACCAGTCGTCCCCGGCTCACCAGTGGGACGGAAAGGAAGGCCTCAAAGCGATCTTCAGGCAATTCGTTGAACAGCTTAAAGCGGGGATCTGAGCTGGCATCTTTGGGAATCAGCACGGGCGCCTTATGTTTCGCGACCCAACCGGTGATCCCCTGGCCTAATCTCAACTTCAGCCGATCCACTGCTTCCGGATGAGGGTTTTTGGAGGCCCGTAGCACGAGTTCCTCACCTTCCAGCACATAGATGAAACATGAGTCGCACTTGACCACGCTGGCGACAAACTCGACTACTTCAGCCAAGACCTCTTCGAGCGGTGCAGCTTCCGACATGCGGGAGGCAACTCGGCGCAGGAGCGCGACTGCCGAAATTTCGCTTTTCCGGCTAAGGTCGTTTGGATCTACCAAATGAGATGGTTTCCTGGGTGCACACCACGCTGATGTGCTCATCACTCGAAGCTATTTGGCTTGACGCCGCAGCGCAATCATCCTTTGGTATGGGTTCTGATAGAAAGCGCTTATGGAGCGGATAAGGAGAAAGCTACCGCCGGGTCAGGGATTTGAGCTTATCCGACATTCGCACCAAATCCGCCAGGGAAGCGGCGTTCATCTTGCGCATCACCTGGCCGCGATGCATTTTCGTCGTGACTTCGCTGATCCCAAGCTTTCCGGCAACTTCTTTATTGGTCAGCCCAGTGGCCACCAGTTCCAAGACTTCGCGTTCTCTGGATGTCAGCTCGTCGAACCGGGAGTGGAGCGCCGCCCGCTCCGCCTGGTCGAGGTGTCTCAGCCGATCGAGTTCAAGACCTTGATGAACCGCTGCCAACAGGTCTTCTTTTTGAAACGGTTTCATCAGGAACTCCACCGCGCCTGCCTTCATCGCGCGTGAAGTCATCGGGACGTCGCCATGCGCAGTGATGAAGATGATCGGGATTAATATGCCAGCTCGTTCGAGGGCCTGCTGGAAGTCCAATCCGTTGGCTCCGGGAAGCCTGACGTCCAGGATTAGACAACTGGGTGAGTCCGGCCGCACCGCATTGCGAAATTGCTCGGTAGAGGCGAACACCTGTGCATCAAACCCAACCGATTCGAGAAGATTGCCGAGAGCTTCGCGGACGGACGCGTCGTCGTCAACCACAAAAACCGTTGAGCGTGCGTCATTCATCGGAATCCTGCGCTTGAATCGGCAACGTGAACTGAAAGATGGTTCCCCCATTGGCATTTGGCGTGGCCCACAAACGTCCTTCGTGAGATTCGATAATTGAGCGGCTAATCGACAAACCCATACCGATACCGTGGGGCTTAGTGGTGAAAAACGGATCGAAGACCTTATCTGCGATTTCTGGGTCCACACCGATACCAGAATCCTCAACCGCGATCAAAATGTCATTGCCGTCTTTGCGCGACCTGATCACCAACTCCCTCGCCGGGCCGGTTGTGCTCATCGCGTCCATGCCATTCATGATCAGGTTGAGCATTACTTGCTGCAATTGCACCCGGTCCGCCTTGACCAGAGGTATCGTTGCAGTGAGTTCAGTGCGAATCGTGACCTCACAACTGGTCGCCTCATGGCGGAAGAAGACTGTTAGCTTCTGAATGACTTCATTCATGTTCACCCAGTCTTTCACCGGCGCTTCTTTCTTGAAGAGAGAGCGAATCCGCGCGATGACCGTCCCCGCCCGAGTGCCGTCGTGGACGATCCTCTCCGCGCTTTCGCGCGCTTTCAAAAGATTCGGCGGACTCGCGGCGAGCCACTCCAGGCAAGCGTTCCCGTTGGTCACTACCGCGGTGAGAGGCTGGCTGATCTCGTGCGCGACCGATGCCGTGAGTTCTCCCATGCTCAGCGCCCGCGAAAGATGTGCCAACTCCGCCTGTGTTCGCATCAGCGCCGCGCTGCGTTCGGACACCCTGATCTCCAATTGATCGCGGACCTCCTGAAGCGATTCCTCGCTCCTCTTCTTCGACGAACTCACCCAACTCGCCACCAAGTCGCAAACGACGAATGCCACAAAGTAGGTTTCGGCTGTCGCGCTAATTCGCCAGGAATAGAAGGGAGGCACAAAAAAGTAATCGACAGCCAGCGTAGAAATTAGTACTGCAAACAGGCCAGCACCCATTCCGCCGAACCATGCGCTTGCCATCACAGCCCCGAAAAAAAGAAACAGGAACGGGTAGGGAAAAACAAGGAAACGTTGCACGAGCAGAGTCGCCAACAGAGCGGCGATCACGAGGGATAAGGCCGTTCCGTAGCGGACTGCGAGCGAGCGAGGTTGTTTCTTACGGAGAGCATCCACGGAATTGGCCATTCGGTGCCCGAATAAGGGACGAGCGGCCGCGGGAGTCTTCTTGACAGCCCGGCTGCTTGTGACAAGAGAGTCCATTGCCGCCCGCGTTCATGATAGCGGATTGTGGTTTCTAGCTCCGAGCATCGTTAAAAGGCCAATAAATCTAGTATCCCGTGCTCTTAGCGATGCGCGAAGTAGAGGAGCAACAGAAAAATTGCGATGGGAAGCAAGGCCAAGATCGTGTACAGAAGGACTCTGCGGACCTGCTGGATCCTCTGTTGTTTGCAGGCTCCCAACTCGGGTCGTTGGGTGACGCTGACTTGATCAAGGTGGCGGAGGTTCCGCCCGAGGTCGTGGGCATTCAGATACCGTTTTCTGGGATCGCGTTCGAGGGTCAGGTAAATTACTTCCTGCAACTGGGGCGAGATTGCAGGATCGATTTCGCGAGGCGGCGTGGGATCCTTCCCCATACGATCAAAAGGCTCGATGCCCTGAAATGGCGTCTTTCCGGTCAGCATCTCGTAGAGCATAACTCCGAGCGCGTAGATGTCGCTGCGAGCATCTCCGCGTTTTCCGCCCAACTCTTCGGGAGAGACATATTCAGACATGCCTACGGACTGAGCGAGATTTGCAAACGTAACCCGGCGCGCTCCGGTCTTGGCAGCGTTTCCGAAGTTGATGAGCTTGATGTGGTCGTCGGCATTGACCATGACGTTCTCCGGTCGCAGATCTCGATGGACGACTCCATGGTTCTCGACATAGTCCAGCACGTCAGTTATGGCCAAGAGTATCCGCTGTGCGCGTTCTGCGGGAAGTTTCTTTTTCTCGTTGAGAAGGTTGCGCAGTAATTGTCCGTCGAACCACTCCATCACAATATACGGCCGGCTATGAGCGCCGTCGGAGAAGACCTTCATGAGACCAGCGTGGTCCAACGACCTGCCGATTTCCTCTTCGCGTTGAAAGCGTTCGGAGAAAATTGGGTCACTTTCCACATCAGGGTGCGGAACCTTGATAGTGACCTTCCGCTGAGTCTGAAGATCTGTTCCTCGAAAAATCGACGCCACCGTCGTGTGAGCCAAAACCTCGTCGATTCGATAGTGATCGAGTTGATCGCCGGGATTGACTTGATTTCTCATCAAGGTGGTCGCACATTGTAGCATCCCGATAGTCTCTTCCGGAATCGGTATCCGCATCCCAACGACGTGCGCCGCCACACGGCAGAGACCCCGATTAATCGAAAGACAATTTCCGGACTGTACTAACCCCTCCGGAAAACTATCGGGCTTTACGCCAGCCACGCTCGCGTGAACCCAACCACCTTTCGAACTCTCTTCCGAAGACCTTTTGGGCCCACTTCGGAACCGAGCGGGTGAGCTTCATGAGTTCGCCGGCGTGAAAATGAGCCACCAGCCGATGCCCATGGCCATGGGCCGTGTTGTCGAAGAGCATGAGATCGTCCGCAAGTTTCTTGGCGTCCGGCAGCTGCTTTAGGCCGTGAGCGTAATCATCCGGTATGCGCGCCAGAGCCGCGAAAGGTCCACCGTTGCTTACTCGAAGCAGGACTCGCCCCATGTTTAGATTCGGATCTTCCGTCCCGACATAGAATACCTTTACGCCGAAACCCACTTCCTGAGCCTCTCGAATCGATCCGAAATCTATCGTCCCGTCCTGATAGACAAACGATTGGCCTTCTTTCATCAGGCGCGTTCGCTCTCTATCCGTTTCAGCTTGTTCGATTGGGGAAGCGCTTGCCTTTAGAACAGACGGAAGCGCTGTTCGTAGCTGGCTCTCGTAAAACGTTGTTTTCCCGGCTCCCGCGGTGCCGGCCAGGAGGATGAGTACGGGTTTCTGTCCTGTTGGATTCTCGCTAGCGGCAATCTCTTTGACTGATTTCGGGACCACAGTGCGACGCTCTGAGCGCATTCTTCGCACGAGCCTCCCGCCTTGGACTTGTGTGCCCATGCGCAGGTGTTTCCTTTTCACGGTCCAATCACGCGTGACTCCTAGACCCTGCTGTCGGACGTCCAACAAATGCGCTTCCCTTGAGTTCCCGAGCTCGTACCATTTCTCCCGGTCCGACTTGCTCCATGAGATAACCCCTACCATCGCCTGCCACTTCCACCGTGGCTTCGAGTTTTGCATCCCATTTGTAATAGTTGCCTTCTGCGGAACGCGGGTCGGGACCGGGTTCCTGTCCGGTGAGGGCGAGCAAGCGAGCAAAGAATCCCTCCCGCTCTTGGGCGGTCATCGTGTGTAAGGTGGGCGTCTGCCCTCGCCGCGATCGTTCTCTACTCTTTTCCGGACGTGACTTCAAGAGGGAAACAACCAGCGCGCTGTTCAACAATTCATTCATCGAACAAGTGCGGGCTTCAGACCACCGCTCTAACTGATCCCGAACATCCGCTGGCAAAACGATCTTAGTTGGCCGAGCGGTTACCTGGCGGCGTTGCCCCTGGATGGTAATGAGCTGAATGGAGCCTAAGTCCACTTCCTGAAGCGCCTGGTAAATCAGGGCCGACATATCCCCGCGGCCACGCTGCTTCCTGCGAAGGTAGTTGTCCACCACGTGCAGCAACCTGGCTCCAACCACGACCCGCGACGATTTTGCTTTGGCCACGATGGTATTGATCCTGCCTCCTCAGGGTGGGATACTTATACACCCTGCGTCCCACGGCGCTCAAGCCGGCAATCCTGCCATCGTCACCGTCCCGCACGGGATCACGGAGTGCAGCGAGCAGCTGGTCACGATTCACCCGTCGGTAAAGCTGACCTTCCTCCCTCGACCCGAGCACGCTGGACCAGAAACCGAAGCCAGCAAGCCCCTTCCGCTCCCGCTGCCTTTCCCCGGCAGCGACCGACGAACGGATGTTTCAGCCATAGTCGTTCTTACTTGCCGCGAATCTTTCTAGTCCCATGAACCAACCAGTCTAAGTCCTCAGTTCCCCGGTAATGGAACCCGGGGCGATCCGCCTCAGCGCGCCGTAGGTTTTCCAAGGGATCGAACTCCGGCGGGCTCGCGTGGCTTACCTGGGTGGGTGCAGCCGCTGGTGCTTTTTCCTCGCCCCTGAGTGCGGTTGGCTGGTGCGGGCGTTTGCGTAGTCGCCCTAGGTATACACAGAACTCTTTGTAACCGAGAGCAGGGTTTTGCTCGTGGAGTTTCTGCCAGACCGCCTTCCTAGTATGACCGGCCCGGAGAGCGCCCTCGATGGCTGGAAGCATGACCCGAACGAAGCCGGACTTGGTGGTGGGATGCAGATCCCTTGCCATGGTGCGCAGTGCGGACTCTGCCTCTTCGATCATGGGAACAGCCAACAAAAAACAACAACAGCCAACGCAGGTCAACACTAAACAACAGAGAGATACATGCTTCTACCACAATTTCATGCCAAAACCAACATTTGTCAACACCAGGTCGTGTCTTAAATAGCGTGGCATGGAGCAAACCGTGAATCCGATGGAATTGGCTAGGAAAATCGAGGCGGTTATTGCCGATTACGACACTGGCACAGCTCTAACCGCCCTTGAAATAACTAAGCTGCTAGTTCATCACCGGGAATCAGCAAGGCTGGATTTCGAGGCGAGACGAATAGCTAGCGACGACTCTGGGCGATCTGTTTCAAGTCAGTGGGAACGCTCTGGAGAGCAAAGCTAATCTTCTTAAGTTCTTGGGCGATTTGTTGCAAGGCTTGAAGAATTTGGTAGTCGTATTTTCCAGGTTCAGTCATTGCAAATGCTCCTTTGTGAGTAGTTCGTGAATTGACCAAACGTGATCGGTGATACCCGCTTCCATTGCGGGGGTGACACGAAGGCTCGAATGAATACGGCAGAAATTGTAATACGCGAAATGCAAAGCAACAGCAGCTTTCAGATTCTCCAGTTTCCGCGAAAACGCCAGCGTCAATCGTGTGAATCGGGCGATCTGCATTCGCATGGTCAAATTCTGGCGTTCAACAAAGCTGGTAGAGATGTGACGCGGGTCAGGGTTTCCGCTTCTGATCTTGGATATAACCTCCGTGATTCTTGGTGGGGAGTACCTTTCGTTCCCGACCTGGCCGTAGTCCCCGAACAGTTTGGTG
>WNFJ01538602.1_pt1 | contig 15475 bp, 13 predicted proteins | sample 5400461 | NCBI WGS metagenome assembly WNFJ01 (sample SAMN13153349, study PRJNA577476) | soil metagenome | isolation source: 115 cm saprolite on Douglas fir-dominated hillslope | place: USA:California | collected 2013-09-17 | reverse complement strand
CGGAGGCTTATCATCAAGGACATGCCGAAGAAGTTGCTTCGTCCACGACGCTGCAACGCGTGCGAATCCATCCAGATGAGATGCCGGAGGCGAATGAGTCTTCCATCGGAGAGGATTGAGCATGATCCCGGTCGTCGAATAGTGATCAGCATTCCAAGCACGTGCGACGCTGGTGACAACGTCGCGCTCTCCGCTCACGTCCGAGGGAGACGCGATAAGAACGTTAAGAGCTATTGCAGTGCGAGGCATCTCTGATTAACCATTGCGTCCGTGGGCTTCCGATATTCCCGTTCACACCAGTTCGATCCGAAGGTCGCGCCCAATCGCCCGCGCAGCCCTGCACAATGTCTGCAGCGTCACCGAGGCGTTGCCGGGATCAAGCAGCCGGTCCAGAGCCGCACGACTCGTGTTCATGCGACGCGCCATCTGCACCTTGTTGATCTTCGATCTCTTCATCGCTTTCTGCACCTGCCATGCAATCGCCTCTTTGAGCGCGGCGGCACGGGTTTCCTCAAGGATGCCTTCTTCTTTCAAGAACTCATCCAGCGATGAGCCAATATGACGGTTTTTCTTTTTCATGTGGTTACCTCTTTCATCCGTCGCTTCGCAAGTGCAAGATCGTCTACCGGCGTCTTCCGCGTCTTCTTAATAAAGCCGTGAAGCACGACTAAAGTACCCTGGTGGAAACACAGAATCAGCCGTGCAATCCTTTGGCTCGGCAGCGTTGAGCGAACTTCCCATAGACCGTCTTTTAGGCTTCGCACGAGAGGCATTCCGATGGGCCAGCCGAATTGCACCCGCATTAAGCCCAGTCCGATCACGCGGCGATCTCCCCTGTCAAGGCTACGCAGCCATTCGAGTACAGGTTCGGTGCCCACATCCGTCCGGTAAAAGCGCACGGGTATTTCGGGCGCACGTTCTTTGGCCATCCTGCCTCACTTCCTTAAGTATGTATCAGAAATGATACATTGTCTAGACCCATATGCGCTGATTGGCTCTAAACCAGCAGAATCCGCTGCAGCCATGATTGGTGCACTTTCTTCCACACCATTGGCGATCGCCAAGAAAAGAGAGCGGGTGCCTAGTGGCGAAATACGGATCTCGGCGTAGTCCCACGCAAGAGGATGCAGAGAGAATTAGGTTAAGCTTACGGCATGAAACCGTTGGTAGAAGAGCGCGCTTTGACGATTACCACTCCCCTCCTGGCGGCCTACCTCAAGTGCCCTACCAAATGCTGGCACAGGTCGGGTGGTGAACAGGTTACGGGCGGCACTTACGCTCAATGGTCCCAGGCCCAGAATGAGTCATACTGTACGACTGGGATTCACCAACTGCTCTCGGAAAGACATCAAGGCGAGTGCATAGCCTCCCCTTCTGCGGACAACCTGAAAGCGGGCAAGTGGCGGCTGGCCACGAACGTTCTTGCGCGAATCAAGATGATGGAATCGGACGTTCACGCAGTGGAGCGCTTGCCATCGGAGCGTCGTGGCAAACCGGCTCAGTTCATTCCTATTCGCTTCGATCCCACCAACAAGCTCGGGAAGGATGCCAAGCTACTACTCGCGTTTGACGCGCTATTGCTTTCAGAGATGCTCGGACACGAGGTCAGCCTTGGCAAACTCATTCACGGCGATGACTACGCGGTGCTGAATGTGAACACCTCGACCCTGGCGATTGAGGTGCGGAAGGATATCGATAAAATCGTCGCACTGTTGTCCAGCTCTTCACCACCGGACCTCGTCCTGATCCGGCACTGTACCGAATGCGAGTTTGAAGCACAGTGCCGACAGAAGGCAATGGAGAAGGATGACCTCAGTCTACTGTCTGGAATGACGGCGAAGGAGCGCAAGAAACTCCATAATAAGGGCACCTTCACTGTGACGCAACTCTCATACACCTTCCGTCCTCGTCGGCGTTCCAAACGGCTGCGCCACAAGCAAGAAAGGTATCAGCACCCACTGCGGGCGCTGGCCCTTCGGGAGAAGAAAATCCACATCGTCGGCAGTCCGGAGCTGAAGATTGAAGGCACGCCGATCTATGTCGATGTCGAAGGTCTGCCGGACCGCGATTTCTACTACCTCATAGGTATGCGCCTCGGAAGCGGCACGTCAGCCATTCAACATAGCTTTTGGGCAAACAACATCGAGGACGAGAAGAAGATTTGGACTGACTTGCTCGACATGCTCGCAAAAGTTCAGAATCCAGTTTTAATCCACTACGGCAGCTATGAAACCACGTTTTTCAAACGCATGTGCGACCGTTACGGTTTCCCTCCAGAGCAATCCTCAGCCGTAAGAGCGCTAAAGACGTCCGTAAACCTACTGTCAGTTATCTTCGCCAAGATTTACTTCCCGACCTTCTCAAACGGCCTCAAGGAAATTGGCCACTTTCTCGGTGTGACATGGGATAGTCCGGTAAGATCTGGTCTCCAAAGCCTGGCTGTTCGCTTGGATTGGGAGCAGTCACACGATCCAACGCTAAAGGCCTCACTGGTTGCTTACAATCGAGACGACTGTATTGCACTAAGTACGATCCTCTTCCATTTGAGCAAGATTATCCGCGACGCAAACTCAAGAGCTGATATCGAGTTTTCCTATAGCCCAAAGAGGGTCGCGACGGACACGGGCGCAGAAGTTCACAATACCTTCCAGTCGGTTCTCAGGTCGGCACATTTCAGCTATGCCCGTTCCCGAATCAAGATATCGTCAGCGAAACGCGATCAGGCAGCGCACTCCAAGAAGGAAGATCGCAAGAAACGCCCGCGTCGAAAGGCATTTTCCTCCATCAAGGGAACAATCGTACAGGTGCCTCGTAAGCGGACCTGTCCAGAACATCCAGGGCACAAATTAACAGTATCCTCCAAGACGGCGCAGTGTTCGCTCCTTGATTTGACGTTCAACAAGGGCGGATGTCGCAAAACCATTGTTAGGTACACAGCGCACCTGAGCAACTGCAATCTTTGCCACAAGAGCTACGCCCCTCCAGGGATTCGCCGGCTCCGAAACCAATGCTTTGGCTGGAATTTTCAGGCTTGGGTGATTTACCAACGTCTCGCACTGAGAATGTCATATCGACTGATCTCGAAAGCTGTTTACGATCTCTTTGCAGAACGACTATCTCTGGACACTGCTTGTGCTTTCGTTGGGAGATTCTCTGAACATTACCGACATACAGAGGAACTGTTATTACACAGGATTTTGGATGGACCGGCAGTGCACCTTGACGAGACAAAAATAAATATCCAGGGTGCAGATCAATATGTCTGGGTTTTTACCGACAACGTTCGTGTGGTTTTCCGTTTGCGGCCGAACCGTGAAACTGAGTTTCTGGAGCCACTGTTGGCCGGTTTCACGGGTACCCTCATCTCCGATTTTTATGGAGGATACGATGCGCTTTCTTGCAGGCAGCAGAAATGCCTCGTCCATTTGATCAGAGACTTGAACGATGACCTTTGGACGAATCCATTTGACGATGAGTTTGAGCGGTTTGTCGTTAGTTTTCGTGATTTGATTGCTCCGATTTTCGAAGACGTGAAAAGGTTCGGCCTCAAAGCCCGTCACCTTCGTAAGCATCGAAGGAGGGTCGAGTGTTTTTACCGACAGGCTATCAGTGAATTTGCTCCCACGCGGGACACGACAGCGCGATATCGGAAGAGGTTCTTGCGGTACAAGGATTCTCTTTTTTCCTTCCTTGAGAATGACGGTGTCCCGTGGCACAACAACACTGCGGAAAGAGCACTTCGCCACTTCGCAGTTCAGAGGAAAATATCAGGCTCATTCAGCGAGAAAGGTGCCGAGCATTACCTCCGTCTGCTTGGAATCGCGCAAACTTGCCGCTTTCAGCAAAAATCTTTTCTCGGATTCCTCCTGTCGAAATCTACTGACGTTGATGAATACAGAGAACGGGGTCGAGTTCATCCGGACTGGGCTGCTGACTAGTCCGGAGCAATAAGTGACGCGAATGCGACATGGGGGCGTTATCTCGCGCACAATCAAAATAATCCGTGTCGCATATGCAGAGGATCGGGTCGTCAGATAGTTACCACACACACACGCCTCCGGCGACATTTTCGAGAAGATGGAGTTAGGAGTTAAGGGATGGTTTTAGTCGGGGACCGCACCCCGCCATTGTCTTGCCTGCGGCCACCGACCGTACCAAAAGCGTACCAAATACCGGCAAATATACCGGTATTTCCGCTTACTAACCTTATCTAACCTCTTTATAGTCAACAGCCGGCGGGTGGATGGTGAGCGTGTGAGGATGGCACTCTACCGCTGAGTTAAGCGCCCACTAGGGAAGCCATATTCTAGCAAACGCGCCAGTTCCCTGCTGTCGCATCGCGTGGTAGCCTACGTTCTGGCCGAAAGATGCGTTCTGGGAGCGGCCCTTCCGACCGACCGGCCGAAGGCTCATGTGGAAGAAGCCAAAACCCGCGATCCCGCCTCCCCTAACTGATTCCAAACAGGGCTCTTACGCCAGCAATCCCAATCATAAAGAGACGCAACTTTCGGAGCCTGGGCGGGTTAACTCCAATGTGAGCAGCGTGGCTTTAAATCGCGGGTTGCTCGCAATGGGCGTGCATTCTACCGCAGCGGTTGCGGATCCCGTTGCTGGGGAACTGACCGACGCCGACGTCATGCTGCGGGTCAAGGCGGGCGATGACTCTGCCTTTGACTACCTGGTGCAGAAGTACCGGCGTCCGATTATTAACTTCATGTACCGAATGGCGCACAACACGGCCGCCGCAGAGGACCTGGCTCAGGAAGTTTTTCTAAGGGTTTATCGGTCTCGCGCGAACTATGAGCCCAGTGCTAAATTCACGACTTGGCTGTATCGGATCGCAACCAACTTGGGCGTGAATTATGCCCGCGACACGCGCCATCAGCGACCCGAGAACACGGTGAATCTAGACGAACCTGACACCGAGACTGGACAGGCTCCGGACTTGGCAGACAAGACGCCGAACGTGGAAGAAGAAATTTTACGGCGCGAACGCCTGGTGGCCATAAAGCAGAAGGTCGAGGCGCTCCCCGAGCGGCAAAAGATGGCGGTGCTCATGCACAAATATCAGCAAATGGACTATCGCCAGATTGCCGAGGTATTGAAGTTGAGTGAATCAGCCACTAAGTCGCTACTGTTCCGCGCTTATGAGACGTTGCGCGCAGAGCTGAAAGAGTTTGTATGAAAGAGTTTGTATGAAGGAAAAGATCATGAAGTGCATGGAAATTCGCGAATTGCTTCCGGATCTGGCCGCCGGGCTTGCGCCCGTGACGCCGGAGCTCAACGACCATCTCCGCGCTTGTGCAGCCTGCGCAGGAACGCTTGATGAGTTTCGCAAGACGATGGCGCTGCTCGACGAATGGCAGACGCCGGAGCCTTCGCCGTACTTCGATGTGCGACTGCGCGCGCGATTGCGCGAAGAGGTCGTCAAACAGCCTGTCGGCTGGTGGGCTTGGGCACGGCGTCCGGCGCTGGCGGTTACACTGGCCATCGTAATTGTGGCCGGTGTAACCGTATTTCGGATCGAGCACCCGCCCCGCCCGCCTGTTCCCACGCTCGCCAATGCCAATATTGAGCCTGGCACAGCCGTGGGCGATCTGCAGACGCTAGATAAGAACCATGATGTGTTTGCCGACTCGGATCCAGACACCGATGGCAGCCTGCTCGACGACTTGCAGGTTCAAAAGGATGTGGACGCGAATCCGTAGTTTTGGGCGGCTTCTATAGTGTCAGGTGTGGCGTTGGCGCGCGCGCAAGATTCTGGGGATGAAGGAAATGACAGTACGAACACTGACGGCACGAAAAACGATCATGAAATGGATCGCCTCCGCTGGCCTGGTGCTGGTTCTGGGGGTTGTGCCGTCGCTTGCGCAGAACCGCCACAACGATCAGCGTTCGGTGCCTCGCCCCGGCCGCGAGGAACGAAGGGAGTCACGTTCGCAGGGACGGCCCCAATCGGCCCGGCCTATGCCGCAGTCGCGGCCACAATTCCAAACACGGCCGCAGCCCGAACCGCAACGAGAATATCGGCCTCCGAGGCCCTATCAACCGCCGGCAGAAGGACATCATTCCGGCCAGTGGTTGAATCAGCATCGCGAGCAACCGCTCGATCAGCAAAGGCGGGCGCTTGAAAATGATCCGCAGTTTCGCAGTCTTCCGCGCGATCGCCAGCTGAAGTTTGAACAGAGATTGCAGCACTTCAACGGCCTGCCTCCAGACCGCCAGGAGCAAGTTCTGCGGCGAATGGAAACCTGGGAGCACTTGACTCCCCAGCAAAAACAGCAGTTCCGCTCCTATGACTCGCAGTTCAAGAACCTGCCGCCTGACCGTCAACAGGCCGTCAGGAATGCCATCCAGACGCTGCGCGCCATGCCGCCCGACGCGCGCCAGCGGGAAATTCAGGCTGGACGTTTCAGCCAGTTTTCCCCGCAGGAGCGCCAGGTGCTGAATGATGCGGCGCACTTGCCGCTGACGCCAACCGAGCCCTCTGCGCCTTCGGCAGAGCAGCCTAGAACTGGCCCGCAACGGTACGTCCCGAGGCCGCCACGGTAGGTTCGACGAAGACTTTCCCCTGGCCCATAACGGCTTTGTAACCATCCAACAGTCACTACGTTTTTTGTATCCTGCCGAATAGTTCCACATCAAAAAAGCCTGCTACACTGCTACACATCCTTCCCCACTTGGAGACATTTCAGCCGCAGGTTCCGCTCACGCGGGAAGTAGCGGTTCGTAAGGATACGTATGTCGAGCCTTCTTACAGCTCGAACCGCATTTGTCATTGCGATCGGCCTTCTACTTGCGTGTGCCTTGTTGGTCTATGGCACCCTCGTCAACTTCACTGAGAGCGAACGCCTCGTAGTTCATAGCCTGCAGGTCCAGGGGCTGCTGGGGGAAACCGAATCCGCGATTGCCTCGGCCGCACGCGACAGGCTGACATACGTATTCAATGGCGACGATTCGGCGTTGAGTCAATATCAGCAGGCCGTCGCGCGTATCGGCCCGGCACTTGCAGAACTGCGCCGGACCACCGTGGATGACCCCGTCCAGCAGGCCAACTGCGGTCGGCTGGAGGGTTTGGCAAATGAGCGCCTCCGGCTCTGGGAAAAATCGGTTGCCCTGAAGAAGAGTGGCCTGCCGGCTCCTCCGGGGCAGCTCGACATGACCCCGCAGGGCGTCGCCTTTGCCGATGAAATCATTTCCGTCACTCAGGCGATGCGGGCGGAGGAGTCGCGCCTGCTCCAGGGAAGGAAGGTGTCTGCAATCCTCCAGTTTCTCTTTGTTCGGGTCATCCTGGTTGTCAGCTTCATCGCAGCGATTTGGTTGCTGTTCTGGCATTACCGCCTTTTGCGTGATGAATTGCATGCGCGCCAACAAGCCGAGCAGGCGGCGGAGGAAGCCGCAAAGACGGCAATGGAAGCCGAGCGCAAAGCCCACACCTCGGAATATGCCGCACTTGAAAGCCATCAGGCTGCCCAGCGCCTGAGCGCCCGCCTGCTGCAATTGCGCGATGACGAGCGCCGGAAATTTTCACGCGAACTGCACGACAGCATTGGTCAAGGTCTGGCTGCGGCGAAGATGGTACTCTCGTCGCTGACTGTTGGTCACGAAAATGAACGTGGCTATTCCGAGTGCTTGAATCTTCTGGATCAAGCGATTAAGGAAACCCGGACCATCTCTCATCTGCTGCATCCCCCGGGCCTGGACGAGAGCGGTTTCTCCGCCGCCGCAAAATGGTACGCAGAAGGATTCGCAAAAAGGAGCGGGCTGGACCTCAAGATTGACATCGCTGAACCCGCGGCTCGTTTGCCACGTGAGCTGGAGATCGCACTATTTCGGGTCCTGCAGGAGAGTCTTGCCAACATCCATCGCCATTCCCAAAGCAGCGCAGCCGAAATTCGCTTCGAGGCTCAACGCGAGCAGGTAACGCTGACCGTCCGAGATCATGGCATCGGCATTTCTAAGGAAGTGATCGACCGTTTCAGGTCTTCCGGCACCTCTGGCGTAGGCCTGGCCGGAATGCGCGAAAGGATCCGTGAACTGGGCGGGACTTTCCAAGTCGAATCCAGCGGCGCGGGGACTTGCGTGCAGGTGGTCGTGCCTCTGGCCGGACAACGGGCCTTCGCGGCAATGGATTTGAGTTGAATCCCGTATTCCGCCGCTACCGCATCCATGATTCCGCCACGATTCCGCCACCAATCTCGAGGATGACCTCGAAACGCAAGCTGGAAAAATACCAATGCTCAATTCCTGAGCAGGTTTTTTGCTACAAAAACCACATTCGCGGGCCGTTCCGCCAGGCGCCGCATCAGATACGGATACCACTCCGTGCCAAATGGAACATAGACGCGCATTCGCCATCCTTCGCTCACCAGCGATCGCTGCAAGTCGCGGCGGATCCCGTACAGCATTTGAAATTCGAAGGCGTCTCGCGAGATGTTCTCGCGGATGGCAAATGCTTTGGCCTCACGAATGATGTTCTCATCGTGCGTCGCCAAGCCGTGGTAAATTCCGCTCTTTAACAGAACTTTCATGAGCCGGATGTAGTTCGCATCTACCTCCGACTTCGCCTGGTAGGCAATTTCAGCCGGCTCCTTGTACGCTCCCTTGCACAGCCGGATTCGGATCCCTTCCGCCAGCAATCTGGCAACATCTTCTTGCGAGCGCCGCATATAGCTCTGGATTACTGCGCCCACGCACTCACAGTTCTCAGAGCGTCGGTGTAATTCGTGCACGAAATCCAGCGTGCGTTGAGTGTAAGCCGCGCCCTCCATGTCTACACGGACGAAATTCCTGGGCTGAACCGATGCAGCCGCAGCGACCAGCGCATTCACTTGGTCATAGGCCAGTTGTGGGTCGAAATCGAGGCCCATGTGAGTGAGTTTCAGGCTCACATTCGCGTTCAGGCCACGCGCGGGGATTTCAGAGAGCAATTGATGATAGAGCTGGACACTCTGCCGGGCTTCGTCGGCAGTGGTCACGTTTTCGCCTAGATTATCTATGGAAACGCTTAGTCCTGCTTCATTCAGCGCCTGCGTGACGCGCAAGGCATCCTCCACCTGCGTGCCCGCGACGAAGCGGCTTGAAATTCGCCGCCCGATGGTGGATCGTTCGGCCAGCCTCCGCAATACGCGGCTCTCGGAGAGAGAGATGAAGGCCGCTCTCAGCACAGCTCTCCGGCGTGGGCGGATTTCCGTGGGCCTTGAACCAAGGTCAAGATCACAGAGATTTTTATCACAAACCGGAACCACGCGGCGGTTCCAGGCAGTGATCAAAAAGAAGGAAGGTCTCTTTCTGAGCTAGTTCGGATTGAAATTGAACTCCACCAGTTCGGTAGTTTCGTGTTCCGCTTTTTCCCACTTCCATGCGCGGATCGCACTCTGGGCTGATTCGGCCAGCAACGGATTTCCGCCCTTCACCAGGACAGACTTGACAGTGCCATTCGCCAGCACCACCGCCTCCAGCTTAACTCTGCCGCTCAGGTTCATGCCGCGGGCAAGCGATGGATACGTGGGCACGACTTTGTTAGTCACCTTCCGGGTGCTGGCAGTTTCTTCACTTTGCGCAAAAACCGACGTGGATGCAAAGCCTAAAAGGAGCGCCAGTAACAAGGGGAGATAAGAACGTTTCATAGTGCTTGCAAATTTAAACTGCCATCCCAGGACGGGAAAGATTACTCCAGTGTCGAGCGAAGAGGGTACTCAGGTAATCGAGAATGCTAATGCTGAAGACACCGGCGATGGCTGCCGATCAATGGCCTTCACCTTCAAGGAATTTCTCGGCCTCAAGCGCGGCCATGCAACCGGTACCCGCGGCAGTTATAGCCTGCCGGTATCGACGGTCCTGCACATCGCCGCAGGCATAAACGCCGGATACTTTCGTAAACACATAACTCGTGGTCTTCAAATAGCCGTCCTGATCCGTATCCAACTGGCCTTCGAAGATTTTGGCGTTGGGAATGTGTCCGATTCCGAGGAACATGGCGCTAGCAGATAAATCTCGGGCCTTCCCGCTCTGAACATCACGCAGTTTCAGGCCTGTCACTTCCTTTTTGGAGACGTCGTACACATCTTCCACCACAGTATTGGGGATGAACTGGATTTTTTCATGCTTTTGCGCTCGCTCCAGCATGATCTTGGAAGCCCGAAATTGATCGCGCCGATGGATTAGAGACACCTTGGTTGCGAAGCGCGTGAGAAAAAGCGCCTCTTCCATCGCTGAATCACCTCCGCCAATAACGGCTATTTCCTTACCCGAGAAAAAAAATCCATCGCAAGTGGCGCACGATGAGACTCCATGCCCGATCAGTGCCTGCTCATTCGGCAGTCCCAGCCACCGTGCAGAGGCGCCGCTGGCTATGATCAACGTGCGCGCCTGGACTGTCTCTTTTCCAACTTGAACAGTGAACGGACCTTTGCTGAGATCCACCGCGGTGACATGCGCCAGCTTGTACTCCGCTCCGAACCGTTCCGCCTGGCGTCGCATATTAGCGATCAGTTCTGGTCCCTGAATACCGTCTGGAAATCCTGGAAAATTCTCGACCAGTGTAGTGAGGGAGAGCTGGCCTCCTGGCTCATGCCCTTCCAGCACCAGCGGCTTCAGGTTAGCGCGCGCCGTGTAAAGTGCAGCCGTGTGCCCGGCGCATCCCGATCCGATAATGACGACATTTCGTATATCCATACAGTTCGTTAGATTACAAAATTGAGATTCGGTTTCAGCCGCGGAGATTGCGGGGCTACTTGTGATGCGAGGGGGCCGCGTTCTTGCGCTGTGCTACCGGTCTGTCAACACTATCGATCCTCACCAGCTCTTCCGGCACCAGTCTCTTCGCACCGATCAGAGCACGGTAATCAGACAAAATCGACGATGCCGATGAAAACAGTGGTTCGTACGCGCTTTGGTCGGGAGGTACCCCCCCATTCTGGCCAGGACAGCGCGCCAACACCACTGACGATTTTCCGAAGCGTTCCAGCTTGATCCGGCTGGCTGGAGTCGCTGCGCCGAGCATCGCAGCCGCCGTGGTCACAGACGAGGCGCTGTCCTCAATCGCGACCTGCAGCAAGTCCTTGGGCTCACGTACGCGAAAGACCAAGGTCTCCACCATTTGTTGGCTATCTCGACTGAAAGAATACTGAACATTCGAATACACTGCCTGGCTCAAAAAGTCTCGCCGCATGCGCACAAAATTCGCACTCGTTTCGGCCGAGGACATCGGCGCATTACTCGCGGGCGCCAACAGATTTGCATTTTGGTCGAGCACCGACCGGCCCCGATCCACCTCGAAATCCGGGCCAAAAGAAGGATGTTTCGCAACATGCGAGAGGGCCGAGGCAATCTCCTGCTGCTCTTCTTCTGAAGGAGCGCATACGTTCAGCACGTTGACCTTGACCGGTGGCTGTTGAGGCGAACTGGCTTGCTGCGCCAGGCACACGTACGTCCCCGCCAGACCGGCTGTGAGCCCAAAAATTTTCCGGAACACAGCGGCATTGTAGCAGTAATCACTTCCTCCACGCCGCCGCCCGCATGTCAGAAACGCTACAATTGAAGCATGGCAAATCTGACGCTTGTTTATGGATTGCGGCTTCTGCCTTCGGAAGAAGTGGCCGAGGTGGGCGATGCGACGTTGAAACTGAACAACGGGCACGAGGCTCATGTCACTATGCACGTTCTCGAAGGAAGCAAAGAGCAAATCGAGAAGCAACTCAGATCCAGTCTCGACGCTTTCTTCGATTTCTACCCTGAAATCTGATTGCCTCTATGCGAGATTCCGCAATCCCCTGCACCGCCGTTCCATCTATAATTCAGGCGACGTCGCATGCGTTCCCGCCTGCTAAATCTGCGCCTCTGGCTGGAGAAAAACGGCCTGTTCCCGAAAGGGAAGCTCGCGTTCATTACCTGGTACTTGCTTGGTCTGGATCTTGTGCTGTTCGTGATCCAAAAAGCAGCCGAGCTGTTTCGCAGCTCGTTTGGAAAATATCTCACTGGCTGGGTTGTCTTTTTGAGCGTCGTCGTAATCGCACTTTTCTGCGTGCTCGCTGCCAAATGGCTTTCCTCGAGGCTGCTCTGGCGTTTGCGCAATCGTTTGATCGTGACGTACATCTTTATCGGAGTCATACCCCTGATTCTGCTGGTTAGCCTGTCGGGTCTTGCGTCCTATCTTTTTTCCGGGCAGTTCGCGGCCTACGTTCTGACTTCAAGACTGGATTCTGAGCTTCGGAGTCTCGGTACAGCAAATTCGATAGTCCGTGATGAGATCTTGGCAGATTTGAACGCTGGTCGGAAAGTTAATGTCCTTGACCATGGAATATCCGATGAGCAGAGCAAATGGCATGTCTCTGCCTGGCTCGATACCAAATTGCTAGTCAACCGGTCAGAACCGGGGGTGTCTGTCGACCTTCCTGGCCATGTTCGTGGCAACTTTACGGGAGTCACGCGAGATCATGACAGGTTTTTTCTCCGGTCAGTGGTCGCGACTCCGGCTAAAGATGGAAAATTGACAGTTATCACGAGCCGTCCATTTGACCTGCCACTTCTGGCTGAGTTGGGTAATGACTTGGGGGAAGTCACCCTATTTCGACTGGATGCGGGAAGCAGGGAACCGATCCCTCTCTACAATGTAGGCGCCGTTCCACCCGCCCGCCGTTCCCTGGATTTGGCAGTTAGGTTCGGAACCTACATTTCGGTGCTTGACTGGCTGAATGGTCAAGCAGCGAGCCCGGCTCCGTTGAACGGAGAAACGCGCCTTTCCACGCTCTACGATCACGCCTTCTCATCACTTGGGGACTTGGGGCCGACAATTGAATTTCTCCTCGTTGTTCTGGTTATAGGGCTCGTTATCTTCGAGGCCGCCGCCTGGTATGTTGGAACTCGGCTGACGCGCTCAGTTACTCGCGCTGTCGCGGAGCTTTATCGCGCCACCACCCACGTAAACCGCGGGGATTTCAGTCATCGTATCCCGATCGTCTCCAAAGATCAGATTTCCGCACTCGCCAGCTCCTTCAACCTGATGACCGAGTCCATCGAGAAACTAATCTTGGAGCAAAAGGCAAAACAGCGCCTGGAAAATGAAATCACCATCGCGCAGGAGGTTCAGGCGCAACTTTTCCCGCGCCACATCTCGCAGCTCCCCAGCCTTGAAGTGCACGGCTTCTGCCGACCGGCGCGCAGTGTAAGTGGCGACTACTATGATTTTCTTCCCCTGGGTTCCGAGCGGCTTGTGCTTGCGGTGGGCGATGTGAGCGGGAAAGGCATTTCCGCTGCTCTGCTGATGGCTACCATTCACTCTGCGGTCCGCGCCTATTCTATCGAAGGGATCCCGGCGTTGCGGCAAGCCCAGGCAGTAGGCGCCGGCCCAGTGCTCGCCGCGGCCTACGACCCAATCATCCCCGGGGCTGAAGTCTCGCCCGGCACCTTGCTGTCGCTGCTTAATCATCAGCTTTACCACAGCACCCCGATGGAAAAATACGCGACCTTATTCCTAGCGATGTATGACGGCAGAGAGCGCAGGCTCACCTTCAGCAACGCCGGACATCTGCCTCCGTTGGTGCTCGGAGCGCGCGGCTCGATCAGAAGACTCGAGGACGGTGGCACTGTCGTGGGCCTCTTCGATGAAGTCCGTTACGACGAAGGCTCCGTACAGCTTCGCCCGGGCGAACTTTTCCTCGCATACAGTGACGGCGTCACCGAGCCCGAAAATGATTTCGGAGAATTTGGCGAGCGACGGCTGATTGAACTCGTGCAGGAGAATAGTGATTTGCCGCTCGATCGCATTACGGAAATCGTTACCGCGGCGGTTGACGATTGGATTGGCGGAGCCGAGCAACCTGACGACGTGACTCTAGTGCTCGCCCGCGCCCGATAGGTTTAAATTTCACTTCCCTTTCGGAAGGACCGCAACCGTCCCCACCACTTGCGGGCCTTTAGCCATTCCTCCTACGACGATCAGACCATCCGCGGTTACAACTAGCCCCCGATGGTCCATCGTGGGATTCGGAGCATTCTCCCGGATGGTTTCCCAGCTATTGCTCTTCAAATTAAAAGAAAAAACCACCGGCGAGGGCTCTGCCGGCTTGCCATCCAAACCTATCCCGTTAAACTCATAAACCGTATCGCTGCCGCCGGCGAAATAGACTTTCTGTTCTCTTTCCGAGCCTCCAGCGGCGATCCGGTATCGTGCAGTGCCGGGATGAGCGGGCAGTTTGCTCCACTGAATCTTCTTGGCGTCATGGTGATCGATCTTGCCGATCCAGCATTCGTCGGAAGCAATATACCTCGCTCCGTCAGGTCTGGCGTTCGTCTTAGCGCCGTCCACATAAATGATGGTATCGCCCAACACCGCCCCTGCGTGCCCAAAGACTGAAGTGCCCGGAGACGGTGTGGCCTGCGACCATTTGTCTAGCTCCGTGTCATAGACTTGCACCTGATTTGTTGGGCCTGTCTTCGAAAACCCGCCGATTAAATAGATGTAACGATCGCGATAAAGGCCAGCGACCGCATCCCGAACTGCAACTAGCATGTCGGCTCCCCGGTACCATCGCAGCTCGATTGGATCGTAAATCGAAACGTCTGAAACAATAGCTTGCGCGCCACTTGGGTCGGGAACGTACCCGCCGAACAAGAACACCAACTCCTTGGCCCCAACTGCGGCAGCGCCCAGCCGTCCGGATCCCGGCACCGGCTTGATTGCCGTCCAGCTGTCATACTTCACGTTAAGAGCGTAGGCCGTGTTAGTGATCGAATTCCAACTCCTCGGTGCTCCCAGGCCCATGAACGAGTACACCAGGAGTTGGTTATTGATTCTGATCCCGGCAACCGCGTTATTGGATACCGGCGTAGGCAGCGGCCGGAACTCCTCAGCCGCCATCGCACAAGTAACCGACAGAAACTGGGCTGTAAACAGAAGAAAAAGTGTTTTCATGGGCGCTATCTAAAATACCACGCGCTCGGAGGCTGTCTCTTCCAGACCTGGCGGTATGGCGTGCGATGCGAGAAACGCGTGGTCGAAGTTAGCATCTGCCTAATCGCAGAAGCCGCGATTCCACTGATTTTTCGCCGTTTTCTGCGTGCTAGAATAGTCGGAAAGAATGCGTAGGCTGCTCTTTTCCCTTTTCGGGAGTTTCCTTTTCCCACTCATCTGCCTGGCACAAGCTCCTCCAGCGGCGGCCCCAGTGCCTCGTTTTGAAGACGTCACCAAGAAGGCTGGGATTACGGCTTCCCACTTGTCTTCGCCAGAAAAACGCTACATCGTGGAGTCCATGAGCGGCGGTGTCGGTTTCATCGACTGCGATAATGACGGCAAACTGGACATCATCATGGTGAACGGTTCCTCTGTGGACCGGTACAAGCAAGGCGGTGATCCTATGATCACGCTCTATCACCAGGATGGCGACCTGCACTTCACCGATATTACCCAGGCAGCCGGGCTCACGCGCAAAGGCTGGGGTATGGCCGTTTCCGTGATGGATTATGACAACGACGG
>WNFJ01154062.1_pt2 | contig 15477 bp, 10 predicted proteins | sample 5400461 | NCBI WGS metagenome assembly WNFJ01 (sample SAMN13153349, study PRJNA577476) | soil metagenome | isolation source: 115 cm saprolite on Douglas fir-dominated hillslope | place: USA:California | collected 2013-09-17 | reverse complement strand
GAGGTTGGCGACCTCGAATGCGGAGATCGCCGAGATCCTCATGGCACAGAGGCTCGCTGCGCTGAACCGGCTGCGAGCCGAGCGCCAGGGCCGGGTCGTTCACGGACTGCCGAAGACCGTCGAACTCGCAGCCGCTGTCGAGGCGCATCTCCTTGCTAAGGCGAAGGCGGGAAAGGTGACGGAGATGTGGCTCGCTGAGAGCAAGCACTTTCTCGCGCGCGCCGTCGCGTTCTTCGGCGCGAAGCGAGAGCTGTCTGACATCAGCGTGGCGGACGTGACTAGGTGGGCAGAGGCGCTGCTTGCAACGTCACCGACCGGCCGGCGGCGCGCCGCGATGAGCGGCGGCACGGTGCGTCACCACCTCAACGCCCTGTCGAATCTGTACCGGCGCGCGCAGGCTGAAGGCTGCGTAGTGCCCGGCTACAACCCCGTGAGCGCGATGTTGGAGAAGCCGACGGCGCACAGCGATGAAGCGTTGTGGCTCGACGTTTGCTTACCCCCTCATCGCTGCGTTCTTGCTCACCGGCGGCCGCGAATCGGAAGTCTTGGGATTGGAGGTACGCGATGTCAGTACGGACCGAAAGATCATCACCTTCCGTCCGAACCGCTGGCGGAGGCTTAAGACGCCCACTTCCTTCCGCGCCGTGCCCCTCTGGCCGCAACTCGCGGAGATCCTGGGCGCTTATTTGGTGCAGCGACCGCCTGCGCGATTGTTATTCCCGAGCTTCCACACGGGCGACGAAGCCATGGTCACCGATTGGCGGAAGCTGTTGGACAGGATTGCGGCACGGGCGGGCTGGAAGTCGGGGGAGATCCGATCGAAGATGTTCCGGCACACCTACGCCGCCGCCCGTCTCCAGACGCTTGACCAAGGCGCGCCGGTGAGCGTGTACACAGTGGCGAAAGAGCTAGGCCATGGTGGGGAGTCCATGGTGCGACGCGTCTACGGTCATCTCGGCGCCGTGCGGCACCGCTCGAGGGTCGTGGAGTATCGCGTGCAACAGCATCGGACGGTGCTCGGGAACCGGCTGAGAGCTCTCGTCTCGACCAGGTCACAGCGGTGAGGATGGCGCCGTACCAAGGCCGCACTGTTACAACCATTGTGACAAAGAACTCATCGCCACCGTAACTTCATGCGCCAGGCGGGATTCGAATGCGCCAGGCGGGATTCGAACCCACGACCTTCGGCTCCGGAGGCCGACGCTCTATCCAACTGAGCTACTGGCGCGTGTCGTGCATGGGGGACTGTGGCAATGCCTTGGTCTCGTTGCGCTCACGGTGTCACGCCCGCGATGCAGAGGTGCCCGAAGCGCAGCCAGCCGACCCTTGAGTTTATCCTCGAACGCCTCGATCTGGTACTCTACCTCTCCCGCCGGGCGGCCATCCCTCGCCTCGCGGAGCGGATGACGGGCCGCTAGTAGGCGAAACCGCCTAGGAAGTAGACGCGCGTCCGTTCCCCGTGCGCCAGCGCCACGCTGAACGTCAACGCCCGCTGCAAGAGCGAGAACCACACGCCGCCGCCGCCCGCGGCGTGCCAGAGGTCCGAGGTCTCACCGGACACATACACGCGTCCGGCATCGGCGAGGCCGAACACCCCGAAGTCCCAGGGTACGAACACAAAGAGCTTGCTGAGACGGAAGCGGAGCTCGGCATTGCCGTAAACCCCCGCGTCACCCGCGAAGCGGTTCTCGGCGTAGCCCCGCAGCGTGCTCGCGCCGCCCACGTACACCGCGTCTTGGAACGGCACTGCTCCCCACACCTTCTTGCCACCGACTCGGAGGGCAAGGGTGGGTTCGAACGGGAGACGTGCCGTCAGATACGACGCCGCAACGCCATGTGCCTCCCCGAAACCGGTGCGCACATCCCAGGCTCCGGGGTACGTGCTCCCCCCGAGGCTGAGCGCTACGCCCCGCGTCGCCGCGTTGGGATGATCGCGCGTGTCGATCCCGAGCGCCGCCTGCGCGCCCAGCTCCCCGAAGCTGCCGACGCCGTAGGGTCGAAGGGCGGAGATCAGGGTGGCGCTGAGGAAGTCGGTGCGAGCGTACTTGAGCACCGGGCCGAGGTCGAAACGCGCCCGCTCGGAAAATCGCACCACGAGCGACGGCGCGAAGGCGTACTGCAGCTCGCGCACCTTGAAGAAGTCGCTCGGCTCCGGGCCGGCGGTCATGTTGCCGAAGCCGTAGAACCGCACTACGTCCAGCCCCGAAGCGCGCGCTGCGACCGCCACGTCGAACGGCGGGCTCACGGCGCGAAAGTCTCCTACGTACTCACCGCGGAACCGCCCCGCCCCCGTGGAAAACCCGACGCTGAACGTCTGCTGCCAGCGGTAGGGCACGCTGCGGAAGCCGTATTTGGTGAACACAGGCCCACCGGCGACGATGAGCCCCATGTCGGTCTGAGCGCTCACTTGAGGCGCTGGGTAAAAGTCCACCCCCCAGTCGCGTGGCAGCTCGGAATCGGGTTCGGTGCTCGGAGGGTCTCGGTGGCCGGCGTGGCGATCCCAGCTGGTGCCGGGACCGGGGACGACGTGATCACTCGAGCGGGGGTCGTAGAACTGCACGCCCGCGCGCGAGGAGTCCACGAGCTCCGTTGCATCGGGCCCGGCGATGATACGGACGCGGATGCTCCCGGGTCCGCGGCCGCGGGCCACGACTTGGTCGGCACCGCCGTGCAGGTACAGCCGAACTTCGGCGGTTTCGCCTGGCCGGAAGGTGCGCTGGTAATAAGGCGGGTCAGCACGCCCGTTACGCCGCTCTCGGCGTGAGAGGCGCACCGTCACCGAGCCGTCGTCGTGGCGCTCGATCTCGGCGACCTCGGACTTGTCGGTAGCGTAGAGGTCTACCTGCCAGGCGAGCAAATGGTAGAACCGGTCGGCCTGGGTGTGCAGCCCGTCGCGGCGCGCCTTCAAGGTGCGGGTCATCCAACTGCCATCTCGCTGGTACTGTTCTGGCGGAAGCGCTCGCACGGCGCGCTCGATCGCCGAATCGGAGAGCCGGGCCTGGAGCGCCGTAGCGACCGAGTCCCACACGGGCTTCTCCAAGTCCGCCAGCAGCCGACGATCCACGATGCGAGAGACCCAGGTGAGGCCCATGATATCGCCGTAGTGGTCGCGGAAGACGACGAGGTTCGGGACGGAGAACCGCTCGATCCACAGCGCGACCCCGTCGAAGCGCGAGAGGGCCTCGTCGCGGTCGCGCGGGATCGGCTCCCAGCGGTGCACGTCCCCATCGTCGAACCTCGCCCAGAGCCACTGGCCTGCGCCGCGGTCCCAGTCGCCGACGAACATGTCCATGAGTCGGGCGGTGAGGAACGCGCGACTGTTCACGTGGTTCTTGGGATCTTCTTGCAGCAGTTTCCAAAGCTTGGTGGACTTCACGACGGTCGTCGCCCCTTCGAACTCTTGCTCCTCGCCGAGGTCCTTCTCGGGGCGTTCCTCCACTTCGACGAGCATCCCGGCGAACTGCGACCGGAAGGTTCCCAGGCGTGGATCGTCGGGGATGAGGAACAGACCGAGCGGGGTCACGTGCCGCACCCCCGCGGCCTCGAGCAGGCGTGCCACGACCAGCGCGGAGGCGGGATGGAGCGCGCTCAGCTGATCGTTCGCGAGCCGCCCGACGATGGTGCTCCGCAGCTCCTCCGGCAGCTCGTCCGTCCAGTCCTTGCGCACCGAGCGCAGCCGGTACGACCGCCCGTCGCCCCCACGCACCTGCAACGACCTGGTTTGCCGACCCCCGCCCAGCTTGATGGGCGTGAGCCCACCGGCGAACCGACCCAGGTCAAGCAGCTCCACCCGGAGCGGCAAGGTCCAGAGATCGCGGTAGTGCGGACCGAGCAGCCAGCGTTTGAGCCATCCGGCGCCGAGCGTGGGGTCGGGCGCCACCTTGACCGACTGGGTGGAATCCGGCGTGGCCCAACCGCTGTCGGTCGCGGGCGACCCCGACGCAGCGGAGCCGGCCTGCGCCCAGAGGTGAGCCGGCATCAGCCCAGTCCCGACCGCGGCGATGCTGGCGAACGCGCGGACCAGTCTCCGGATGCGTCGACTGACGCACGCCACGCTGAGTAAGCCTCGCTTCACCGACTGCGCCATGTCTGGGGAGAAGGTAACCGTGGCGGCGGGCGTCGCAAATCAACTCGCGCGGGTGGAGAGCACTATGAAGCCGCCCCTCCCGCTGGCCAGGCGACGGGGGGGCGTCGCCGTCGCAGCGTCAGGCCACCCAGGGGAATGAGACGCTTGCAAACCGCGCCTACCGGGCGTAGTACAGTAGGAGACCGGTACGGGGCTGGAACCCGCATGGACCGCATCCCGAAGTCACCGTTTGTCCTGCTGGCGGGCTATTACGTCCTGCTCGGCCTCGCCGTCGTTGCGCTTATCGGTCTCTTTCCCGGAGTGGGACAGCTTTTCGAGGAGTTCCAACGGCTCTCGCCGGTTCACGGGGTCAGCAGCAAGAAGGAGGCGGTGGAAGCGCTGGCCGGTGGCGCGCCAGGGGTGGCGAGCCTCGGGATTGTCAAGCTCGGCCTCATCACGATCTTGTCGATGCTCGGCGCCTTGGCCCTCTCCCTGCCGGTGGCCCGGGTGTTCATGGTCACGAAGCAACGGCAGGGCTATGATCAATCAATGGTGCAGACCGTCATCGTGCTTCCGATGACCGTCGCCGCCACGCTGATTCTCGTGCAGAACAGTATTGCGCTGGCTTTTGCCATGGGCGCCATCGTGGCCGGCGTGCGCTTCCGGAGCACCCTGAAGGACCCGGAAGATGTCGTCTATATCTTTCTCGCTCTTGGCATAGGGTTGGCAGCCGGCGTGTTTTCGCCGGTGGTGGCAGCAGCGGCGTCTCTTGTCTTCAACTTCACTCTCCTCACGCTGTGGAAGTTCAACGTGGGAAACGTGTACGCCGACCGCGCCACCCTGGGGTTACCCGCTCCGCTCAGCGGCGGCGACTTGCAGCTCCGTGCCGCCCTCACGCCTCAAGAGCTGCAGGAAGCCGCGGAGCGTTCCGTGCGGCTGCGCCAGTACATCGAAGCGCGCGCCGAGTCGAAGAAGGGAAAGAAACGGTTCAACCACCTGCTCGTGGTGCACGTCAAGGCCGCCGGTCCCGCCCAACACGCGATTGAGGGCTTGCTCGAGCAGCAAACCGAACGGTGGGCGCTGGCGGACATCGAATCTGTGCCGGACGGTAACTCGACCCTCGAGTACCTAGTTCGGCTGGGTGACTCGGTTCGCCCAGACGCGCTGCTCGAGGCGATCAGGACGCGAGCGGCACCACATGTGATCACGGCCGAAGTGCAATCCCTGCACGGTTTGCGAAAGCCGGAACACTAGCGGTCGCCTGTGCGGTGCGACACATTCGAACCATGCGCGCAGTGCCGCTGTGCCTCGCGCTGCTAGCGAGCCTGGCGGCGCCCGCCGCATCCCAACCGCTGGTCGATACGACCGTCACCCTACAAGGCTTCCTCCAGGAGGACGGGAGCGCCCGGACGATGATCGTGCTCGTCCCGCTGCCGTTCGAGGCGCTCGGGGTTCGGACGTTCGCGCTCGCCGTGCAGGGCAAGACGGGTCGCTGGAGCCAACTGCTCACGCACTACGTGGAGGTTCAGGGACGCGTATCGGTCGTGAGTGTCGCGGGCGCGGTAGGTCTCGGCATCGACATCGACCACGTCAAGGAGGTGGAGCCCCCCGGGACCGTGCGACATCCGGTTGGGCACGGCTTTTCCGTCAAGACGACAGTCGCTGCGGCAGTTATCCCGAACCGGTTCGCCTGGGTCGACTCCCAAGGCAGGGCGACCGGCGTGAACCCCTTTGTGTCCTATACCGTCAGCGAACGGAAAGGCACTCTCCAGGAGTCGCCGATCTTCGCGGTACTGCCGACCAACAACCTGTTGTGCGTTAGAGTCAACCGCCTGGACGCCGCCGGGGAATGGGACACGACAACCCAGGTCCGCAACGCCACACCCCGGGGCCTGGTGCTCGATCGGTCCGGCACCTACCGGGACGGCGTGCAGCTGCCGAAGGCGGCCGCGTCGATGCGGGGTCGCTACGACGTGCGGATTGGAATCTGTGAGCTCGGGGAGTACGAAGTCGCCGTGGGGTTCGAAGTCCAGTAACGCTGCACAGCGCGAGGGCCCGCCGGGTGCAGCGAGCTGAGGTCCCTTGCCCGACCTGCCTAATAGTTGTTACGCCCGCAGGCGAGCTGGCGACAAAAGACCACCAGAGGCGTTGCGCACGTCTACTTATTAGGGGGCGCTGGCGGTACGCGCTACCGCATCTACATCGGGACTTAGCTGCCGCCCCGGGGATTGGGCGCGGGGCCATTGCCCTGCCGCTCACGCGCCGTCGGTGCAAGCCCCACGGGGGTCCCGGACACCCGGGGCGCCCTCGACGAACTGGGATTGTGAGCTGACTAGCCACGGGGCTTGGGCCAGCGTCACAGTCGGAGGTCAGCATGACCATTCTCGCAGAGCGCACTTCGCTCCACGTTCCCCAGTTGCACCTGTTCGAGGACGACGGGCTCACGTACGCCGTCGACGGCGCCGCACCGAACTGGATCGTCGTCGAGCCGACGGGTCGCGAGCTGCTCGACGCCATCTCCCGGGCACCTCGGTCCGTGACGTTCGCCGACCTCGTGGCGCGATATGCGGGAACGCGGCAAGTCGAGGCCGGGAAGGCTTGGGTGCACGTTTATGACTTCCTGCAGGCCCTCGACCGGGTGGGCATGCTCTCCGACGAGCCGTTCACCCGCGAACCTTATCCCGGCCGCCAGGCGCTGGTCGCTCCTCAAGGGCTGCGGGAGTTGTGGTTGCAGATCAACAATGCCTGCAACCTGTCGTGCACCCACTGCCTCGTTTCGTCCGGGCCGGGAAAGGAGCCGGGGCTGCCGCTTGAGCAGCTCGTGGGCGTCGTGGACCGGGCGGTGCAGCTTGGGCTCGAGCGACTCTACATCACGGGCGGCGAGCCATTCGTCCGGAGGGACATCTTCGCGCTGCTCCGTCACGCCACCGAAGGACTCGGCCTCGAGGTCATCCTACTCACGAACGCGACGGTCTTCCAGGGCAGGATACGCACCGAGCTCGGCTCGCTCGATCGCGCTCGGGTGCGCTTTCAGGTTTCCGTGGACGGCGCCAGCCCCGAAACGAACGATCCTCTCCGCGGACCGGGCAGCTTCACGAAGGCGCTGGGCGGCGCGCGCCTGCTGGCCGACCTGGGGTACGAGGTGGCGCTTACGACGGTGACGACCAAGCGGAACGTCGCCGAGCTGCCCGTCCTCCCGGGCCTCGCGAAGGAGGTTGGCGCGCAGAGCCACCATTTGATGTGGACGCACAAGCGAGGCCGGGCCGCGGCGAACTTGAACGGCTTCTTCCCCGAGATCCCGGAACTCCTCGCGGCGGTGCAACGGACGGCGGACGCCGCCGAGGCCGTCGGCGTCGCGCTCGACAACGTCGAGGCGGTGAAACGCCGCGTGAACGGCGTCCCGGGTGTGAAATACGACTTCGGCAACGGCGGCTGGGACTCGCTGTGCGTCAACTTTGACGGCAAGGTCTATCCTTCGGCGGCGCTGGCGAACGAACCCAGGCTCTGTTGCGGCGATGCGATGCAGCGGGACCTGGCCGAGATCCTCGACACCTCGCCCGTCGTACGGCAATTGCGCGCAGCGAGCGTGGCGCGGAAGCCTGCCACCCAGAACGATCCTTTCCGGTTCTTGACCGGCGGCGGCGATTGGGAGCACGCTTGGTGCTTCTCGGACGGCGACCCTCTCGCGCCGGATCCCTATTACCCGATCCAGCTCGCCCTCGTGCGGCGCGTGATGACCGGCCTGGGCCAGGAGAAGCGAGCCCGCGCCAACCGTCGCTCGGGATACGACGCGCCGCTGGTGCTCCACGCGATGGGCGAGGGCGCGATCGCCTGCGGCACGGCGGATGGGGCCCTCGCCGAGCAACCCGTGCTTACCCTCCACTCTAACTGCGTGCTGTCGTTCGATGTCGATAAGCCCCGCCGCACGGTGCGCGCCTATTACGCGGCCGCCGCCGCCCAGCCCAAGGCGGACCTCTGCTGCCCGACCAAGTACGACGCCGCGGCCGTCGAGCATATCCCGCAGGAAGTGCGGGACCGGTTCTACGGGTGCGGGTCACCCGTGCTGAGCGCGCATGTCAAGGCCGGGGAAACGGTTGTGGATCTCGGGTCCGGCGCCGGCATCGACGTGTTCATCGCAGCGAAACTCGTGGGACCGACTGGGAAGGCGATCGGCGTAGACATGACGCACGCCATGCTCGCGGTGGCGAACGAAAACCGGCCGAAGGTGGCGGTAGCCCTGGGCTACGACGTCGTAGAGTTTCGCGAGGGCTATCTCGAGCAGGTCCCCGTGGAGTCGAAGACGGTGGATCTCGTCACGTCGAACTGCGTTGTGAACCTGTCCCCCGACAAGCCGAGGGTCTTCGAAGAGATGTGGCGCATCCTCAAGGACCGCGGCCGGATGGTGGTGTCAGATATCGTGAGCGAAACGGACGTGCCCCCGCACCTGAAGGTGAATCCCGAGTTGTGGGGTGAGTGCCTGGTGGGCGCGCTCACCGAGCAGCTGTTTCTGGCTCGCCTCGAGCGGGCGGGATTCTACGGCCTCACGATTCTCAAGAAGAGCTATTGGAAGGACGTCGAGGGTTACCCCTTCTTCTCGATCACGGTGCAGGGCTTCAAGTACGAGAAGTCCGCCGGCTGCGTCTATCAGGGACACCGCGCCATATACCTCGGTCCGGGGAAAGCCTTCATTGACGAGGAGGGCCACCTGTTCCCGCGTAACGAGCCGTACGCGGTGTGCAGCGACACCGTGGCCAAGCTCTCCCGGCCCCCCTACCAAGCGATGTTTGCCATACTCGAGCCCGGGGAGGGACGCGCGGGTTACGCCTGCTGCAGCACGGATGGGGCGTGCTGCTAATGGTCACACTCCTCGTCGTCCTGACGCTCATCGTCGCCTTCGCGAACGGCGCGAACGACGTGTCCAAGGGCGTCGCCACACTCGTGGGGTCCGGCGTGACCAATCTCCCGCGCGCGCTCTTCTGGGGCACGGCGTGGACTGTGGCAGGCGGCGTCGCCGCGGCCTTCCTCTCCCAGGGCCTGGTGAGCGTCTTCTCTGGCAAAGGCCTCCTCGCCACCACGCCTGGACCCGCCTTCCTGGTCGGGGTCGCCGTTGGCGCGATCGGGTGGCTCGTCATCGCAACTTGGACGGGTCTCCCGGTGTCGACGACGCATTCGCTGGTGGGTGGCCTCGTGGGAGTGGGCGTCGCGGCGGAGGGCGTGGCCGGGGTGCGGTGGGCGGCTGTGGCCGCCAAGGTCGCCGTGCCGCTCGCCGTCTCGCCGCTCATCGCGCTGGCGCTCATGATGGCTAGTTATCCGCTCATCGGTTTCGCGTTCCGGCGCTTGAACCGGTACTGCGTATGCGTGGAGCGCGAGGAGCCCTTGGCGTTCGGCGCCGGCTCGGCTGCCGTACTCACGGCTACGACGGGGGTGCGAGTGATCGCGGGGGCCGATTGCCCGAGCGCCGTCGTCGCGCGTATGAACGCGATGGACTCGCTGCATTGGCTGACGGCCGGCGCCACGAGCTTCTCTCGTGGGCTGAACGACACGCCGAAGATCCTGGCGCTGGGGGTGCTGGCGGCGGGGGCGACGGGGATCGCCACCGACTGGTTCTTCCTCCTGGTCGCGCTCGCGATTGGCGCGGGCAGCTACGTCTCCGGGCGCCGGGTGACGGAGACGCTCGCAGGGAAGATCACGACGATCCGGCACGATGACGGGTTCGCGGCGAACCTGGTGACCTCGGCGCTGGTCGGCATGGCCTCGTTCCACGCGCTTCCGGTCTCCACGACGCATGTCTCGACCGGCGCGATTATGGGCATCGGCGCGCGCAAGGCCGAGGTACGGTGGGGGATGGTGCGCGACATGGTGACGGCCTGGGTGGTGACCCTGCCCGTAGCCGGGATAGTCGCAGCTCTCACCTACCTCGCGGTCGCCCGGCTGGGCTAGCCGGGTGCCGACTCACGACCTCGTCATCGTTGGAGGCGGTACAGCAGGGCTTGTAACCGCAGCCGGGGCCGCCGCGCTGGGCGCGCGTGTCGCTCTCGTCGAGCGCGAGCGGCTGGGCGGCGATTGTCTTTGGACTGGGTGCGTGCCCTCCAAGGCGCTCATCGCCGCTGCGCGGAGACGACAGCTCACCGGGCACGGCGATTGGGCCGCGGCGGTCTCTTGGATGCGGGACGCCCAGACTCGCATCGCGCAGCACGACGATCCGGAGCGCTTCCGGGCCATGGGCGTGGACGTAGTGTCCTCGCCGGCCCGGCTCGTCGGGGCGGGGCGGGTGGAGGTCCAGGACCGGACGCTTGTGTCCAAGCGCATCGTGATTGCCACCGGTTCCCTACCCACGGCGCCGCCGATCCCCGGGCTCGCGGAAACCGGCTACCTCACGCACCTGACCGCCTTCGAGCAACCGGCCCTTCCGCCGAGCATCACCATGCTCGGGGGCGGCGCCATCGGCCTCGAGCTCGCGCAGACGTACGCCCGGCTGGGCGCGAGGGTCACGGTCCTCGAGCTGCTTCCGGAGGTACTCCCGAAAGAAGACCCCGAGGTGGGACGCTTCGTCCGCGAGCGGCTCGAGGACGAGGGCGTCGTCGTTCGGACCGGGTTCACCGCGACGCGTGTCGCCCGTGACGGGGCCTCGAAGGTGGTGTGCGGGGCGCAGGGCGAGCGCATCGTCGCCGACGAGCTCTTCGTGGCGACTGGCCGGCGACCCAATACGACGGATCTCGACGCGGAGGGAGCGGGCGTGGCGCTCGAGCGCGGCGCGGTCCGCGTGGACGGGCACCTCGAAACGACGCAACGAGGCATCTGGGCCGCCGGCGACGTGACCGGTGGCCTGCAGTTCACCCACGTCGCCGATTACATGGCGCGGATCGTCGTCCAGAACGCCCTGACTCCCCTGAAGGCGACCGCGACCTATCGGTTGGTGCCCTCGGTGACCTACACGGATCCCGAGGTCGCCCGGGTCGGCCTGACGGAGAGCGCCGCCAGCGGGCGGGGCGAGCACGTGGAGGTGTTTCGGTCCGACTTCGCCGACGTCGATCGGGCCATCGTGGATAAGGCAACCGTGGGCTTCGCGAAGATCCTCACCCGCCGCAACGGGCGCATTTTGGGCGCGACCATCGTCGGGCGGGGCGCCGGAGAACTCATCATGGAAATCGTCCTCGCAATGCGGTTCCGTGTCCCGCTTCAGAAACTCTCCGGCATCATCCACCCCTATCCGACGATGAGCGAGATCGTCCGCCACACGGCGGACACGTGGTATCGGCAACGCTACGGTGACACTCGCCGGGGTCGACTCCTCCGAGCCTTGATTCGGCTATGGTTATGAGCCGCACGGCCCCGTCGCGTGCGCAGGCTAGGTAGCTCGTCGGCACGTGGCTCCGGCGCAGGTCGTCGCCCGCCATGGCTCGTCGCGCCTGGGCTCAGAGATGACCGTTCATTCACAACAGGGGGTGGCCCAGTGGTTGACAGAGCGGAACAAGGCGTAGTCACGGTCCGCGGGGGCGCGGAAGGCTTTACGCAGGAGATCAGTGCGGGGCGCCACCGGCTGATCGCCGACGAGCCGGTGGCGGCAGGTGGGAGCGACCGCGGTCCGGGGCCCTACGACCTGCTGTTGGCGGCGCTCGGCGCCTGAACCTCCATGACGATCGCGCTGTACGCGCGACGGAAAGAATGGCAGCTCGACGGCGTGACGGTGCGGCTCAGTCACTCGAGGATCCACGCCGACGACTGCGCTGACTGCGAGACTAAGGAGGGCATGCTCGATCGGATTGAGCAGGAGATCGTGGTCGCCGGCAAGTTTACGGAGGAGCAGCGCAACAAACTACTCGAGATCGCCAACAAATGTCCGGTGCATCGGACCCTCACGTCGGAGATCAACATTCACACGACGCTCGCTTGAGGGAGCCCTCGGCGCGACAGAGAAAAGGCCCCACTGCGGAGTGGCAATGAGGCCTGACGGAAACGTCGGGGCGAGTGGATTTGAACCACCGACCTCCTGGTCCCGAAGCGGCGACCAAGTCTACCGACGTACGACAAAATGTAGTACTTACGCGGTGTTCTGGGCAGTCGGAGTCGTACCTCGGGAGCTGAAATCGTTGCTTAGTAGCGAGAAACTCACATCGAAACTCACATCGAAACTCACACCACGAGCGACCTCCTGGACCTATTTCAGGAGGTCGTTTCTCTCGCATGGTTGCAAGCTCACACTTCTCCCTCTCACCCAGCCTTTCCACTTCGCTACGGACACAACCCGTCTAATCGACCGAGAGAAATGCTCCCGTGCGGAGATTTGAACCCGCGACCCCCTGAACCCCATGCGACTCGTAAGGGGACCGAGTTACGACACCAAGTAGCAATCACCGCGGTGTTCTGGGCATCGGTGTCGTAACAGCGAGCCCGAAGATCAACCGAGTGCCGTGAGAAAGTCACAGCGGAACTCACAGCACCCGACCCAGGCTTGAACTCGCCGATTTCGGGATTGCCTTGGCAATGAGCGCGGCAGGTGCTCGCGCCTGACGGAGACGGGTCTGTCCCTCGGCACACCGCAAAGTTGGTCTTGCGACTGCCCCTAGAACACGTACCTGACGCCGAGCTCCATCTGCCACCGCGACGGGAGGTCCTGGATCTGGCGGAACCCCGGGAGCTGCAGCCGGTAGATCCCCCGGCCAGCGCTCGCATCGTAGCCTACGAGGCGAAGCATCGGCACGCGTACCTCCGGTGTCGTGACCCGGGATTGCCCCCACTGCCGGCTGATCAGGTTGAGCACGTTGTACACGTCCGCCGTCAGCTCGAGCGATTGGCCCGAGACGGTCGGGAAGGCCTTTGTCACACGCGCATTGAGGGTGCCGAACCACGGGTTGCGGCAGCTGTTGCGTTCAGCGATCCGGCTGCGCTGCCGGCGCAGGCATGGCTCGCTCTCGATGAAACGGTTCAGCGTCCCCCAAGCGGCAGGAGTTGCCAGGGCGATGTCCGACGAATCCTGCGGCACGTAGACGATGTCGTTGAGCATGCCTCCGCTGCCGATCCCGTCCGCGTTGGCATCCCCTTGCACCACATAGGTGAACGGCGTCCCCGATGCGCCCGCATATAGAAGCGAGACCTGCACGCGGTACGGCAGGCGCACCAGCGCGCCGAGCTCCACTCGATGAGGAATCTCGAAGGCGGACGTTCCCAGCCGACGATCGTCCAGGGTGCCGTCGAGGGGCGTGTTCTGTAGGTTGGGCCGCGCCTGGAAGTTGACGAGCGACATCCGGTCCCAGGCGCGCGTGTGCGCGTACAGCACGCTCACCTCGGCGCGATCCCCGAACTCCTTGCGCAGTTGGGTCGACAGCACGAGAGAGTGGTCCCCGGCTCGGTCGGACACCCGGACCACTGCACCCAACGCCGGCGCACGGCGAGTGGGGCTCGCGACCCCCGCCGCGCTGATCGCCCCGTACAGGGAACGGTTCCCCTCCGCTTGGGCCACGCCGACCGGAGGACCCAGGTTGGCGTCGCTGACGTACCACTGGTGCACCGCCCGCGCGTACAGCACATCGACCGTCCAGACGATGCCTCCCGGGAGCCGGTGATCCGCGCCGAGGGCGACCTTCAGGTTCTGCGGAAAGCCCAGGCCCGGATCGAAAAAACTCAGCTGCGGTACGGGCCCAGTCCCGCTGGCACACGTGGTCGGCTGATTGAGGGGATCAAACGGAGGCACCGCGCTGCCGTCGCAGCTCAGGAACAGTTGACCGCTGAACAAGCCGACCCCACCCCCCAGGAACGTACGCCCTTCACCTCGGAAATCGTAGTTGACTCCCAGCCGTGGCGACCACAGCAGATTGCCGCTCGGCAACCGTCCATTATCGACGCCCAGCGCCGTTCGGAGCGTATCGTTAGTGGCCACGGCGTGCTGCAACACGAGCATCTCCGCCCGCAGGCCGACGGTGAGGGTCAGTCCGCGCGCCGGGTTCCAGCGGTCCTGCCCATAGAGGGCGATCTGCACGGCTGGGAACGTAACCACACCACTGCGCGAGGGACCGGCGAGCGCCCGCTCGTAGTGGAACGCGCGGCCCGCCTGGAGCGAGTCGAGGGTGCGGAAGTTCCAGAGGCCGACCCCGCCTATCACCTGGTTGTGATCGAAGTGGAACGCTTGGGCGTGCATACCTAGCGTGAGCGCATGGGCCCCAACGCCGAGGGTGGCGTTCTCTGTGGTCTCGAGCGCGTGCTGGGTGAACAAGCTGGGGCAGATCTGACTCGTGCCGGCCAGCAACAGGCCCCGATCGGCCGATACCTGAATCAGCGGATAGGTTACGTTGGGTCGGCACTGGTCGCGTAACCAGAGATAGCTCAGGATTAGCTCGTTCGACCAGCGGCCGCTTACTCGCGGTCGCCGAGTTTCCTAGAGAGATCGAAGAGAGATAGTACTGCCCGTAGAAGCGACCGAGGAATCCGCGACTGTCGCCATCGGCGTAGTGGTGCGACAGCTCGAGATGACTATTCGTGCTCAGTTGCACTGTGATCTTGCCGAAGACGTCCGTGGCGGGGACCTCAGCGTTGGACGGACCGAGGGTCCCCGGATCGAGACCGTAGGTGTTCCGCAGGATGTCCTGGAAGCGCGTCGCGCTGCCGTAGCGAATGCCGATGTTCACCGTGTCGGCGCCGCCCGCGGTGTCCGTGATCAGGGGCCCCGGATCGGCGACTCCGCGGTGCTGCGCGTCGAAGCTCAGCAAGTAGTGTGCGTGGTCGCGCACGATCGGACCGCCGATCGTCCCACCGTACTGCCAGGTCGTGAAATCCCCCGCTGGGTCTCCGGCCGCATTCTTGCCGACGAGGGCGGCGTCGGCCAGATTGCCGTACACCGAGCCATGCACAGCGTTCGTGCCCGATTTCGTCACGGCGTTCACAAGACCGCCTGTGAAGCCGCCATAGCGGACGTCGAACGGCGCGGCCAGCACCTCGATCTCCTGCAGCGCCTCCAGGGAGATCGGTCGCGGCAGCGTCCCTCGCCCCGGCAGCCGACCACTGTATGGGTCGCCGTTCACACCGCCATCGATCTGGAAACCATTGAGCAGCCGATTCTGGCCCGCACTCGTGATACCCCCAGTGGGAGCGGACACCGAGGACGGGGAAATCGCCACGTGCGGGCTCAGAAGTGTCAACGCAAAAAAGTCACGTGTCAGATTCGGCAGGGCCGCGATCCGCGCCGCCGAGACGATCTCCGCGGGTCCGGTACGGCTCGGGTTGAGGACCGGGTCAGCCGTCGCGTGGACTGTGACCGGCGCGAGCTCCACGGCGGCGGGCCGGAGCGTGAAGTCCGCAACCAGGCGTTGGCCCAGCGTCAGTAGGATGCCGCTCCGCTCTTCGGGCGCGAACCCCACGGCGCGCGCCTCGATGCGATAGGGGCCGCCCACCGCGACGTCCTCGAGCAGGAACCCCCC
>WNFJ01288638.1_pt1 | contig 15478 bp, 18 predicted proteins | sample 5400461 | NCBI WGS metagenome assembly WNFJ01 (sample SAMN13153349, study PRJNA577476) | soil metagenome | isolation source: 115 cm saprolite on Douglas fir-dominated hillslope | place: USA:California | collected 2013-09-17 | reverse complement strand
TACCTGTCGGTCTCCAAGGGCGGGCGCTTCGAGGACGCCAAGCAGCCGCGCGTGGGCGAGGCCGTCTATCCCTACACGGGCCGCTCGGGCTACGAGTGCATGCCCACCGTGCTGTCCGACGAGCGCGGGCCGTTCGCCCGCAATGTGCCGCTGGCCACGCGCATCCGCGGGGCCGTCCGCGAGGCCGGCTTCGACACGCCCGTCGTCACCAGCGGCGGCATCGGCACCTTCGAGCAGGCCGAGGGCATCCTCGAGCGCGGCGAGGCCGACTTCGTCGGCGCCGCGCGGCAGTCGCTGGCCGATCCCGACTGGTTCCGGAAGATCCGCCTCGGCTACGGCTCCCTCGTGGCAGCACAAGCAGGTGACGTGCAAGCTCTGGGACCGCGTGGAGGTCGACGCGCCCGACGCGCGCCTGGCGCGCGACGGCAAGCGCCGCCTCTCGCCGCCGTCGTGGACGCCGCCGGAGGGCGACGCGCGGTAGGCGATGACGGGCGCCCCGATGACCGTCCGTGATGCGACGCGCGCCGACTTGCCGACCATCGTCGCGATCTACAACGCCGCGATTCCGGGACGTATGGCCACGGCCGATACCGAGCCGGTGTCACCGCAATCCCGCCAGGTCTGGTTCGAGGAGCACGATCCCGCTCGGCGCCCGCTCTGGGTCGCGTGTGTCGAGCGCTCGATCGTCGGCTGGCTCAGCTTTCAGTCGTTCTACGGCAGGCCGGCCTATCGGGCGACGGCGGAGATCAGCGTGTACGTCGCCCCCGGCCAGCGGCGCGGCGGGATCGGCCGTGCGCTGCTCGGCCGCGCCGTGGAGGCGGCGCCGGGGCTCGGCCTGAAGACGCTCGTCGGCTTCGTCTTCGGCCACAACGCGCCGAGCCTGCGCCTCTTCAGGGGATTCGGCTTTCAACGCTGGGCGCTGCTGCCTGCCGTGGCGGAGCTCGATGGCATCGAACGTGACCTTGTTATCCTGGGTCTACGCGTCGATCGGTCGCGCGTCGGGAGGGACGTCCCTCAATCATGAGGCCGGCCATCACCGTCGTTGTCACGACCCTCCTCGTGGGACTCATCGCCCGTGGCGCTCGCGTTGGTTGCGTCGGACTGAGGCCGGCTTAGTTCGGGCTGGGCGCCGCGCCGATCTACGGCAGCGGCGAGAACCTGGCGGCCGGCAACAAGCTCAACCACACCGGGTACGAGGTCTACCGCGACGCGTACCGCGATTGGTCCCGCGGACGGTGAGCGACGACGACAGTGACACGGCGCGGCCATGACGCGCCTCGATGGCACGTCACGACGGTCGCGGCTGGCACAGCGATGCACGATAACCCGTCGATTCTTCTCGCCCCAGACTTCTGGCCCCGCGTTTGCGATGACCCGACGCCGCGACGGGATCGCCGCGAACGGCGGCGGGGAGGGCCAGGACGCTCATGGGGCGCACGGTCGTCGGGATCGCACACGCTTGCGGGTTGCTCCTCGTGCTGGCCGTCTCGCCCGCCGAGCCCGGTCCTCTCGGTGAGCTGGCGCCAGACCCCGCCGTGCGACGTCGCCGAGACAGGGATCCTGCTGGGCCGGGAGCTGAGCATGCTGACGCGGGTGGGAGCAGCGATCCGTCGCATCGAGGCGGGCTACTCCTCGACGGTCCCGGTCGAGCAGACGGGCGTCTACTGGGTTGCGGCCTGGGTGGTCGACACCGCCGGCAACATGGTCACCTCCGAGCCCGACTTCGCCCCGGTGCTGGTCTTCGATGACGACTCGATCCAGGCGCACAACGGTGCGCCTTCGTGCAGCGTCGACCCCGCCTGAACCGACCCTCACTGCGAACAGCACGACCGAGCAGCGCCGCGGCGATGACCTGCCCACGCTGGACCGAGGCGACACAATATCCGCGTGAGCATCGAACGCATCAGCGACCTGGCGGCGGGACAGGTGGCGGCGCTGGTCGCCGAGAGCGAGGCGCAGGGCTTGAGGTTCGTGAGGCGCCCGGCGGAGGAGTGGGCCAGCGGCGCCAATCGCTTCGACCGGCCCGGCGAAGCGCTCTTCGTGGCCCCCAGCGGCGAGCATGTCGTCGGCGTCTGCGGCCTCAATGTGGATCCGTACGCAGCCGCGCCGAACGTCGGCCGGGTGCGCCACCTCTACGTCCTGTCGGCGTACCGGCGGCTGGGGATCGGTCAGCAGCTGGTCGCGACGATCATCGAGACGGCGCGCGGCCGGTTCGAGCGCCTGCGCCTGAGCACCTCCAATCCCGAGGCGGCACGCCTCTACGAGCGGTTGGGCTTTCGCCCGCGCGCCGACGGCGCGCATTGCACGCACGCCATGGAGATGGCACGAGAAGGGACGGCGACATGACGACGACCAACGTTCAGGGCACCGCCCATCTGCAGGCCATCGCGCCGCCGTTTCTCGTGGACGATCTCGAAACGGCGACCGCCTATTACCGCGACCGGCTCGGCTTCGCGGTGGATTTCACCTACGACTCGTTCTATGCCAGCGTGAGCCGCGGCGGCGCCCTGATCCACCTGAAGTGCGCGCCCAAGACCGTCGGCGACCGGGCGCACCGCAGGGACCACGAGCACCTCGACGCGTACGTGGCCGTCGCGGGCGTCCGCGCGGTGCGCGGATCTGGGGCAGACCGCCTGAGGCTCAGATTCGCGTAACGCGACTGCCCTGACATCAGGGCACCCTGCCCACGGTCGACGGATGCCGCGACTATTGCCCTGAACCCGCCCTTCGGCGAATTCAACACTTGAGTCTCATCGGCTCTGGCCCCGACCTTGCCTCGATCGACCGTTCTCGTGATCCCGTCGGAACGACGCCGCGGCATCGCCGTCATCATCCTCACCGCGCTCGTCGCGGTGCCCGTCGCAGGGCTCGCGCAGCAGCCGAGCATTTACTACGTCTACGACGCCCTGAATCGTCTCGTCGTCGTCGTCGATCAGGACGGCAACGCGGCGACGTACACCTACGACGCCGTCGGCAACATCCTGCGAATCGACCGCTTCGACGCTTCGGGCCTTCCCGGCGGCGTCGGGATCTCGCTCGTCGCACCGAACGCCGGAAAGGTGGGCACGAGCGTCGAGGTCTTCGGGAAGGGGCTGGCGCCGGCTTCAACGCTCGCGTTCAACGGTACGCCCGCGACGATCGTCGGCGCGACGTCGAACCGGCTGGCGACCACGGTGCCGGGGGGGGCGACCAGCGGACCGCTCTCGGTGACGTCGGGATTGGGCGCGGCGACGTCGGCGGCCACCTTTCACGTGCTCGGGGCGCTGGCGGTGGCACCCGCCACCGCGCAGGTCGGCGTCGCGCGCCCGGTCCAGTTCCGGGCGACCGAGGACGGCACACCGACCACCAACGTGCGCTGGTCGGTCAACGGCATTCCGGGCGGTGACCCCGCGTCCGGCATCATCACCGCCGCCGGCCTCTACACGGCGCCGGGATTCGTTCCGGCGCGGCCGACGGTCACGATCGTCGCCACGCATCTCGACGACGTGGCGAACATCGCCTCGGCCACGGTCACGATCCTGCCGCCTGCCCTGGCCTTCGTCGAGGCGCCGCTCATCGCCGTGACCCTCACGACACCGCCGGCATCCAATCGCAGCATGACGGCCGGCGTCTCGGTGGCCCTGGCCGACGCGCGCTTGGCGAGCGCCGTCGCGACGCTTACGAGCCTCGCCGTCGAACCGGTCGTCACCGCGGTGGCGCCTTCACGTGGCGCGCCGGGGACCGTGGACTCTCGATTGATCGTCACCGGACGCGGACTGGCCGGCACCACCGCGGTGACATTCGTTCGAGACAACGTGATCGACGACTCGGTGACGGCCGCGACCGTCAGCGTGAATCCCGACGGAACCGAGGTAAGCGCCGATGTGACGATCGCCGTTGACGCGCCGTCCGGCGCCCGCGTCGTGCGCGTCGTGACGCCCGCCGGCACATCGACGGCCGCCGGCACCGGCGGCAACGTGTTCACGGTCCCATGACCGCAGGAGGTACCGAGTAATGCGACGCTCGATCCCGTTCGTCGTGGCGACCGTCCTGCTGGCGACGTCCCCGGCCCCCGCCCAGTTCAACAGCGGCAGCACGGGCGCCGACGGTGCGCTGAATCCATCGGCGAACGTCACGCTGGCCCTGCCGCCGTCGGGCGTCTTCCACTTCACGACGGTGAACGTTCCGAGCGGAGTGACCGTCCGCTTCACGCGAAACGCCGCGAACACCCCGGTGACGATGCTGGCGCAGGGTGACATCGTCATCGCCGGCACGCTCGACATCAGCGGCTCCGCCGGCGGCGCCGGCAGCCTCACCGGCACGCTGCTCGGCCCCAACGGCGGCGCCGGCGGCCCGGGTGGCTTTGACGGCGGCACCGGCGCCAACGGTGTCATCTCCACGACGGGCGGCGCGGGTCTGGGACCCGGAGGGGCCGGCGGCGGCACGAGCAGCGGCAGCAGCGGCGGCGGCGGCGGTCACGTCGCGACGGGCGGCGCGTCCATCGGCGCCGACCGGCGGCGGCGTCTACGGCACCGCCGGGCTGTTGCCGATCAGCGGAGGATCCGGCGGGGGCGGGGGCGGCGCCGTGCTCGGCGCCACGGGGTTCGGCGGGGGCGGCGGCGGCGGCGCGCTCGTCCTCGCGTCGTCGACGACGATCAGCGTGTCGGGAACAATCCGCGCGCGCGGCGGCAACGGAACCTCCGGCTCCAATCCGGCAGCAGGCTTCGGCGGTAGCGGCAGCGGCGGCGCCGTCCGCGTGATCGCCAACACCGTCACCGGGACCGGGACGATCGACGTGAACGGCGGCGACCGGATCGGCGGGTTCTTCCCCAACTCCGGCGGGTTCTTCTTCAACGGCGCCGGCAGCGCAGGACGAGCGCGTATCGAATCCTTCACGAACACCGCGGCGCTGAACTTCGCCGCCGTGCCGCCGGCGACCATCTCCTCGTCGCTGCCGAGCCCGGCCGTCCTGACGAACGCGCCGACCTTGCGCATCAGTTCGGTCGCCGGCGTCGCGCCGGGCATCGCACAGGGCTCGTTCGCCACGCCGGATATTACCCTGCCCGCCGGCACGGCGAATCCCGTGCCGGTCGGCATCACTGCGGCGAACATCCCGGTGGGAACGGTCGTCACGGTGACCGTCCAGGGCTATGTCGGCCCGGTGTCGTCCGCGACGGCGATCCTCGTCGGGACATCGACGTCCTCCTCGGCCGTTGCGAGCGTGAGCATCCCCACGAACGAGCCGAGCGTGGTGAGCGCGTCGGCGACCTTCACGCTGCTGGCCGACCGCTGAGGCGATGAGACGGATGGCCGTCGCGGTCGTGCTCGCGGGCTTCGTCTCGGCCGCGGGCGCCGCCGCCGCGAAGGCCGCGCCCGCGAGTACCTGCGCGACGTGCCATCGCGGGATCGAGGACGCGCACCCGAAACGGCCGCTCACCTGCACGCAGTGCCATCGGGGTGACCCGAGGGCACAGGATGCGACGACGGCCCACGCAGGCATGTGGGCCAATCCGAGCGACCTGCGCGTCGTGGATCGGACGTGCGGCGCCTGCCATACCGCGATTACCGCCAGGGTGAAGGCATCGATCATGGCACACCGCTCCGGGACCCAGAGCGGCACGCTGTTTCCGAATGGGCTTCAGCCCACGCGCGAAGCGGTGACGTTCAGCATGGCGCCGGTGGCGACGACGCCGGGTGTGGCGCTGTCGAAGGGCCAACCGTTGCCCAAGGGCGCCGTCCCGCTTCTGCAGCCCATGCCCACCTTCGAGGCGAGCGGCGACGTTTTCTTCGACCTGCTGCGCAAGGAGTGCACGTCCTGCCACCTCTGGACGCGGCCCAAGGCGCTCAAGGGAAACATGCGCGCGACCGGCTGCGCGGCCTGCCACATGCCCTACGCCGAGGACGGCCGCTACCGGGGCGGCGACGGCGCCATCTCCAGGACGAAGGAAGGCCGACCGATGCGGCACGTGCTGACCAAACACCTGCCACAACGGCGGCTCGCGCGCGGCGATGAGCTTTCGCGGAATGATGGAAGCGCCCCCCGAGGGCAAGCAGACCTTCGTCTACGACCAGGACCTGCTGCACGGCCATGCCTACACCGAGCAGACACCCGACGTGCACTTCTCGAGAGGCATGGCCTGCATCGACTGCCACACCGAGCGCGAGGTCCACGGTGACGGGCAGATCTACGCGAAGCGTCACTACGAGGTCGAGATCCGCTGCGAGACGTGTCACGGCACGCCCGACGCGATCGCCACGGGCATCACCGCGCAGGGCCGACGCCTGCGCAATGTCTTCCCGCCGTCGGGAGCGAATCCGACGGGGCTGGTCACGCTCCTGAGCAAGCTGACGGGCGCGCTGCACGTCGTGCCGCAGCTCGCGGCACTGGTAAAGCAACCTGCGGGGCACGAGCCGATGCATCTGACGAAGACCGAGTGCTTCACGTGCCATTCCGCGTGGGCGCCGACCTGCTACGGGTGCCACATCAAGATGGATTACACCGCGTATGCGAAGCCGGTGGACGTCTCGTTCGACCACCTCGCCAACGCGCACAGCAGGCACGGATGGTTTCGGCTGACGGCGGGCGTGCGGTTCGCCGATCCCGAGCCGATCCTGGGCATCAGCTGGCGGGGCAGGGTCGTGCCCGCTCTTTTCCTACGTGAACCCGGCGGGCGAGCTCGAGTACGACTTCAAGAAGCTCGGCTTCGCGCACAACCCGATCGTGCCTCACACCGTCGTCAGGGCGTCGCGCTCGTGCGAGTCCTGCCACGGCAATCCGCGCGCGCTCGGCCTGGGGCAGTTCACCACGCGCGAGCACCCCAAGCTGTCCGAGTTCAAGCAGCCGATCGACTACCGCTGGGACCGTATCGTCGACACGGACGGCGTGCCGCAGCAGGCGACGACGGTGGAGGGGGCGCGGCCGCTGAACCGTGCGGAGATGGAGCGCATCCGCCGGGCGCCATACAAGTGATATCGCGCGTCCTCGGCGTCGTGATCCTGGCGCTTACCGGTCTGGCGACCGGCGCGGCGGCCGAACAGGCGGTCACGGCGCTGGCGCCCTTCGAAACGCTCGCCGACGGCTTCGTCGATCTTCGTGGCATCGTCGTCGACGCCGCGGGCAACGTGTTCGTCGCCGACCGTGCGACCGGGACCGTGTGGCGCGTCGGACCGGACCGTACGCGCACGGTCGTGGCCGCCGGCCTGGAGCGCCCCATCGGCCTCGCCCTCGACCTCCACGACCGCCTGCTCATCGTCGAGGAGCGCGCGGCGCGCGTCGTCCGTCTGGAGGCGAACGGATCGCGCACGACGCTCGTGTCCGGCATCAAGCAACCGCGGTGGCTCGCTGTCCGTGACGACGGTACCCTCTATATCACCGCGCGCCGCCTCACCCGCGGCGCCGATCCCGAGCCCGACGACGAGTCTGCGGAGCCCGAGATGGTGCTGGCGCACTCTCCGTCCGGCGCGCTCTCGGTCTTCGCCGACGGCATGCGTCAGCTTCAGGGCGTTGCCGTCAACCACCAGGTGCTCTACACGGCCAGCGCCGGGCTCCGGAGCGATCCGAAGAGCGACGGTGTCGTCTTCGCGATCCCCATCCTTGCCAACGGCACAGCGGGCCGGGCGGAGCGATTCGGCGCGAGCGATGAATTCAAGAAGCCCCTCGGCCTGGCGCGCGACCGGCTCGGCGCGCTCTATGTGACCACCAAGGAGCTGACGCTCGCCACCGACCGCTCGAAGAGGGCCGTGGCGAAGCTCCATCCCGACACGCACGTGACGTTGTTCGGCGAACACCTGGCCGGGCCCGAGGGCCTCGCCGTCGATCGTGAGGGCAACCTGTACGTTGCCGATGGCGATGCCGGCCGCATTCTCCGCTTCGCCGCGCCGCCGCCGCCCACACTGACGACGCCGGCGTTCACCAATCAGACGACGCTCGCCGCGAGCGGCACGGCGCAGGCACGGGCACGGGTCGACGTGTTCGTCGGCGCGGCGACGACCCCCGCCACCGCCGACGCCTCCGCCACGGGCACATTCTCGGTTGCCCTCAGCCTGACCGCGAGCATGACGAATACGCTCGAAACGTTCGCCACCGGTCATGGCGGCGATGGGCTGACCTCGGCGCCCAGCGAGGCGACCGTCACCCACGACGCGACACCACCCACCCTGCTCTTCGACGCGCCGCCGGCGAACGCCTATCTCCGACAATCGGTGGCGGTGCAGGCGCGGGCGACCGACGCCAGCGGCGTCAGCCGTCTCAGTCTGGCTGTGGGCGCGCAGCCGCTCTCCGCCGCGGTGACGCCGCCGCCGCCCGCCTCGCCCCTTACGGCGACGGCTACCTGGGACACCACGACGGTCGCCGACGGAAGCCACACCCTCGCCGCCAGCGCCACGGATGCGGCCGGCAACCCGGCGACCGCCGCGCGCGTCGTCATCGTGGACAACACGCCGCCCGAGACGACGATCATCGGCGGCCCGAGCGGCGAGACCGCCGTGGCATCCGCGACGTTCTCGTTTACCGGCACCGACACCCTGAGCCCGGTGAGCAGTCTTACGTTCGCCTGGCGGCTCGATGGCGGCGTCTGGACCGCGTTCAGCGCCGCAACGACGGCGTCGCTCTCCGGCCTGACGGAGGGCGGACATACCTTCGAGGTGAAAGCGCGCGATCTCGCCGGCAACGACGACCCGGCGCCCGCGGCTCAGACCTGGAGGACGCGCTTCGGCCCCGTCATCACCGGCGTCGCGCCGTCCAGCGGCACGATCGGCACACTGGTCAGGATCACCGGTACGAGCTTCGAGTCCGGCACCACGACCGTGACCTTCAACGGGCTGGCCGCGGTGATCCACACGCTCGCCCCGACCGTCATCACGACGACGGTGCCCATCGGCGCCATCACGGGCACGCTCGTGGTCACCACCTCGCGCGGCACCGCGAGTCGGCCGTTCACGGTGGCACTCACGGGCGACTTCGCGTTGACGGCAATCCCGCCCAGCGTCCGGGCGATCGCCGGCGATCAGAGCTCTGCGCACGTCACCGTCGCGAGCAGCGGCACCTTCGCCGGCCTCGTCGGGCTCGACGTGGCGCCGGCGGTGCGTGGTATCTCGGCGGGCTTCTCCCCTGACGTTTCGCGTCGACGCCGGCGTCGCGACAGGCACCTACACGTTCACCGTGACCGGATCGTCCTCGGTCGACGGCCGAACGGTTACGCACTCGGCACCGGTGTCGTTGCAGGTGCTGCCGCCCGAGACCCAGGCCGTCACCGGCCGGATCATGACGACGGATTCGATTCCGCAGCCCATTCCCGGCGTCAGCGTCGCGTTGGGCAGCGCCTTTGTGGTGACGGACGCTGCGGGCAATTTCGTGCTCCTGGCACCGCCGTCAGGTCGCAACATGCTGTTCGTCGACGGGCGTACGGCGTCGGCCCCCGACGCGCAGTTCCCGATCGTCGAGGTGCAAATCGACGTCGCCTCGTCCGGCGCCACGCGCGTGCCGTTCACCATCTACCTGCCGAAGCTCGACACCGGCAACGCCATTGCCCTGCCACTCGACGCGGCGGGCTTCACGACACAGCAGGTCAAGGCGACGACACCGCGTATCCCCGGGCTCGAGATCACCGTCCCGACGGGCACGCGCATCATCGGGCCCGACGGCAATCCAGTTGGCCAGCTCGTGATCACGCCGGTACCGATCGACCGTAGTCCGATGCCGTTTCCGGCCGGGGTGACGTTCCCGCTTCTGTTCGCCATCAATCCGGGCGGCGCCGTGCCCTCGCAACCATTGCCCATCACCTTCCCCAATCCCCAGGCTGCGCCGCCCGGCACCCGGGCCGACCTCTATTACTTCGATCTCGCGATCGGCAACTGGAATATCTGGGGCACGGGGACGGCCAGCGACGATGGCCGCCGCATCGTCAGCGATCCGGGATTTGGGTTGCCGCGGCTGGCGTGGCACGGGGCAGCGTCACGCTCCTCGTCCGACGGCGTCCGCAGCGGGCAACCGAATCGCGCGACCGGCGGCGAGCCCGTCGATTTGCCCACCGGCCGCTTCACCGTGAGCAAGACCGACGTGACGCTGCCGGGCCGCCTGCCGATCCGCCTCGGGCGCTTTTACAGGAGCGAGAGCTCGCAGACCGGCCTCCTCGGCGTCGGCTGGGCACTGGAGCCGTACGAGACCGTCCTTCTCGGACGAGGCACCAGTCTCGTCCTCATCCATCCCGACCAGAGTGAGGCCGTCTTCGCGCCCAACGGAGCGGGCCAGTGGGTCAACACATCGGACCCCACGCTGACGGGCGCCGTCCTCAGCGCCTTGCCTGGGGAGTTCGTCTTCCAGCTCCGGTCCCGCGACGGGATCGTGCGGCGGTTCGACCGGATCGTCGGATTCGCCAACCTGGCGGGCCTCGCGGTCATCACCGACCGCAACGGCAACGCGATCACGCTGACGCGCGCGGATGTGTTCCAGCAAAATCGGATCACGAGCATCAGCGACGCGGCCGGTCGCGGTGTCACGCTCGCCTACGACGACAACGGCCGGATCGCCTCGATCACGGATCCGATCGGTCGGTCCGTGCGATACGAGTACGATCCCGCCGGGCGGCTCGGAACCGTCATCGACGCCGCCGGAGGCCGTACGCGCTACACGTATGACACGAACCACCGAATCACGAGCATCACCGATCCGCGAGACATTCTCTTCCTCGGCAACGAATACGACGGGGAGGGTCGCGTTATCCGGCAGATCCAGGCGGACGGCGGCGTCTACACCTTCGGCTATTCCGTGATCGGCGGCCTCGTCACGGAGACGATCCTCACGAACCCCGTCGGCCGGTCGACACGCTATCGCTTCAATGCCTTCGGCCAGACCCTCTCGGAGACCAATGCTCTGGGCCAGACGACGACGTACGAGTACGCGAGCGGCTCCAATCTTCTGCTCGCGACGACGGACGCTGTCGATCGCCGGACCGAGTTCGCGTACGACAGTCGCGGCAATCTCGCAGCGATCACGGACCCCCTGGGCAACGTCCGGACGGCGACCTATGACGCCGTCACCAATCTACCGACGACGGTCTTCGATCCCCTCGGCTACCCAACGACCTTTTCCTACGACGCCCGCGGCAACGTGATCGCGATCAGCGGTCCGACGGGGGCGCGGACCACGTTCGTTCGGGATGCCACCGGCGACGTGATCGCGGTGATCGACCCGCTGGGCAATCGCACGACCCTCTCCCACGATGCCCACGGGGCGCTCATCGCCACGACCGATGCGGTCGGCGCCACGGCGACGTTCGCCTACGATGCGGCGTCCCGACGCACCAGCCAGACCGATCCCCGGGGACGGACAACGACGTTCGCCCATGACGAGCTCAATCGTCTCAGCGTCATCGCCGACGCCGTCGGGGGCCTCAGGCGCATGACCTATGACGGCAATGGGAACCTTCTGACCGTGACGGACGCGCTCGGGCGCACGATCACCCATACCTACGACGTGATGGATCGCCTGGTGGCGCGACGCCATCCGGATGGTACAACCGAGACCTATGCCTACGATGCCGGCGGCCGTCTCGTCCGCCGCGTCGACGGAAACGGTCGCCTGACGACACAGCATTACGACCAGCTCGATCGCAGGATCGGGGCGGTGTACCCCGACGGCAGCGCGACGACATTCACCTATGACGCGGCCGACCGCGCGATCGTCGCCGCCGATTCGGCGGCCGGCACCGTGATACACGAATACGATCGGCTCGATCGGCTCGTCGGCGTGCAGAGTGGTCTCGGGGCCGTCGGCTACGACTACGATGCGCTCGGGCGCCGCAGCCACCGGCGGGCCACGGGAACCGAGCCGACGACCTACACTTTCGACGCAGGGTCGAGGCTGACGCGTGTCGAGACCGGCGACCAGCATGTCCAGTTGTCGTATGACGGCGCCGGTCGGCCGGCGACCGTCGCGCTCCCCAACGGTATCGTCAAAGAACCCGCCTATGACGAGGCCGGCCGTCTCGTCGGGCTCACGTACCGTCGCGGCACGAAGATCATCGGCGACCTCGTCTATACGCGTGATCCGGCAGGCAACGTGACGCAGGTCGGCGGAAGCCTCGCACAGACCAACCTGCCATCGGCGACCGACGGCGCCACCTACGACGACCAGAATCGCCAGCTGGCGTTCGGCCGTGCGGCGCTGACCTTTGACGACGAAGGCAACACGACCTCGATCACGGACGAGACCGGGACCACGTCGCTGCAGTGGGACGGCCGTAACCGCCTGGTCGGCTTGACGCGGCCCGGGACCGACGCGTCGTTCGGCTACGATGTCTTTGGCCGGCGAGTGCGCAAGACCGTGAATGGCGTCACCACGCACTATCTCTACGATGGCCCCGACGTCGCGGCGGAGATCCGTGATGGCGTCGCACTACCGTATCTGCGACTGCTCGGCATCGACACGCCCGTCTCGCGCAATGGCGACGTCTACCTCACGGACGGCCTCGGTACGGTCGTCGGCGTGGCCGACGGGACGGGTGCGGTGACGACCCGGTACGCCTACTCACCGTTCGGCGAATCGACGGCCAGCGGAGCCTCGTCGGACAATCCGCTGACCTTCACCGCGCGTGAAGCCGATGAAACTGGATTCCTGTACTACCGGGCGCGGTACTACGCGCCTCGGCTCCACCGCTTCCTGAGCCGGGACCTCGTGCTGCGGCTCGGCGCCAATCGGTACGCCTACGCCCACAACAATCCGGTCAACGGCGTCGACCCGTTCGGGCTCGATACGTTCGTCATCTACGGCGGGCTGGCGTCGTCAGGACCAGGTGGGTCCAGCGCCGGGGAGTTGAATCAAGGCGTGACTAATCTCGTCGACTTCTTGGACAAGAATGGGGAACCAGTCGCCATCTTCAATAGCGGCCAGGTCAACGAAGTGGTGGCGCGTGCGCGCGAAGCCGCTCGCGCCGGACGCCCGGTGTACATCATCGGGCACAGCCGAGGTGGCGAGGCCGCCGTGCGAGCGGCCGGGGAGCTGCTCGGACAGGGCATCACGCCCGATCACGTCTTTACCATCGATCCGTTCGTCGAGCCGGGCACAACCATTCCGCCCGGGCTTCCGTTGACCAGCTTCTATCAGGAGCGTCGGTATCTCATCCTCATTCGAGGCTTCGAGATCGAGGGCGCCCAGCAGAACGTCCTGATCACGGGGACCAATCACATCGACATCACCAACCATCCGAGGGTTCAGGACACCATCCGCGGCGCGATTCTTGGCGCTTCGCACGCACAACCCGTCGGTGGGCGCTATTGATGCGCCCTTCATGGCGCTTGGCATTGTTGACTATCCTCGCGAGTGGTTGCACGACCGTCAGCAGTGACGCCCCGAAGCTCGAGGCAACCTGGCGCGAGCGGATGCTCACCGAACAGTACGGCGAGTGGCACAACGCCCCGCCACGAAAGTATCGACTCCTACCCAGAAGGCGCAAATCTGAGCAAGCACGGTATCAGCACCAGCAGCACGAATGATTGGGGGAACGGGGAAGAACACAAGGGAGGACTATTATCCCGTCGGCAGCTGAGTAACGTGCGAGTCGAACTCTTCGGCAAGTTGCTCGCCCCGATTCGCCTCGGTGGCATCTCCGTCGAACGGGGCCAGGGCTTCGATGTCTTTCTCGTCGTCCGGCCGGCGGCGGGTGGTTACGGGCGGCTGGTCAAGCACTGGCGCTTCGCGCCGAAGGAATTGCTGCTGACCGGGGACCCCGTCGATCCCGACATTTTCCGTCGCAGCACGCGCAACGAGGTCGAGCGCCGCGTGGCACCGGGCTCGATGGGGACGTATCGCTTTCACTTCGTCGATGCCTATCTCGACATCGACGAGCCGAGCCGGACCGCGACGGTGACCGTCACCGGCCTCAAGCGCCCCTTCGCCGAGCGAGTGGACCTGACGCCCTGGCTCACGGGATTTTGACCACGGCGCCGTTCAGGTCGCTGCCGGCTCATCGCCGGGCCGAGGTGCGGGACGCGCTCGAACGGCACTTGCGACACGAACCCACCCGGGTGAGCAAGAGCCGAATCAGACGCCTACGGGGCATGAGCCAGCCACAGTATCGCCTCCGGGTCGGGGAAGTGAGGGTGTGCTATGACGTCACGCGCGAAGTCGTCGAGGTCCTCGCGATCGTCACGAAAGCCGAAGCAGCAGAGTAGCTCGTCCAGCACGGGACGCCGGGTACGCGAGGTGGCTCTGGCTGAAGTCAAGGACGACCTGTCGCGCTTCCTGCGCCTGGCCGAGTCCGAAGAGATCCTCATCACGCGACATGGCAAGCCCGCCGGCGTGCTGATCGGCTTCGGCAGCGACGAGGACTGGTTCGACTATCGATTGGAACACCATCCCCAGTTCCTGCGGCGAGTCGCCGGAGCGCGGGACGCCCTCGGAGCCGGTCGCGGCATCCGACTCGGGGATCTACCGTAAAGATGGCCCTCCCCGGCGGCCCGAATCGCCGCCTGGTTGTTGGCGCTCGAACCACCCGCGTGGTACCTTACCGCCCAATTTCCGACGTCAGCGCCGACGGAGGTTTGCGCATGCCATTCGTGAACATCACGATCTACGAGGGACAAGCCAAGGAGCGCAAGGACGAGATCGCGCGCGGGGTGACGGACACGATCACGGAGGTCTGCAAGCTGCCGCGCGAGGCGGTCTGGGTCGTCTTCAACGAGGTCACGCCGCCCGACTGGTACGTGGCCGGCAATCCCGGCAAGAAGTGAGCGCGGCGTTCGAGAAGCTGGGCGGCGGCTTCCTCTTCACCGAGGGGCCGCTGTGGCATCCGACGGGCAAATTCTTGTTATGGAGCGACATGCCGGGCGACCACATGCGGCGCTGGTCGGCGAAGGACGGCGTCACCACCTTCCGCAAGCCGTGCAACATGTCCAACGGGCTCACCTACGATCGCCGGGGGCGCCTGCTCGCGTGCGAGCACGCGCCAGCAGCCAGGTGACGCGCACGGAGACCGACGGGCGCATCGTGCCGATCGCCACGCACTATCAAGGCAAGCAGCTCAACAGCCCCAACGACATCGTCTGCAAGTCCGACGGCGGCATCTATTTCAGCGACCCGCCGTACGGCCGCGCCAAGTTCTACGGGGTGGAACGCAAGCAGGACCTGGCCTTCCAGGGCGTGTTCCGCGTGGGGCCCGATGCGAAGACCCCCGAGCTGCTCGTGGACGACTTCGACCGGCCCAACGGCCTCTGCTTCTCGCTGGACGAGCGGCGCTTGTTCGTCAACGACACCGCGCGCAAGCACATCCGCGTCTTCGACGTGACGCCGAAGGGTACGCTGGCCAATGGCCGCGTGTGGGCGGAGACCAAGGGCGACAAGCCGGGCGCCCCCGACGGCATGAAGCTGGATTCCGCCGGCAACGTCTACTGCTGCGGGCCCGGTGGCATCCACGTCTTCGATCCCGACGCCCGGCTGCTCGAGGTCATCGACACCCCCGAGCACACCGCCAACTTCGCCTGGGGCGACGACGACTACCGCTCG
>WNFJ01004424.1_pt1 | contig 15482 bp, 14 predicted proteins | sample 5400461 | NCBI WGS metagenome assembly WNFJ01 (sample SAMN13153349, study PRJNA577476) | soil metagenome | isolation source: 115 cm saprolite on Douglas fir-dominated hillslope | place: USA:California | collected 2013-09-17 | reverse complement strand
AGTGGCGGCATCGATTCGAGCTCAGTCGTCGCCTCCATGGCTCTCCAATCGCCGGATCCGATCAAGACGTTCTCGATCGGTTTTGAAGAAGCGGAGTTCAACGAGCTGCCCTATGCCCGCGAGGTGGCCAACCACTATCACACCGATCACCATGAGTTGATCGTTCGGCCCGATTCGGTAAGCCTCGTGTCGCGTCTGGCGCATCACTTCGACGAACCGTTCGCGGATTCGTCGGCCATTCCGACGTTCCTGGTTTCTGAATTTGCAGCGCAGCATGTAAAAGTCGTGCTCACGGGCGATGGCGGCGATGAACTTTTCGCGGGCTATGAGAGCTTCTTCGAGATCCAGCAGATGAGAGGTTTCGACCACATCCCGCAAGCGGTGAGGCGTGTGATCTCCTCCGTAGCCGACCTTCTTCCATACTCCGCTTACGGAAAAAATCGGCTTCGCGTGATGAGTCGCGCATCGGCGCTCGAGCGCTATTTCGAGCAAAACTACACGCCTTTCATGATGCGGCGGGAACTGCTCAATCCTGAGTGGATGCTTCCGGCCGATGCCGGATTCCTGGCCCGCGCGTTTCCGGATTGTCTTCTGCCCAATGGCGCCGGCGTGCTTTCTCAGGCCCTTTACTTTGAGGCGACTGCGAAACTTACCGGAGACATGTTGGTGAAAGTTGACCGTATGTCAATGGCCAATTCGCTCGAAGTGCGGTGTCCCTTGCTGGACCACAAATTAGCCGAACTCGCCGCCTCCATCCCGACCGGCTGGAAGATGCGCAACGGCCAGGGCAAGGCGATCCTGCTCGACGCTATCGGCGACCGGCTTCCCCCCGCATTGCGCCAGCGCAAGAAAATGGGCTTTGGTGTCCCGCTTTCCCACTGGTTTCGCGGGCCGTTGCGTGACTTTCTGCGCGATCATCTAATGAGCCGCCAATTCACCGGGCGGGGCATTGTGTCGCCCACGTTCCTGCGGCATCTGATCGAGGAGCACGAGAGTGGGCGTCGCGATAATAGTCATTATCTTTGGGCTCTGCTGATGCTCGAATTGTGGTTCCTGAGCTGGGCGCCGGCAGCATCTGAAATGCCAGCCTCGCCGGTACTTTCGGCGTAAACACAACGGGACTAATGCTCGATGAATGGAGCCCGGTCCACGCCGAACTTGTCAAATGATTCGAATTCTAAGACTATCGGTTCCGGGAAGCGTTCTGGCAATGTTTATTTGCGAGGCAGCGCTGATTGGCATCTCCCACATCGCGGCTGTCTACTTCAATCCCGAGCTAAATCCCCAGGTTTTTTTGATCGACCAAGCGGGATGGCAATCGATCGTCGTATCGGAAGGCCTGATTATCGTGGGCATGTACTTCCGCCAGCTATATAGCGGACTGCACATCCGCAGCAGGATTTTCTTGCTCCAGGAACTGATGATCGTGATGGGCGTCGCGTTAATTGCGCAGGCGCTGATGTCGTATTTTCGTCTCGTTTGGGCGCTGCCACTGAATGTGTTGCTGCCTTGCATTACAATCGCGCTGGCCTCGGTGTATGTGTGGCGGATTCTGTTTGGCACGGCAATTTGGAACCGCCTAGGCCTGCAGCGTGTGTTGTTCATCGGATTACCGCCGGCCACCGTCACGCTCGCCGGGTATCTTGACGGACATCCCGAGGCTGGTTTTGCGCCGGTTGGCTATCTGGATCACGGCCAGGCCACTACTGCGCAAAATGGCCTTGCGAGGCTCGGCTCGCCCGGGGATCTGCGCGATGCTATAGAACGGCATCGGCCTGACTGGATCGTGATCGGCGAGAGAAGGGATCTCGTACGGCAAGTGAACGACCTCGTGGAATTGCGGTTTGTCGGCGTACAGGTCGAGGACGTGGGCGCCTTTTGCGAGAAGATCAACGGCCGTGTTTGCGCCACGGAGGTGAGACCATCCGAGTTGATTTTTTCGGAAAGCCTCCTGCCTGACCGGTTGATCTTGAAACTGCAGTTGTTGTACTCGACAGTGGCCGCGCTGCTTGCCATCCCGATTGCGCTGCCGCTCATGGGAGCGCTGACACTGCTGATTCGGACCCGCTCCGGCAAACCGGCGTTGGTTCGAGAGCGCCGTGTCGGCTTTTGCGGTGTCCCGTTCACCATGTATTGCTTTCGCTCGAAGCAGCTCGATGGAACCGCGAAATTGACTGGGGTCGACAAGTTTATCGTCGCATCCGGATTGGACCGGCTGCCGCAGATCTGGAACGTCCTGCGCGGCGAGATGTCCCTGGTGGGTCCCCAAGCGGACCGTCCCGAGTTCGCCGCGAGCCTGAACCAGGCGATTCCCTTTCACGATCAACGGGTTCTCGTCCGCCCCGGCGTGTTTGGATGGGCCGAGGTTCATCAAATGGTCGATGGATCATCCCGACACGACGCCGTACGGCGCCTGGAGTATGACCTGTATTACATGAAAAACCTGTCGCTTTTGGTCGACCTGTCTGTAATGCTGCAGTGGCTCCGGAATGCGTTCCTATTCGTGGAACCCAAGGACGTGACGTAAATTCTTCAAGTTTCCTCGGTAAGTGCCGATGAGAGGTAAGGAGGTGTTAGCAGTGATACTTTGCCTCTTCCTTATTTCCGTAGGCGCGCTGGAACTCATTCTGTGGCAAGATCGCAAGAATCAGCGGGATTCCGGCGGCGAACGCGAATCTGCGTGGCACACTGCTCTCCCCATGGAGGCGGTGACGCAGGCTGCCACTCCGCCAGTTACAAACGATCTGCTTTCCCTGATGCGTGCTGTGAATGGCGAAATCTCCGGTGTTGAGTCTCCGCTACATCCCCCCGCGATTGAAGCCGTTGCGGAGCTAAGCCGCGGCAGTGACAGCACGGGCCTAGTGGAAACAACCGCGAATCATAATCAAGTATAATCGGGGAAATGCCGGAGGCTACTGAATTCGTCACAGTTCGGCGCTTACCGGACGGTGGTGCACAAACCGCTCGAATTGCGAACCAGGCTCTGGACCGCCTGGCGCTGGCGCCCGTCGGCGACGAACCCAGTTTGGGATTTGAGGCAGGTATGCTGGTCCAGATAGACAGTCCTGCAGCCACGTACCTTGGTGAGGTGATTGGGCGGCAGAAAGACTCGCTGCTGACAGTCGCCGTGGAGCACTTTATCGACCGCTCTGCCCTGACAGAAATCCAAAAAGTGTGGAAGACGCCGGAAGAAGCTTGACGCGAGCTTGTCCGGCTGTTCTGAAGCGCGCGTGCGCTGCGGCCGCAACCCCACTGCAGGATGACGACAAACGCAAGAAGGCTGATCTATGCTGACCCTCGGAGACAGTCCCGAGATCGGCGCGCTCTGGTGGAGTTTTGTCAAAGCGTTCCTGATAGCGCTGGTTCTTACGCCGATTGTCCGCGACATTTTCCGCGTCTACAATATCGTTGACCGCCCCGGTTTAAGAAAAGTCCACGCCTATCCGATTCCCCGATTAGGCGGCATTTCGCTGGTAGCGGCCTATGTATTCGGCTTACACGGTTTGCAGATGCACCACCTTCTGTGGCAGCTTGTGCCTGGCATCGGGGTTATTTTCGTAGTCGGAATTCTGGACGATTTTTTCAATCTCCCAGCAGGATTCAAACTCCTGGGGCAGATTGCGGCGGGATGTATCGCCTTCTGGACCGGCCTGCGCATCCCGGCTCCTGCGCCGATCAGTTTTCCCGTCACCGTGTTCTGGCTGGTTTTAACGACCAATGCCTTCAATCTCGTGGACGGTCTGGATGGATTGTGCGCCGGACTGGGCTTTACCGCAGCGATCGCTTTATTTTTTATGGCGTTGATGCAGGGCAATGTGGAGCTCGGGTGCGCAACTCTGGCTTTAGCAGGCGGGCTGCTGGGATTCCTCTGCTATAACTTCAGTCGCGCGACGATGTTTTTGGGCGATTCCGGCGCGCTCCTTATCGGATTCCTGATCGGCTGCTGTGGATTGCTCTGGAGCCAGCAGACAGGTCCACAACTCAGCATGCTCGCGCCGCTACTGCTGATCTGGGTACCATTGACGGACCTGCTTTTGTCGGTGCTACGCAGGCGGCTCGCGCGGCGGCCCATCTTTTCCGCCGATCGGGGGCACGTCCACCACCGGCTGCTCGACCGCGGGCTCAACTCAAGAGAAGCGGTTCTAATTCTGTATGCCTGGGGCGCCTGTGGCGGCGTGTTCGCACTGCTGCTGGCTTATCCGCCATTCCATCCGTGGCGGGCGCTCGTTATCGCGGGTTTTTTCGCCGCCACGGGGGCTGGAATTCGTCATCTTTGGTATTCTGAGGTAAAATGGAGGAGTTCTTGATTATCAGGAGTAAGTTTCCGCGGGCGATGTGCGGTGAATTGCCGGCGCCTTACCCGCAGCCTTGATTGCCCCTATGGTACGTCGCCAGCAGTTGCCGGAACTGCTCGTTGTCGCATTGATCTGCGCCGGCTTTGGGGCTGCGATCCTCGCGTATCAAGCGCTGTTTCCGGATCACTTCGATTTTCTTACCTCTGAAGAAGTCCTGCTGGGATTTTTCACCTGCGTGTGCGGGTTCCGGCTCGCGATAATGGTGACCGAGTCCGACGTCAAGAATCCCTGGATGCGGCTTGTGTACGAGTTTCAGGTGGGCACCGGCATCAACCTGATCACTCAGGCAGTACTTAACTACCTCGACATTCTGACGCGGAGTCTATTCCTGATCGTGGTCGGAGGCGTGTTTGCCGCCTCACTTCTGGCATTAGCGAGGCGATTCATTCCCTCGCGCGGCGGAAAGCTTCAGGCCGGTACGGTGATGGTCGGCTTCGATCGATCCTCGGCCGAGATTTTGCGGCTTCTGCCATATCCGCTCGTGGGGCTGGTGGGCGGGCCATCCGATTCTCCTGGAACGCCCGTAGTGGATTATAGCCAGCTCGAAGAAACTTTGGAGCAGTGGCAGCCCAAACAGATCGTGGTGACCGCCGATGGCGCTCAACGGATCGATCCGTCTTCGCTCCTTACGTTGCGCCTCAGCGGAGCACGTGTGAATTCGACATCCGAGTTATACGAGGCGCTGCTTGGACGGGTCTGCTGCGCGGGCCGGGAGCCGGTAGACCTGCTGCTCTCCGAGGCCCAATCCGGAAACACCCAGGCCATGGCGCTTCAGGCCATCTACACGAACTTGATCGGTCTCATTCTTCTCATTCTTTTGTCTCCATTGATTGCCGCTACCACGATAGCCATCGCATTGTTCTCCGGCCCCGGTCCGATCATCGTCATGGACGGGCGCTCCGGTTTCCGGAACATCCCGTTTCGGCGCATGCATTTTCGGACACGACGGACCGATGGCGCCCGCGCTTACACCCGCATCGGCTCACTCATCTCACGCTTGCACCTGGCCGGCTTACCGCTGCTGTTCAACATCGTTCGCGGCGAAATGGCGCTGTTCGGCCCCCGGCCTGTTCGCACCGAGTTCGTCGGGCGATTGACCGAAATGATGCCCTTCTATTCCATGCGTTTCGCCGTGAAGCCGGGTATCATCAATTGGGGAGCGGTGCAGTCGAGCCGCTATCAAGTTTGCGCCAGTGCGCTCACTGAGATTGAATACGATCTGTACTACGTCAAGCATGGATCGCCCCTGCTTGATCTTGAGATCCTGATGCGCCTTATTTTCGGAGTTAAGCGCGGCCAGGATTCCCGCATGGATTTTGCGACGGCGGCGCAGTAGCCAATGCCCATCGTCTACGTTGTGCTCATCCTGGCCCTCGGGACGGTCGCTTATGTTCTGATCGGATATCCGCTGATACTGGCGGCCGGGCCCCGCAGAACGAAACCTCCAGTGGCCAAGAACCTTGACTACGCCTCGACAGTCTCGATCATCCTGGCTGTCTATAACGGCGCTGAATTTGTCAGGGCCAAGCTGGAATCGATTCTGGCCCTGGATTATCCACGAGAACTAGTCCAGATTATCGTGGTGTCCGACGGATCGTCGGATGCTACCGAGTCGATCGTCCGGGAATTTTCGCAGCGCGGCGTCCAGTTATTGGTGGTCCCGCATCTAGGCAAGGCAAGCGCGTTGAATGCGGCTCTCGCATTGGCGTCGGGCGAGATTTTGTTTTTCACCGATGTCCGTCAGTTGCTCGATCGCGGCGCGCTGCGCCACCTGGTGGCCAACTTCGCGGATTCAACTGTAGGCGTGGTAACCGGAGAGTTGCGTCTGATCAAGGGCCGCAGAGGCGAGCAGGCCGACATGGAGTTGTACTGGCGCTATGAGTTATGGGTCCGCCGGCAACATTCGAATATCGACTCCATCCCCGCCGTTACTGGATGCATTTATGCGATGCGACGCGACTTGGCTGGTCCCATACCGGCGGACACCCTGGGCGACGACGCTGTGTTGCCGCTGGCCGCATTTTTCAAGGGTTATCGGGTCGTTTTTGATCCTGCCGCAATTGCCATTGACTACCCCGTCAAGGCTGGGACTGAATTCCGGCGCCGCTGCCGCACTCTCGCGGGCCTGTGGCAGGTGTACGCCCGCATGCCGCAGTTATTCACCTCCCGCAATCGTATGCGGCTACATTTCCTGTCGCATAAGTTCGGGCGATTAGTACTGCCCTGGGCGCTTTTGCTCGCCGGCGCCGCCACCGTTGCGCTGCCTCCGACATCCTTTCGCTCGTGGATGATCTGGAGCGATTGCATTTTGATACTGCTCGCTTTAGTGGATGGCTTAATCCCCCAGTGGGTTCCCTTCAAGCGGATCACTTCGCCGGCACGGACCTTCCTGACAATGAATGTCGCCTCGATCGCAGCTCTGGCCGTTTTTTTCACTCCTTCGGAACGGTTCTGGGCCACCACGCGTGTTGAGAAAGCCGATCCTTAAGTAATCAACATTCGTCAGCGTTTGGACGCCTCCTTCGGGTCCAGATTATCGGTCAGATCCTCGGGCTTGATCGTCACCTGCACCCCGTTCGCGGGAACCTCCACTTTGGCCGCCCAGAGCAGGGAGTTGAGCACGATTTTCCGGAAATTCTCATCCCCGAGATTGGCATGGTAGTGGCCTCCGGTAAAACCGACGGAACGGCCGCCATTCTGGCGCTCGACGGCCCAGGCGACGAAATGCGGCTGGCCGATCTTCGACCGCACGTCTGCATTGCCGCTGCGAAGCCCGTCGCCTTTAATAGAATCGGCGGGCGGCGTGGTGATGAGGATTGCTTGGAAGCCCCGCAAATTATCTCTGAAGCGGATGTTGTAATACCACTCATCCTTGATGTGGAAAGGTTTCACGCCCCGAGTGATGGGGTGATCCGGCAGCGAATTGAAATAAGCGTCAAAGATGGGATTCACCGAATAGTTGATGTCGAAAAAGCCGCCTGCCCAATCCAGCATCTCCTGATGGCCGATTTTGGCCGGAGGCTCCGTGGCGTAATGATAGAACATCAGCCCAACGCCCCGTGCGGCAGCTTTGCCGATGGTCGCCGCATGATCGCCCTGAAAGAAAAGATGTCCGTCGCCGCCATCGCAGAATACGAAAATCTCGTCCGCGGCTTCAAAGGCCGATGCCTCCGGCCAGTCGCCATTCAAATAGGTAGCGGCATGCACCCCGGCGACGGTGTTCAGCCATTTGGCCAATAGTAAAACACCCGCGTTGTGTTCATGCTGGCCCGGCGGATGGCTGGGCTTCGATGCAAGCAAGAGGATTCGCGCCGCTGGCGCGTGAGATACAGTCAAAACAGCTAATACGATTGCGCAATACAAAGATTTCTTCATTTCGACTGACCGTTCATGATGCAAAATCCGTAAGATGTTCCAGCTTGCCGCTGCTATCGCCGATGGACTCTGGATGAACATCCATGACGTCGAGCAGGTTCATAAAAAGGTTTGCCATCGGTGTGCCCGCCGGATAAACGATATGGCGTCCGGGTTTGAACCGCCCGCTCGCGCGTCCCGCAACCAGCGTCGGAAGATTGATCTTGCTGTGAAGATTAGGATCTGACAATCCGCTTCCGTACACAATCGCGGAATGATCGAGCAGTGACCCGTCACCGTCCTGCGTGGACTTGAGTTTGCCCAGAAAATAGCCGAAGTTCTCCGCATGATAGACGTTGATCCGGGTGTATTTCTCGATCCATTCCTGGTTCCCGCGATGGTGCGTGAGCGGATGGTGCGGTTCGGGAATTCCGATCTCCCCGTAGGTCCGCTGACTGCCTTCGCGGCCGTACATGAGGGTGAACACTCGGGTCAGATCGCCCTGCATCGCCAGGATCTGCAGATCGAACATCACCTTAAGATAATCCTTGAACAGAACCGGAACACCCGCGGGCTTTTCAATCGTATCCGCGTATTCGTGGCGCTCCTTTTCGGTGGCCTCAATGCGTTTTTCGACTTCGCGAACGGCGAACAGGTATTCGTCGATCTTGCGCCGGTCCGCGCGCCCAAGATCGCTCTGCAGTCGCTGCGTGTCCTCGCGAACCATGTCGAGAATACTGGTCCGTTCGGCCCTGCGCCGAGCGCGTAGATCCGCCGGAATGTTCAGATCGTCGGCGCCAAATAGCCGCTCGAATACCGCGCGAGGATTCGTTTCCGGAGGAAGAGGGGAAGTCGGCGTGCGCCAGGAGAGGGTGTTCTGGTAGGCGCAACTGTAGCCGGAGTCGCAAACGCCGACAGTACGTGTATCGTCGCACCCCAGTTCGAGCGATGCGAATTTGGTCTCGGGCGCCATCCTTTTCGCGGCAATCTGATCCACGGAAATGCCGCACTGAATGTCAGTGCCCCCCGTTTTCTTGCAATGGACGCCGGTGAGATAAGCGGCGCCCGCTCGCGCGTGGTCGCCGGGACCGTCGCCCAGAGCATCCGCCTGGTGGTGATCGAGCCCCGAGATCACGGAGAAATCATCCCGGAAAGCTTCGAGCGGCTTTAATATGCGCGAAAGCTGATAATCTTTGCCTTCACCAATAGGTGTCCATGCAGGCATATTCGCGCCCACCGGAATGTAGGTGAATAACAGTCGTGCCGGGGCTTTGCTTACCGATGAAGGCCCTGCAAACGCCGGGATCATGGAGTCCAGCATCGGCAAGGCTAGCGCCGTCCCGAGCCCCCTCAGAAATGTTCGCCGTGGAAGATGTTTACGTATGACGATCATCGCTCGCCCGGTCTCCTTTTCGTCTTTGAAATGGCGTGCTCTTCACAATCCCCAGCACCAGGCTGGAGATCCGGTATCGATCCTGGGCTACCTGCCGCGCAATCGCGTTGACGGTAGGTTTGTCGGACGCCTCAACGCCGCGCCCCAGAGCATAAATCAGCATCTTCCCGGTGAGGCCGACAGTGAATGCATCACGGTCGGCCACGAGGATTTGTCTCAGTTCCTCGGGACCCGTGAAGCTTCTGCCATCCGGCAGCGTCCCGGAAGCGTCGATGGGGAACTTCCCATCCTCTGTCCTCCAGCGGCCAATGGCGTCGAAGTTCTCCAGACCGAAGCCGATCGGGTCCATGCGCGCATGGCATGAGGCGCAGATCGCGTTGCTGCGGTGTTTCTCCATTTGCTGGCGCAATGACATCGACGTCCCGACCGCTGTCTCATCGAGCGCCGGTACGCTGGCTGGCGGTGGCGGGACGGGCGCATTCAGAAGATTTTCGAGCACCCACTTGCCGCGAAGCACCACCGACGTTCTGGTGGCATAAGATGAAGCCGTAAGAACACTCGCCTGCATCAGTACTCCCCCGCGGCTCCCGCCGGTGAGATCAACCTTGCGGAACTCGGGTCCCTTGACGCCAGGGATGCCGTAATATTGAGCGAGCTTTTCGTTCAAGAACGAATATTTGCCATTCAGAAAATCGAGGATACTGCCGTCGTTTTTCAGCAGGTTCTCAAAAAAGAGCGTGGTTTCGTGGCGCATTGAGAGACGCACGTAATCGTTGAATGCCATGAAGCGAACGGGATCTGGCCGAACCGATTCGAGTGCGCGGAATTGAAGCCATTGGCCGCCGAAGTTCTCAACTAGCGCCTTTGCTTTTGGATCTTTCAGCATGCGGCGCACCTGCCTATTCAGGACCGCCGGGTGGCGCAGCGTTTTCTGTTCGGCGGCGCGGAGCAGTTCATCGTCCGGCATGCTGCTCCACAGAAAGTAGGATAGACGCGACGCCAGTTCATACTGACTGATCTGGTGCTCCGGATCTCCATTTGGCCCTGGCTTGGGGTCGCTTTCGATTCGGAACAGGAAATTCGGTGAAACCAACATCGCCTCGGCGGCTACCGCGATGGATTGATCAAAGGATGCGCCTCGTTTTCGGTCGTCGGAAACCAGTTTCAGCAGCCGGTCGATCTCCTGAGTTGTCACCGGTCGCCGCCACGCGCGGTGCGCCAGCTGGGTCAGGATCCGCCGTTCACAGGCAGGCGTATCTTCGCTGCAGACAAAGATTTTCTTCAGACTTTCGAGCGATGGCTTCGTATTCGGATTGAATGGCCCGGAGATCTCGACGAAATTGACGCGGAAGCTGACGTCGGTAATGCTGGGCGGACGGTCAGCGCGCCGGCCGCTGCCCGCTGCAAGCGGTCCGGCAATGAGTTCGAGCTGACTGGTTGGCTTCAATCCGCCATATTTTGCTGGAAGTCCTTCATACAACCGTAGTGGCGAAACGGCCACCCAATGTTCGCCGGCCGGGACATGTGCCATCACGATCTTGTCCAGCCCTTCCATGCCGGTGCTGTTGGTGGTGGCCTCAAAATCCACCCGAGCGGTCTGTTTGCCATCGATCCAGACGACGACAGGGAACGGGTCCGATGGCCGGGGCCGGTTGCCTTCGGGATCAACCCGGAATTCGTAATCTCCCTCAACCGGAAAGCTGTGAATGGCGTGGAGCGCGCTTCCCAACGTAAGCCCGGTGACATCGTAATCGGTGATTGTGTAATGAAGGTTCGCCAGGAAGCGGCTGTTGTTTCCGCCATCGGTACCTTCACGATAGGCCGGCTGATGGCGCACCACCGTGGGCGCAAGCTGATCCGCGCCGAAAATAGCGGCATGGACCACTTTCTCGGCAGCCGCCAGATATTTCTCCATGAGGACAGGAGAGAGCGAAAGGGCGTCGCCGATGTTGTCGAATCCATAACCGGAGTCGTCCTGCGGAAAGTGGTCGGCGGGCTTGAAGTCAACGCCCAGCAGGTCCCGAACCGTGTTGTTATATTCGGCGCGATTGAGACGCCGCGCCGTGACCCGGCCCGCGAACGGTTTTGCCGAAGCGTCGGCGCGGTTAAATTCGCCTTGAATCCACTTTTCGACGATCTTCACGCCGGTTTCGCTCGGCCGGGGCACGCCTCTAGGCGGCATCTCACCAGTTCTGAGTTTATTCAGTACCAGCTCCCATTTTTCCCTGTCTTTGAGTATGGAATCCGGCGTCGAATAGGTTTCGAGATTAAGGCCGCCCGTGTTAAGTTTCCTGCTGTGGCACGCGTAGCACGTTTGTACCAGGAACGGGCGGACGGAGCCCTCGAACGTTGGGTGGGGTTCCGCGGACGCGTAGCTTGTGAACATCAAGAGCGGAGCCCAAATGAAACGCGCTTGATTCATATCGAGACGATTGTACATCGGGAATCGTTTGGAACACACGGCCCCAAGGGTGCCATCTGACAGATCTTCGCGTCGAGCGAAGAAATCAGGGCCTAGTAGTCGTTGGTGTGGACCTGGAATTGCTGCATTCGAAGTGGCAGCCATACTTTGGCGGCATGGAGTTAAGCCATGAAACCAGTAGTCGGCGTATTTAAAACAACTTACGACGCGCAACGGGGGCTGGATCGCGTTCGATCGATGGGTGTTGCGGAAGATAAGGTCAGTATTCTGATGCCAGGCTCGTCCGAAAATGAAGTCGCGGCGGTGCCCGTATCGGAGACAGAACAGCCGGGGATGGGAGCGGCGGTCGGATCGCTGGTGGGCGGGTCGGTGGGCGTAGCTAGCGGATTTGGCGCGGGCGCGGCGCTCGCCAGCTTTCTGGTACCTGGAGTGGGGCCGATCTTAGCAGGCGGGCTGATTGGGGCGAGTCTGCTCGGGTTGGGAGGAGCTGCGGGAGGCGCGGTGGCCGGGGAGGCGTTCGAGGACCGGGGGTCCGGCATTCCCCGAGACGGGCTTTTTGTTTATGAGGACGCTTTGCGGTCGGGCCACAGTATCGTCATCGCAGAGGCGGACGATGAGTTACACGCCGACGCCATTCGGCAGGCTCTGGTGGAATCTTGCGCGGAAACGATCGACGCAGCGCGCGAGCAGTGGTGGATCGGTTTGCGCACGGCCGAACAAGAGACTTATAAAGACGGCGACTTCGCGCAGGATGAGCCGTATTATCGAAAGGGGTTCGAGGCGGCGCAATCGCCGATGGTGCGCGGGAAGTCTTATGACCAGGCGCTGGATTACCTGATCCAGCAGCATCAGCTGGCGGCTAACAATCCCGCGTTCCGGCGCGGCTATGAGCGGGGGCGGCAGTTTTGTGAAAAGTTAGAGCGGTAACCGCACGGTGAATTGCGTGCCTTTTCCGGGCTCGCTGCGGACCTCAATCTTGCCATTGAATTGTTCCACGATCCATAGGGCGATCGACAAACCCAGACCGGCGCCGCCGAGATTTCGGGAGCGAACTTTGTCGGCTCGCCAGAAGCGGTCGTAGATGTGCGGCAAATCCTCTGGCCCAATGCCGATGCCGGTGTCGCGGATGAGTGCTTCGGCGTGCGAGTTTTGCGAGCGAAGCTCAAATGAGACCTCGCCACCTTCGGGCGTATACTTCACGGCGTTATCGAGGAGAATGAGGAATAGACGACCTAAAGCCTGCTCATCTCCTTGCACAATGACCGGCCCCTTCGGGACTTCTATCGAGACATGAATATGCTTTGGGTCGGCCAAGGTCAGAACCTGTTCGTAGGCGTTGTGCGCCAGCGGAGCGAGGTCCGTGGGCACGGCTAGCAATGCGCCGGTTCCCGAATCGGCGCGGGCAAGGACTAACAGGTCGTCAACCAGACGGGCCGTCCGGGTTGACTCCCGAACAATCTTGCGCATGGCTTCGAGTAATTCATCCGGATCGCGCTCGCGGCGCAGCGAGAACTCAGCGGCGGTATGAATGAGGGTCAGTGGCGCGCGCAATTCATGCGAAGCATCCGCCGTGAACTGCACGATGCGTCTGACGGATTTGTCGATCCGGTCGAGCATCTGGTTTAAGGTCAGGGTGAGCCGCTGTAATTCGTCATTCGCGCGGGGGACTTCGAGCCGCGCGGCAAGGTTACTGATGCTGATCAGACGGGCGTCACGGCTGATGCGATCGACTGGGGCGAGAGCCCGCCGGCTGAGTAAGTAACCTCCCAGGCTGGCGAGAATCAGGAGTATCGGGGCGGCAATCAGAAGAATGGTCTGGAATCGCGCCAAGGATTCTTCAAATTCGCGCATTGGCTCGGCGACCTGGATGGTAAATAGCTTTCCCTTAACCAGCACGGTTCGCGAGGCCACTCGCAGCGCGCGATCTGTGTGGTACTCGATGGGCGCGTTCACAGATGCGGGTTGCTGAACAGCGAGATGGTACTCCGCGAGACGGGCTGAGCGGTAAAGTACCGCGCCGGTGTCGTCGCACACCTGCAACAGGGCGCCGCCAAGGCCGAGCATGGACTGTTCGCGAAATTCATCCAGCAGCTCGCCTGGGCCGGCGCTCAACTGCTGATCGAGGAATTCGCGAACGCCCCGGATGCGAATCCGCAAATCGTGATCGACAGCTTCGAGCATGCTGGTTTGCATGGCGAAGCGGGCGCCAACGCCAAACAGAGTGAGGATTAAAGCGAGGCTGAGAAAATACCATGCCGTGAGCCGGAGCCGGATGGATCCGAACGTCATGAGTCGCTCTCCTGCAAGCGGTATCCGATTCCGCGCACCGTTTGAATCGCGCGCTTCTTTCCAGGCGGATCGGCTTTCGTGCGCAAGAAGCGGATAAATACATCGAGGTTGTTGTTTCCCACCTCGCGATCCAGGCCCCAGACTGCCTCAATCAATCGCTGCCTGGTAACCACGCGTCCGGCGGAGCGGATCAGACATTCCAGGATCGAAAATTCGGTGCGTGTGAGATTCAAGGGCGTCTTGCCGCGCCAAGCCTGATGTGTCTCCACATCGATGACCAGATCGGAGAATCGGAGCCTGGCCGCAGCGCCGGTGGCGGACACGCGGGTTCTGGCGCGCAGCCGGGCAAGCAGGACCTCAAACGAAAAGGGCTTGGTCAAATAATCGTCGGCTCCGGCGTCGAGACCCGCGACGATGTCTTGCGGGGTGTCGCGCGCGGTCAGCAGGAGAATCGGGGTGGTGATATTCCTGGCGCGAAGGCGGCGGGTGACTTCGAGGCCGTCAAAATAGGGCAGCATCACGTCTAGTACGATGATGTCGAAGAATGACGATTGCGCCGCCTGTAGGGCGGATGCGCCGTCAAACGAGAGGGTGACCGTGTTGTTCTCTTCCTCGAGACCGCGCGACACGTAGTCGGCTACTTCCCGATCGTCTTCCACGAAAAGAATCCGCACCAGGTCCAGCTTACTGTACCGGGGCGCAGGTGAGAGACGGCTGCGATTCAGGGATTCTTAAGGTTGGAGTGTTACGGCTCGAGTTGAATGCGGACGCGGTTGCTCTCCTGGCCGTCGGCTGTGATGTAGAGCTCGGCTGGACCGGCGTTGACAATTGCGGGCAACCGGATCTCCACCAGATATAGACCGATGTACACGGGCGCGAGAGTCGCGCTGAGGACTTCCACCGGGGCGCGGTCCAGATATGCGGCGATGGCGGCCCTGACCGCGGGGGGCTGCTGCAGCGGAGCGGGGATGCCGGTTGGCCAGTCGGGCCGCACCTTGCCCAAGCCGGTCATGAGGACCTGGATCCGGGAGCCTGAGCGGGCGGTGTTGCGGGCGTCGAGCATGAGACCGCTATCGGCGTCGAGGAGCATGGGAGCGCCCGCGCGGTCGATAAAAACAGCCGGCGAGACGTCCTGCAAGGGAACGCCGAAATTGAATCGGCGGCCGGCGGATTCAAGGGCCAGCGAGATGGAGGACCCGGACGAGGGAGTGGCTTCGAAAGGAATCTGGATTTGCGACTCGGTATCGGACGCGTCGAGAACCGGAAAGTTCAGCTCACCGGCAAAGGCGCGCGTAATCTTCCCGCCGATGACGCTCACCAGCGAACCGGGGGCTGCGGCGCGCACGCTGAAATCGGCGGCGTTGACGAGGCGCAACAGGCGGGCGCGGTGAGGGGCGGCAGCGGCGAAGACGCCATATCCGTCGAGCGCGGCATAGAGCTGATTGCCGCCGGGGTCGAGCTTGACATCGATCGCCCGCGCGGTGGGTAGGCTACCGGAAATCAGCGTCCAATTGCCGGCTGGGCTGGAACGATCCAGATCTACGGTGGCGAAAAACACGCCGCTTTCAGTGGCAACGTAGGCGGCTCCAGCGGGACGATCGACTGCGATCGCATAGACGGGGGCGTCCGGAAGGTTGCTCGACAAATCATCCCAGGTGACACCACGGTT
>WNFJ01371081.1_pt1 | contig 15484 bp, 11 predicted proteins | sample 5400461 | NCBI WGS metagenome assembly WNFJ01 (sample SAMN13153349, study PRJNA577476) | soil metagenome | isolation source: 115 cm saprolite on Douglas fir-dominated hillslope | place: USA:California | collected 2013-09-17 | reverse complement strand
ATCCACTTCATGCGCGGGATTAATTCGCCCTGTGATGCGACATGGGTTTCAGCGGCGGCCGCTCTCTGAACAACCGAGTTATGCAGTAGCGCAGCGCAAGATATAGAGACGGCTCCTCGTAGAAGCGAGCGACGGTTGATTGCAACCATAAGTGCTCTCCGGTCAACCATAAAATAATAGACTCTAAGACCTGCAACTGAAATGTGAGGGAGCGCCACTCGCGGCCGAGGGGGATCTCATTGCATACTGAAAGCCATGGGGACAGAACCTTCTGTGCTGCACGGCACTCGCGTTCGCCTCGAACCGCTTGACCACCGTCACGTCGAAGGCTTGGTCGCGGCTGCGGCGGTTGATCCCTCTCTCTACCAGTGGAGTCCAGTCCCGCAGGGACAGGTGGAGGCGGCAAAATACGTCGAAACTGCGCTAGCTTGGCGGGACGCGGGCACCGCAGTCCCGTTCGCCATTGTGCGATTGGATGTCGGGGCCGTCATCGGATCAACGCGCTTCTGGAACCTGGAGCGATGGGCGTGGCCGCACGGCCATCCGCGGCACCGCCGCCAAGTCCCCGACGCTTGTGAGATCGGTTACACCTGGCTGACCCGCTCGGCAATCCGCACCGCAGCCAACACCGAGGCCAAGCTGCTCATGCTGACGCACGCCTTCGAAACCTGGCAGGTGCTCCGCGTCTGCTTTCACACCGACGCCCGCAACCAGCGTTCCCGCGCCGCCCTCGAACGCATCGGCGGAAAGTTCGAAGGGATTCTCCGCGCCCATCGCATGGCCGCCGACTACATCCCTCGCGACTCGGTGCGTTTTTCGATCTTGGCGGCGGAATGGGCAGAGGTGAAGAAACGGCTGGGTGGACTACTAGTGTAGTTAAGATCTCAGCGACCCGGGCGCTACGCCTACTGTCAATGCTTCTGCCTTTCGTAAATCTCCTGCACGCGTTCCATCGTATCCGCCGCCTCCGGCAGCTTATCCGGCCTCAGCCGCACTATCCTTGGGAAGCGCAAAGCATAGCCACTGTTGTGGCGCTCGGAGCGCATGATGTTGTTGAACGCCACTTCAATCACAATCTTCGGCTCGACGATGCGGCGGAAGCCTTGGTCTTCAATCGTGTGCTCCAGAAACCATTTCGTCATTTCGGCAATTTCGGCATCTGTTAGTCCTGAATAGGCTTTGCCGATATTCAGCAGGCGGTCGCCATCGCGGACGGCGAACGTGTAGTCACTCAGCACACCGATCCGCTTACCGTGTCCGTACTCGACCGCAGTGACGACCACGTCGAGTGTTGCTAGTTCGCGTTTCAGCTTTAGCCACGACTTGCCGCGGCGCCCCGGCGTGTAGGGCGATTCGGGATCTTTGATCATCAGGCCTTCGTTGCCGCGCGCCTGGGCGGCGTCGAATAGGTGATTGAGTTCTTCAGGCGAGCAAGCTTTAAAAATCAAGGCACGAATCACTTGGCGCGGGATGCCCTCACTTTCAATTGCATCCTCTGAATGAAACGCCAGGTGGCCCTGAGGCTCTGAGGCGTGACTTGCAGCTCCTCTCGGTGTCTCTGAGTCTCTGTGGTGAACTGATTTTCTTTGTGCCGCCAGCAACTCATCCAAAATTTTTGCCCGTTCCCGCAGCGGCCGATCAATCAGCAATTCTCTGCCTGCATAGAACACGTCGAACACGAGATACGCCACGGGAACTTCGCGCATGAGCTTTTCGCTGACCTTCTTGCGCCCAAGCCGCTGCTGTAGTGCGCTGAAAGGCAATGCACGTGGGACGGGGGAGGCCTGTCCTGAGCGAAGCCGAAGGGACTCCCGTCGCTCCATGTTTTTAGAGTTGCCCGCAAGATCGTCCGGGAGCTGGTCATCACCGAGATGGCTCCAGGCGACAATCTCGCCGTCGAGGATCGCGTCTTGGGGCAGTCCGGCAAGAGCGTCGAGAAGCTCAGGAAAAGAGTCCGTGATCTCATCTCGTGTGCGGGAGAAAAAGCGCGCCGTGTCTCCCGAGCAATGCGCTTGCGCGCGGATGCCGTCATATTTGTCTTCGACCCAGGCATTTTCAAAATAACTCAGCGCATCTTCGGCGGATTCGGCGGGGCTGGCGAGCATGAATCCGAGAGGATGGAACAGGCGCATCTTCGCCTCGGCGAGGCGGCTGTCTGCCGCAAGGCGCAAGGTCTCACCGATATCGCCGAGGAGCATGTTCGCGCGTTGGACGTCCTTTAGACTCAACCCCACGGGATTTGCGTCATAAGCTTTGGCAATCGCTTCTTCGACCAGGCTTTCTTTCAGGCCGATGCGCAACTCTCCGGTCATGATTTTCACGATGTACTTGGCTTCGAGCTGGGAGACTTCGCCGAGCAGGTTTCTGACTAGCGCTCCCTTTGCTGCTGGGCCGCGCGCGGCTGCCATTTCGCGGAATTGGCGCTGGACAGTAGTGGGCGGGCAGGGACCCCATTCGACTTCGCTCAGGGCTTCGGCAAACCGGGCAGGTCCGCCGCTACGGGGACCGTTGTTGTCCGGCAGCACGGCCTCGGCTACTGCGCCAAGATCGCCTAGTTTGCGATAGGCGGCTGTGAGTTCGTGCTCAGTTCGCCCCGAGAGTTCAGCGACGATGCGCCAGAGCATCGTGCCTCCAACCTGCAGTGTGGTTTCTTCCCAAACAGGAAACGGCCTTCCCGAGAAGAACACGGCGGCGACGGCGGCGTCCTCGACTGGGATGGACTTCAGGTAATCCGCCAGGATCGCAGTCTTCTCCAGTTTCCTGGTAGTTGCCGCGATGCGGTCGGCGGTTTCAGCGAAGGTGTGCATTTCGTTAAGCTAAGTCGCTGTTTCTATTGTACTTGTGTCGCGTGGGGCAGGTTTTGCGGTGTGTTAATCTATGAATGGAGCAATCCTCGCCCGGCGAACATCCAATCCTTATGCGACTCGTTCGAACATTTTGGCGGTTTCTGGTGGCTGTGCAACTCCTGCCCGCGCTCGAGGGCGGGGAGGAAACGCTGGTCGGCGGCCAGGCTGTGCTTGAGGGCGTTATGATGCGCAGCCCGCACGCCTGGGCGATCACCTGCCGCAAACCATCTGGAGCGCTTTCCTCGCACAGTGAGCCGCTGGAGCGCCTTTCCGAAAAACATCCCTGGATGGCGTGGCCCGTGCTGCGTGGCGTGATGACGCTGGGTCATGCGATGGCGCTCGGTTTCCGGGCTTTGCGATTTTCTGCGAATGTCCAGTTGGATGAACTGCAGCAGGGAATGGGCGAGGCGGCTCCAAAGAAGAAATTCGAGATCAGCGGCTGGATCGCGACCGTGAATGTCCTATTTTCGGTCGCCTTCTTCATTTTCATGTACAAGTACTTGCCGCTGCTGGCCACGACCGAGTTGAAGAAGACGCATCCCACCCTGAACGGGCAGATCATGTTCAACCTGATTGACGGCCTGATCCGGCTTGCGTTATTTCTGCTTTTCATCTGGGGCACATCGCTGCTGAGCGACATTCGCCGCGTGTATCAATATCACGGAGCGGAACACAAGACAGTATTTGCGTTCGAGAATGGCGATCCGCTGGAAACCGCGGCGGTGCAGAAGTATTCGACGTTCCATCCGCGCTGTGGCACCAGCTTTCTAATGACAGTCATGATCATATCCATTTTCGTTTACATGCTGGTTCCGGTGCACGCTTTCTGGGCGCGGTTCGCCATTCGTATCGCACTGCTGCCGGTAATTACGGGAGTCTCGTATGAGATCATTCGCTACGCGGCAAAGCATCGCGGCTCATTGTTCGCGGTGATGACGGCGCCCGGTTTGTGGCTGCAACGGGTGACGACCAAGCCCCCTTCCGATGATCAGGCTGAATGCGCAATTCACGCGCTTGACCAGGCGATGGCGCTGGAAAAGCGGCGCGGCGGCGAACTGGTGATTGCCTAGCGGCCCCGCCGCCAAAAAATACTCGCATTTCCAATCCAATTCAAACAAAATCTAGGAAAGAGACTGGCCACTGACATCTGGCCACTGACCACTATGTTTGACCGACTTGACCAAATCGAAGCTCGCTATGAGGAACTGAACCAGGCTCTGTCCTCGCCGGACATCACTAACGATTCGGCGAAATATCAGAAAACTGCCAAGGCCCACAGCGAGATCTCAGCCATCGTCGAGAAATATCGCGAATACAAGGATCTGAAAAAAGGCATTGCCGAAAGCAAAGCCGTGCTGGCGGACGAGAAAGATCCGGAGATGCGGGCCTATGCGCAGGAGGAACTGGAGAAACTGGAACCGCGGGTCGCGGAAATCGAAGAGGAGCTCAAGCCCAATGACGAAAAGAACGTCATCATCGAAATTCGCGCAGGCACCGGCGGAGACGAGGCCACATTGTTCGCTGCAGAGATGTTCCGCATGTACAACCGTTACGCGGAGACGCAACGCTGGAAAGTGGAGGTGCTTTCGACATCGGAATCAGGCGTGGGCGGGCTGAAGGAAATTATCGCTTTGATCGAAGGCAATCGCGTCTATTCGCGGCTTAAATACGAAAGCGGAGTGCATCGGGTGCAGCGGGTGCCGGCCACGGAGACCCAGGGCCGGGTGCACACCTCGGCGGTGACGGTCGCGGTGCTGCCGGAAGCGGAGGAAGTGGACATTAAGATCGAAGCGAAAGACCTGCGCATTGATACTTTCTGCTCGTCCGGTCCCGGCGGGCAGTCGGTGAACACGACTTACTCTGCGGTGCGCATTACCCACATTCCCACCAACACGGTGGTCAGTTGCCAGGACGAGAAATCGCAGATCAAGAACCGCGAGAAGGGCATGCGAGTGCTGCGCTCGCGGCTCTACGAAATCGAAATGCAGAAGCAGCAGGAAGCTCTGGCGAAAGAGCGCAAATCCATGGTCGGCAGCGGCGACCGCAGCGAAAAGATCCGCACCTACAACTTTCCCCAGAACCGGGTGACTGATCATCGCATCGGGCTGACCATTCATCAATTGCCGGAAGTGATGGATGGGAAGCTGCAACCGCTGATTGAGGCGCTGGGTGCGCATTATCAGGCGGAGCGGTTGAAGGGGGAGAGTGGGAAGGTGATGTGAAGAGCCGGGGTGTTAGGCCATGAGCCCCGCTCTGTTCTGGATACTATTCCTGGCGCCCGCTGTTGTTTTAGTCGTCTTCCGAGTAGCCAGGCAAGGTAGAGGATATAGAATTGCCTACAGAGGGCGTCTTGTGTTCAGAGCCGCGTTGTCTGCTGTTGTTTACGCGTTGTACGCAGCCATCGTTTGGAAGTTTTGGTCCTTATCGACTTCAAACGATTTGGACTCTTCCGAGAGGCTCGTACGGGGGACTCTATTTTGGTTGTTGTTTTACTGGTCTGTCGGCAGTTTTGATGGAGATACCTGGCGATCCCGATAATCAAATTGACATTGAGCGAGGAGCACCTTCCAGCTTCTCATTTCGTCTCATTCCGAGTGAGGTCTGTGATGAAATACTTCTGTGCTTCTCCGCGAAACCCTCGACTCCGCCATCAAGCGTCTAACTGCCGCGCAGGTTCCTTCTCCGCGCATGAATGCCGAAGTGCTGCTCATGTTCACGCTGGGGTGTGACCGCGCTTATCTCTACGGGCATCCCGAACGCGAATTGACTGACGACGAGCAATCCCGTTACCAGGAAACACTGGGTCTGCGGTCGCAAGGCATTCCAGCGCAGTACATCACCGGGCATCAGGAATTTTGGGGGATGGATTTGATTGTGTCACCGGCGGTGCTGATTCCGCGTCCGGAGACCGAACATGTGATTGAGAAAGTGCTGGAGGTGATGGCCACCGGCAAAAACCGGACGGGCGAGCCTGCCCTGAGCGGCGCCGAAGGGACGCCCGCTCCCCCAAAAACAGAGTCGAGTTTGGGGCGGCGGGCGTCCCCGCCCGCCCGAGATGTGCGCATCATTGACGTCGGCACAGGATCAGGCTGTATCGCTCTGGTTCTCGCGAAAGAACTGCCTCGGGCAGAAATTCATGCGACCGATATTTCCCCCGAAGCACTCGAAATCGCTGAAGCCAACGCGGCGCGGCATCAACTGATTGGTCGTATTCAGTTTCACGACGCCGATCTGCTCAAAGGCCTTCCGCGTGAATATTTTGATTTTGTGATTTCCAATCCTCCGTACGTGGGAGACTCTGAGGAAGATACAGTCCAGCTTGAGGTGCGGAAGTTCGAGCCGCGCAATGCGGTGTTCGCGGGGCCAACGGGGTTAGAGGTGATCGAGAGATTGATCCCGCAGGCGCGCGAAACACTGAAGCCAGGCGGCTGGCTGGTGATGGAGATCAGCGGCACGATTGCGGAGCGGGTTGTCGGATTGCTTTCTGGGTGGGAGAACATGGAGATCGCGAATGATCTTCAGGGGACTCCGCGGGTGGTGTCTGCGCGGAGGCCGTAAGTAGGCCTTTTGTGGGTCGGACACTCTTGTCCGACGCTTTTGGATGCAAGCTTTTGTGCCGCTGCAAACAAACAGCAGAGCCTGCCCTGAGCTTGTCGAAGGGTTCCTCGACTCCGGTTTCGATTCGCTCTGCGAATCGAAATCCTCCGCCCGGAATGACAGAGTTTGTTTCAGGGAATGACAGCGGGTTCGGAGCTATTCTTCAACCGCGGCCGGTTGAATCTCTTCGACGTCCAACAGCTTGGTGGGATAGTGTCCGGTGTAGCAGGCGGTGCAATAGGTGGTCTTCTCCCCGTCGTGGCAGGCCTTCTTCATTCCTTCGAGCGAAAGATACGCCAGCGAATCGGCGCCGATGTATTGGCGGATTTCTTCGATGGTGTTGTTGGCGGCAATCAGTTCTTTCTTGCGCGGAGTGTCAACGCCGTAAAAGCACGGAGAAATCGTCGGCGGACAGGAAATTCGCATGTGGACTTCCTTCGCTCCCGCGCTGCGGACCATGCGGACGATTTTTCTGCTGGTAGTGCCGCGCACGATGGAGTCGTCAATCAGCACAATGCGCTTGCCTTCGAGCAGGCTGCGCACCGGGTTCAGCTTGAGCTTGACCCCGAAATCGCGGACGGACTGCTGCGGCTCGATGAATGTCCGGCCAACGTAGTGATTGCGGATAAGCCCGAAACGCAACGGGATGCCACTCTCGGCGGCATATCCCATGGCAGCGGTCACGCCGGAATCTGGCACAGGGACAATAAGGTCAGCATCGGCGGGGGCTTCAATGGCGAGCTGGCGGCCAAGCTGCTCGCGGCTTTCCTGGACGGGGCGTCCAAACACGCGGCTGTCGGGGCGCGAAAAATAAACGTGCTCGAAGATGCAGCTTGATTGCGGCAAAGCTGGAGTGTAGAGGCTGGACGACGTTCCCTCCGGGCCAACGATTACCAGTTCGCCGGGCTTGACTTCGCGCTCATAGGTTGCGCCGACCAGGTCGAAGGCGCAGGTCTCCGAGGCGAAGACTATGGTGTCCTGCGGCTGACCAGGCAGTGCGGGAATGCGTCCCATGGCCAGAGGCCGGAACCCGCGCGGATCGCGAGCGGCAAAGATTCGGTCGGGGCTGATCATCACCAGCGAGAAAGCACCCTCCACACGGCGGAGTGCATCGGCGATTGCTTCGGCCAAAGTGTGCTCGCGAGACTGCGCGATGAGATGAACGATCACCTCGGTATCGCTGCTGGTCTGGAAAATCGACCCCTGGGCTTCCATGCGCGCGCGAATCTCTCCGGCGTTGGTCAAGTTGCCGTTGTGGGCCAGTGCGATCATTCCTTTGTTCGATTGCACCATGATCGGCTGGGCATTGAGCAGCGCAGAATCACCGGTGGTGGAATAACGCGTGTGGCCGATGGCCAGCGTGCCGCGCATCCGCGACAGTTTTTTCTCAGTAAAGATATCCGCCACCAGCCCCATGGCCTTGTGGATGTGCAACGACATGCCGTCTGAGGTGACGATGCCGGCCGATTCCTGTCCGCGATGTTGCAGCGAGTGCAGGCCGAGGTAGGCCAGGGTCTCGGCCTCAGGGTGCGAGTAGATTGCGACGACGCCGCATTCCTCCCGAAATTTGTCGGAAATAATCATTCAGCACTCAGCCGTCAGAAAAAAGCCGCCCTCGGCTTTCCTGCCGAGCTTGGCTCGGCACTCTCAATCCGCCGCAACCGCCGCTAATCCACTTCGCAATGCCCGTTCCAGCGCGCCTTCGTATTCGTCCTGCAATTCGGCGATTTTAGCCGACACTGCCACCCTACCATCTACCTTAATCTCTATCGTCCCGGAAGCAGTTTCTCCCAGCGTTTCTGCTGAAACGCCGTGTTTGACCGCTAGTTCTTTGATTCGCTGCAGCTGCGCCGGGTCGCAGGAGATTACGATCCGGCTGGCGTCTTCTCCGAAGAGCACGCATTCCAAAGGCAATTCCCGGGATGTCAATTCAACCGTACAGCCGATGCCCTTGGCGAAAGCGGTTTTAGCCAGAGCCACGGCCAGGCCGCCATCGGAGCAGTCGTGCGCCGAATCGACTAGCCCGGCGGCGATCAGGTCGATAATCGTCTTTTGCAGCGCGGCTTCGGGTTCGAGTTCGAGTGCGGGAGGAAAACCCCAGAGTTCGCCGAGAATTTCTTTCGCATACTCCGACGACCCAAATTCGACTTCGGCGTCGGTCGCATCTCCCGCTTCCGAACCGCGCAGCAACACAATCGTGCGACCGGCTTCGCGGAAATGCGGGAACGTGGCTTTGCTGACGTCGTCCAGAATTCCGACCACGCCCACAACCGGCGTCGGATAAATTCCCTCGCCCAAAGTCTCGTTATAGAAACTGACGTTGCCGCCGGTGATTGGAATCTCGAGTTCCTCGCAGGCTTTGGTGATGCCGTCAATGGTCTGCGAAAACTGCCACATAATGTAGGGCTTTTCAGGATTGCCAAAATTCAGGCAATTAGTCGCGCCCACCGGAGTTGCTCCCGTGCAAGCCACGTTGCGAGCGGCTTCGGCGACTGCGTGCATCGCGCCGAGTTTCGGGTCGAGATAACACCAGCGGCTGTTGCCATCGAGCGCCATGGACAAAGCGCGCTGCGAACCCTTGATGCGAATGACTCCTCCATCACCAGCGCCCGGGCCTTCGACGGTATTGGTCTGCACCATGGAATCGTACTGCTGGAAGATCCAGTTCTTGCTGCAGATATTCGGGCTGGCGAGCAGGCGCTTGAGGTCGGCAGTGAGGTCGGTACGTTCCCTGAGTGTTACGTGGTTCGGTTTCTCGCGTGCGATTGACGGCTCCCATCGTTCGAGCGGGCGGCGATACACGGGAGCATCATCAGTGAGCGCGGTATTGGGAATGTCGGCTACAACTTTGCCGTGCTCCAGAACTCTCATACGAGGTTCGCTGATCACGCGGCCGACTTCGACGGCATCGAGTCCCCACTTGCGGAACACTTTGTAAACTTCTTCTTCGCGGCCCTTCTGCGCGACCAGCAACATGCGTTCCTGCGATTCGCTCAGCAGGATCTCGTAAGCGTTCATGCCGGTTTCGCGCTGGGGAACGCGGTCCATTTCAATTTCGAGTCCAACGCCACCGCGCGCGCCCATCTCGCAAGTGGAGCAAGTCAGGCCGGCCGCGCCCATGTCCTGAATGCCGATGATGGCGCCGGTCTGCATGGCCTCGAGGCAAGCTTCTAACAAAAGCTTTTCAAGAAATGGATCGCCGACCTGCACGTTGGGGCGCTTGGCTTCGGATGCTTCGCTGAATTCCTCACTGGCCATGGTCGCGCCGTGAATACCGTCGCGGCCCGTTTTTGCCCCAACGTAAATTACGGGATTACCTTCTCCGGAAGCCTTGGCGTAGAAGATCTGATCTTTGCGGACTAGTCCCAAAGCAAATGCATTCACCAGAGGATTGCCGGAGTAGCACGGCTCGAACTTGGTCTCGCCACCGAGGTTGGGAACTCCAAAACAGTTGCCATAAGATGCGATGCCGCTGACTACGCCTTCGAGAATGGAGTGGTTGCGATGAATATCGGCTTTGGCCTGTGTGGGGCGGGCGCCCTCGCCCGCCGCTTTTGAATTTGCTCTTGAATCAACGATCGGCCCGAACCTAAGCGAATCCATCACCGCGACAGGCCGCGCACCCATGGTAAAAATATCGCGCAGAATGCCGCCGACTCCTGTGGTCGCTCCCTGAAATGGCTCAATGAACGACGGATGATTATGCGACTCAATCTTGAAGGCGCAAGCCCAGCCGTCGCCGATATCAATGATTCCGGCGTTTTCTCCGGGACCTTGCAACACCCGGCGACTATGCGTGGGCAGTCGCTTCAGATGGACGCGCGATGATTTGTACGAGCAGTGCTCGCTCCACATCACGCTGAAAATTCCAAGCTCGGTGATGGACGGCTCGCGTCCCCCGAGCAGCGACTTGATTCGCTCGTATTCGTCCGCCGTCAGCCCATGGCTGCGCAGGGTTTCGGGAGTTATAGCCAGGGTCGCCGACGTGGTCATGGAGGGAAATCCTATTGTCGCATTTCTGTGTGGAGATGGGTAGATGAAAGTCAAAAGCATTTCACCGCCGAGTGCGCAGAGAACGCAGAGAAAATCTTTAAGGGAATTTCTCGGCGGTCTTGGCGTCTCGGCGGTGAATCTGGGTTTGCGCGAATATACTGGGAATCCGATGAAATCCATCATCGTCGGCACCGCGGGGCACATCGATCACGGGAAGACCGCTCTGATCAAGGCCCTCACCGGGATTGACGCCGACCGTCTGCAAGAAGAAAAACGCCGCGGAATAACCATTGACCTGGGATTCGCGCACCTCGAACTGCCCGGCCCGGATGGCGAACAATTGCGATTCGGTTTCGTGGATGTCCCCGGCCACGAACGCTTCGTTCGCAACATGCTGGCGGGAGTAGGCGGGATTGATCTCGTGCTGCTTGTTATCGCTGCCGACGAAGGCATCAAGCCCCAGACCCGCGAGCACTTCGATATCTGCCGGCTGCTCGCCGTTCAACGAGGGATCACGGTTTTGACCAAATCCGACCTGGTGGACGCGGAGACGCAGGCGGTAGTGCGGGACGAGGTAGAGGACTTCCTGCACGGGTCGTTTCTGGATACCTTGAAAGCGCCCATGATTGCAGTCAGCGCATTGAATGGTGCGGGCCTGGATGAACTGAAGCGCGAGCTGGTCCGCGTCGGACGCGAGGCATCAGCCAAAGACTCCCAAGCAATCACGCGGCTGCCGATTGATCGCGTGTTCACCATGAAAGGATTCGGCACGGTGGTCACCGGGACGCTGGTTGCAGGCGCGATCCGCAAGGAAGATGAACTGGAATTGTTTCCCGCCGGAAAACGCGTGCGGGTGCGCGGAGTGCAGGTGCATGGGACGGCTGCAGAAAAGGCGGTCGCGGGAGAACGCACTGCGGTGAACCTCGCCGGAGTCGAAAAGCATGAGCTGGAACGCGGCATGGTGCTGGCTTCACCCGATCTGTTGCAGACATCCTCGCGCATCGACGTGAAGCTCTCGCTGCTTCCGTCGGTAAAGTCGATGAAAAATGGTTCGCGAGTGCATCTGCACGCCTTCGCCTCAGAGACGATTGCCACTGTGAATCTCTACGGAGATAAGCCACTCAAGCCGGGCGCGGAGGCGTTTGCGCAACTTCGATTGAGCGCTCCTCTGTTGCTCGTGCCCGAAGACCGCTTCATTATCCGGCAATTCTCGCCGGTGGTGACGGTTGGGGGCGGCGTGGTACTGGATGCCCTTCCGGTGCAGAAAATGCCGCTCGCAGCGCGGCTGGAGTTTCTGAAAATTCAGCGGGAAGATGATCCAAAAGCTGCGCTGCTGGCTCGGATTGCGCGCCGCGCCGAGCAGGGGCTCAGTTTGCCGCAGGCAGTGGCAGAAACCGGATGGCGAAAGGAAGTTGTCGACGCGCTTCTCGGGCAAGAGAGTGGGGTCGTGGCGCTGGGGAATCTGCTGATTCAGGCGGAAGCGTTTGCGAGCGTCATGCAGGCGATTCTCGAAGCGATGGCAAGATTCCACGAACAGAATCCGTTGGCTGCCGGCATGACAGCCGCCACTCTACGCGAAAACGTCGGCTCCAATGCCGAAGTCTTCCATTTTGCACTGGATTCATTGCTACGCGCTCGAAAAATCGAATCCGTCGGCGAATTGCTACGGCTGCCGGGGCGCGGCGTGTTGATGAAAGTTGAAGAATTCGAATCAAGGAAAATCATTGAACAAACTTTCGCCACAGCACGACTGAAAGTTCCCGCGCTGAAAGACGTCCTGGCAGGTCTGAAAATTGACCCGGCCCGCGCGCACAAAATCATGACCCTGCTGCTGCGCGAAAAAACCCTAGTCAAAGTTTCCGACGATCTGGTTTTCCATCAAACGGCCCTTGTCGAGTTGCGCAAGAGCCTGGCGGCGCAAAAACTGCTGTCGCCCAGACTCGACGTGGCCCGTTTCAAAGACCTCACCGGAGTCAGCCGAAAATACGCCATCCCGCTGCTGGAGTATCTCGATCGGGAGCGGGTGACAAGGAGGGTGGGGGAAGAACGGATCATATTGTAAGTATTTTGCAATAAACAAGATATATCTCATCTGTCGGCAGTCTCCTAGCTGTAGCGTATCTATATGATAAAATATATGACAAATAGGGGATGACTCCATGGCGACACCCGCTAGGCTGAATAGGCAGAAGATCTCAACTACCATCTCCTCGTCCGCGCTCGATTATTTCGAAGACTTGATTCGTACGGGCGAGGCCCGAACCCTTGCTGAAGCCGTTGACCTGGCCATCGAGCGACTTCTGGTTTACGAAAATCGCGAGCGGCTGGCGAGCGACACCGCAGCCTACTTTGCAAATCTGACCGACGAAGAAGCGGCCGAGGAGCAGCGCTTGGAATCCGCGCTGTCTCAGTGTGCTGCCGGAGTTGACTTTGATCAGTAGTCAGATGCCCCGGCGCGGAGAGATTTGGACCGCGAACTTGGGCAACCCGCCAATTCGCCATTGGGTGCTGGTGGTTTCACTCGACGAAAGAAACCTGAGCGACCGGAGGGATTCGGTCTTGGTTGTGCCCCTGAGCCGCAGCGGACCGGAAGGCGCAACGGTGATTCAGCTTCCGCCGGGCGAGACCGGATTGCCGGACCCGTCCTTCGTGAAGGGACATTTCATTCAAACACTCCCAAAGCACTCACTACTGGTGCGAGAACGGCGCATTCTGTACGGCACAAGAATGCGGGAGGTCGTCCTGGCGATCCGGAGAAGCTTTGACCCCGACGCTCCATGGCCGGGACGGCAGCCGCCTTTTGCTCGTTCGCCAGAGAAATAGAAGGGGATTCCACAGCTTCTCCACAACAATCCGTCTCAGCTATATTCCTATTAGCGCCGCTCTGGCTGACAATCCTCTTTAGCGTCCCGTAAGCGTCAATATGGCCCTCTCCTCCGATTTCGCGCAAAGCCTGAAGCTGCAAGCGGACATTGTCCGCATTGTGAGCGACTATGTTTCGCTGAAGAAGGCGGGGGCGCAGAACTACTCGGGGCTGTGTCCGTTTCATAAAGAGAAGACGCCGTCGTTTTCGGTGCATGCGACGCGCCAGTTTTTTCACTGCTTTGGCTGCGGACAGTCGGGCGACGTGTTCAGTTTTGTCCAGAAGATCGAGAACATTACTTTCCCTGAGGCGATTCGGGCAGTGGCGCAGAAGATGGGTGTCGCGCTGCCCAAGCAAACCTTCAGCACCGAGGCGGAAGCCAAAGACGCGCGGCTGCGGACAGTGCTGCTGGATATCCACGAGCGTGCGTGCGCGTTTTTCCAGGACTGCCTGCGCAGGCCGGAGGGGGCGCGGGCGCGAGAATATCTTGCCGGACGCGGGCTGAATGAGGAGACAATTCGGCACTTTCGCATCGGGTTCGCGCCGGATTCGGGGTTTGTGCTGCGGGATAGGCTGAAGGGCGAGTTTGGCGATGAAGTGATGCGGGAGAGTGGGCTGTTTTCGTGGAAGGATAGCCATCATCCGCGAGCCCCTTTGCCTGGCGGCTCAGGGCAGGCTAAGAACAGCCGTCAGGAAGGTCCCGCTGTGCCGGCGGTTGGGCGGGATGAGGCGGCCGAGGCGGCGCGGGCGAACAGCAGGTCCCTCGACTCCGTCGGACAATCCGCAAGCGGATCGTCCGGCTCCGCTCGGGATGACAGGGGAGTGGTGGCTGACGCCGGGTTTCCTGAAGCCCAGAGCCTGAAGCCTGAAGCCGCTCTTTCAGCGATGTACTCCAAATTCCGGAACCGGATCATGTTCCCCATCACGAATGAGAGTGGGCGGGTGATTGCGTTTACCGGGCGTACGCTTTCTACTGACGAAAAGGCAGGGCCGAAGTATTTGAATTCCCCGGAGACCACCATCTATTCGAAATCGCGGGTGCTGTTCAATCTGAATCTAGCCAAGGAGGCGATTCGGGCCCTGAATTACGCCATTCTGGTCGAGGGACAGATGGATTGCATTTCGGTATTTGCCGCGGGATTTCACAACGTGATTGCCAGTTCCGGCACGGCGTTCACAGCGGCGCAAGCCGGGCTGCTGGGCCGCTTCAGCAAGCAGATTGTAGTGAACTTCGATCCCGATGCGGCGGGGGCGAAGGCGACGGAACGCACACTCGGGCTTCTGATCGAAGAGGAATTCGATATCAAAGTGCTCACGCTGGAACCGGGATTCGATCCCGATCTGTACGTTCGTCGCAAAGGGAGAGAGGCTTACGCGAAGCAACTCAAGCAAAGCTCGTTGCCATATTTCTCTTATCTCATCGAGCGGGCGCGGGCGCAATTTCCGGTGCGCAGCGGCGAGGGCAAGAAGAAGGCGGTCAATTATCTGCTGCCGCACGTGCAGCGTGTTCCCAGCCGGATTGTCCGCGACGGACTGGCCGAGGAGATTGCGCAGAAGCTGAGCATTGATTCGGCGGTGTTGCGCCAGGAGTTGAAGCATGCTGCCGCTGATCGCAAGAGCGCGACGATCAAGACATCGGCAGAATCGCAGGTGACGGACGCCGAGAAAATCCTGATTCGCGCACTGACTTCGGGCCGGCAGTTTCAGAGCGAGGAATACGTTTCTGACCGCTCGGGCGCCGACGATGCATTCGATCCTGCGCGGCAGGCGCGGTATGTGCTCTCCGCCGAGCGTTTGCATGTTGGCCTCGGCACCGAGTCGCTGATTGACGCGCTGCTGAACGCTGCTGAAGGCGCGGAGTTGATGGAATTACCGATCGCGGACGAAGAGCGCAACCTGCTGGCGGCCATCCTGATGAAGGATGACGAAGAGCTTACGGCGGAGCGGGTCGAGGGCGCGGTGAAGGGGCTGACGCGGGTGCAGATTCGGCGGCGGTTGCAGGAGATCCAGACCCAGCTTAACTCTTTGCGAACAGCCGACGCTGGCCAGGTGAATGCTCTGATGGACGAAAAGCTTCGGCTGAAGCGAGCGTTGATGAATCCGGCGATGGGCATGGATGAGAACACGGCTGCCTCTGCGGATTGAGTGCCTCTACGCCACTTGTCATTCTGAGCGAAGTTGTCGC